>Ga0123353_10010313_pt1 | contig 13002 bp, 10 predicted proteins | sample TergutLab28metaG_3_FD_92763 | JGI IMG/M metagenome (GOLD analysis project Ga0123353, IMG submission 92763) | Labiotermes labralis P3 segment gut microbial communities from Petit-Saut dam, French Guiana - Lab288 P3 | ecosystem: Host-associated > Arthropoda: Insects > Digestive system > Gut ...
CCGTCTTCGTCGCTGAAATCCTCTTTGAGATAGAGTTCGTCCTTTTCCCTCCCGCATTCGAAAAGCCGCTGGTTGCCCATAATGACTGTTTCGATAACGGTGTACTCGTCGTACATGTTCTGGTCCTGCTTAAGGACCGACATACGTACGCCGGGCCTGATTTCAACGCTGCCGGTAGTTTGTTCGATTTCCCCGGCGAGGATTTTTAGAAAAGTCGATTTGCCTGAACCGTTCGCCCCAATAACACCATAGCAGTTGCCCGCCGTGAATTGGAGGTCGACACGGGAAAATAGCGTGGTTCCGCCAAATGACAGGCTGAGGTTGTTAACAGTAATCATTGTTGGTGCTCCATTTCATAGGTTTTTCACAGTGATTATAGCATTTATTGGCTTTATTGCAACGAAAACTTTCAACAATTGCAATAGTTGTGTCACTAATGCGCTCTGCGGAGCGCAAGAAGTCAGAAGTCAGGAGTCAGAATTCAGAATAAAACGAGGGTTCGTTTTCGTGTTTTTTCAACCTCGCTGTGCTGATTCTTGCCGATTTTTTTATCCTTTTGGGTGTATCCGTGTTAATCCTAATGCAGTAGACTACGAATGATATCTTTTCTTTACGCATGGCATCAAATCGTTAAAAATGTAACGATGTGTACGAAAACTATAGAAAGGTGGGGAAACGACTATGGCGCGTAGGAATAACAAGCGTAAAAGGGTTATCGCATGGATGCTAATGCTGATATCTCTGGGCGTCATGCTTTTGTCCGGCTTTAAACTGCGTGAGACACATCATATCTATCAGATTGGCGAGGAAAACTATAAATCCCTGACCGACCGTGTGCGCCCCGGCGGGCTACCCGACTTTGGCGGCTTAAAAAACGGGAGCGGAACAAGCGGGGCTAATGGTTCTGGCGGGTCTGGCGGAGCTTTTAGTGGAACGGGATCACGTCCGGATGTTACCCCGAACGTAGCCATCCCGGACATGGCGATCGACTTTGATGTCCTGCAGTCCATCAACCCTGATGCGGTCGCATGGCTGTATAGCCCTGATACCGTAATTGACTATCCCGTCGTACGCGCGACAGAGTACGACTACTATCTACACCATCTGCCGGACGGCACATATAACGCGAACGGTACGCTGTTCATCGACTATAACTGGACCGACTTTTCGGATAAACTCACAATCATATACGGCCACAACATGAACTCAGGGCGCATGTTTGGGTCGCTAACCGGCTACAAAGGCCAGCAGTATTATGAAGCGCATCCGTACCTCTACTTGTATACGGCGGAAGGTGAACGATTCAGGATAGACCTGTTGTATGGGTGTGTTATCGAGGCTGGCCAGTGGCGCGAGCGCGCGTTTATGTTCGATGTGAATCTGGACTCGCTCCTGTCATACGCAGCTTACCATACCACCTTTAAAAGCAAAACCCAATACACTCAAGGCGACCGGGTAGTAGTGCTTTCCACCTGTTCATATGAATTTGACAATGCGCGCTACGTAGTGCTGGGCTTGTTACGCCCTGAGTATTAAGCGTGAACCTCTGGTATAAAGCCCCGCCTATGTCAATTTAACACAGACGGGGCCTGAAATCCGAATAGTGACTTGTGGTCATGTAAGGTATAATAAATAAGTTGCTATTGTCCACACAGAATTAACTCGTCGTGCTTGCGCGACATATCAATTCCACGCTCCACTTCTCACTTGAGCTGCGAAGCATATTTTATCACTTTATACGCTACGCTTTTCCGTCGCAGCCCAGAACGTTTACTAATTTGTGCTTTACAAGGGATTTGATATTCGCGCGGCCTGGCGCTAAGTATTGTCGGGGGTCAAAGTGCGACGGGTTATTTTTCATATGCTCCCGAATTCCCGCGGTCATACCCAGGCGCAGGTCGGAATCTATGTTTATCTTGCAAACGGCGCTTCTCGCAGCCTCACGCAGCATTTCTTCCGGAATCCCAATCGCGTCAGGCATAGCACCGCCGTTTTCATTGATAATCTTAACGAACTCCGGAACAACGGACGACGCGCCGTGCAGCACAATCGGGAAATTCGGGAGCCTTTTTGAAACTTCATCAAGTATGTCAAACCTGAGCCTTGGTTCCTGGCCGGGTTTGAATTTATATGCCCCGTGACTTGTCCCAATCGCTATTGCGAGCGAATCGACCCCGGTGCGCGATACGAACTCCTCGACCTCTTCCGGGCGGGTAAAGCTGGCGTCTTCAGCAGAAACATTTACAGCGTCCTCGATCCCGGCAAGCTTGCCAAGTTCGCCCTCGACGACCACTCCATTGTCGTGTGCGTATTTAACGACCTCTTTGGTAAGTTTGATGTTGTCTTCGAAAGAATGCTTTGAACCGTCGATCATAACGGAAGTAAAACCGCCGTCTATGCAGGATTTGCATATCTCGAAATCGTCGCCGTGGTCGAGATGGACGCATATCGGCAAACCTGTGTCGATTATCGCCGCTTCTATCAGCTTCATAAGATAGACATGTTTTGCGTATTTTCTCGCGCCGGCGGAAACCTGGAGAATAAGCGGCGCATTGCTCTCGGCTGCTGCCTCGGTAATACCCTGAATTATTTCAAGATTATTCACGTTGAAAGCACCTATTGCGTATCCCCCTTCGTACGCTTTTTTGAACATTTCGGATGATGTGACAATTGGCATAATTAAACCTCCTAAAAAATACACTAACATTTTATCTGTGGTACACGATTGCGGAGCAGCAGTTATTGTACCATATATAATCTTTGATTAACAGTGTTATTTTCAATTTATTTCGATTTTAGTTTGATTTTATTAGCTTACTGTGATATTCTTCACATGAAAATATAATCATCGGGAGGTAATACTATGAGCGAAAAACTTAGGGGAGCTTGTATTTTTGGACAATCAGGCGGACCTACTTCAGTAATCAACGCGAGCGCGTACGGGGTTATCAGGACAGCGCTTGACGCGCCGGAGATAACGAAAGTTTACGGCGCCGCCAACGGGATTGTCGGCGTCCTGCGCGAAAAATTATACGATCTCAGCAAAGAGGACGCCTGCGAACTTGAGCTTCTTATGAACACCCCATCCTCAGAGCTTGGTTCAAGCCGATACAAAATAACCGACGATAAAGACCTTGCACGCATTCACGAAGTATTCGAAAAATACGACATTCGCTACTTCTTTTATAACGGCGGAAACGACTCGATGGATACATGCCAGAAAGTCAGCGACTATTTGGCGAGCGTCGGCTATGAGTGCCGCGTGATCGGCGTCCCGAAAACGATCGACAACGACCTTTGCGGGACGGACCATTGCCCCGGATTCGGCAGCGCGGCAAAGTATATAGCGACGACCGTTGCCGAGGTCTATAAGGACGCGCATGTCTACGACACCGATATGTTGACGATTATTGAAATCATGGGCCGCAACGCAGGCTGGCTCACAGGAGCTTCCGCGCTCGCGGGCCTCATCGGGATGGCTCCCGACTTTATATACATGCCTGAACTCACGTTTGATATGGATACCTTCCTGCGCGACGTCATTGCCAAGTACAAAGAGACAGGCAAATGCATCGTCGCAGTCTCCGAGGGCGTCCGTTACGCCGACCGCAGCTTTGTATCGGATGCGAAGGTCGCCGCAGGGGACGGCTTCGGCCATGCACAGCTTGGCGGGACAGCCGCAGTGCTTGCCGCTTCCGTAAAGAACAAAATAATGGAAGATGCGCACAAGCTCGCGAATGAGGGTAACTCCGGCGATCCCGATAACGCGCCCAAAGCCAAGCCGAAAGCAAGTGTAAAGGTGCGCGCGATCGAGCTAAGCTTGCTCCAGCGCTGCGCCGCTCATCTCGCTTCGCAGACGGATATCGACGAAGCCTTTGGCGCCGGTAAGGCCGCTGTGGAAAGCGCTATTTCCGGCGAAAGCGGAAAAATGATCGCGTTCGCAAGAGAAACTGTCGACGGCAACTATAAATGCAACATTGTGCTTCAACCGCTATCCATATGCGCAAATACTGAGAAAAAAGTCCCCCGCGAATGGATGAACGAAGCAGGTACCGGCGTAACCCAAGAATTCATAGATTACGTCCTGCCGCTAATCCAAGGCGAAAACACCCGCAAAATCGAAAACGGCCTCCCCCGTTTCGCAAAACTGAAAAAGATTACAATATAATACGGGATAAACCATATGAACTCACCAAATGACATCGCTAAAAACTACATACCTATCGGCGTAGCGAAAACAAAATACACGATACCAAGAATGCTCGTACTGGGCATACTGGCCGGAATGTTTATTGCGCTCTCGGGCGTCGGCGCGACGATTGCCCAGGCTACCCTGGGGAACACTTCACTAGCTTCCGCCGGACGCCTTCTGGGCGCAGCAGTATTCCCCGTCGGGCTTGTAATGGTGGTATTTACCGGAAGCGAACTATTCACCGGCAACTGCCTCATCATTATACCTGTTCTTCAAAAAGAAATAAAACTAAGAAAAATGCTGAAAAGCTGGCTCATCGTATATATCGGCAACTTTATCGGCAGCCTGCTCATTGCCGCAATCACCGTTTATGGCGGGACGTATTCGCTCTTTAACGGCGTTGCCGCCGCCAACGCGATCTTTACGGCTGTAACGAAGGTAAACCTAACGTTCGGCAGCGCGGTGCTGCGCAGCATCTTGTGCAATTTCCTCGTCTGTACAGCGATATGGATTTCCTATGCATCCAAGGACGCCATAGGAAAAATCGTTGCCCTGTTTCTTCCGGTAATGCTCTTTGTAGCCAGCGGTTACGAACACAGCATCGCCAACATGTATTTCATACCGGCGGGGCTGTTAGCTTCCGCAAACCCCGTCTATTTAGAAACGTACACATCGCTCTTTGGAACCGAAGGGCTCAGCTCGCTTACTTGGTGCTCGATGCTTACAAATAATCTTATTCCCACGACGATCGGAAATATAATCGGCGGCGCCTTTCTTGTCGGATTCGTTTGCTGGTTCCTTTACAGAGGAACTGACAAGCAATAACCCGACGATTATTCCTTGACAGTTCCTAATGCCAATCGATTAAAACTAAATGGAGGGCAAGATGAGATACTATTGTGAAGCCAGGGAAACTGTTTTATTGGAGGTTTCCGCTACTGACGAGGGTCTTACATCATCGGAAGCTGCAACGCGGCTCCATACTAACGGTAAAAACAAATTGGCGGAACCAGAAAAAGAAAGCATGTTAAAAAAGTTCTTCAAAGCCATGGTAGATCCCATGATCTTCCTTCTCCTTGGCGCGGCGGCGATTTCCACCGTAACTACGATTTACAACAATATAGCGCACCCTGAAAGCCCCGAGGGTTTCGCCGATCTGTTCATAATACTGTTTGTGCTCTTACTCAATACAGTGTTAAGCCTGGTTCAGGAATCAAAGTCCGAACAGGCTATTGAGGCGCTTATGGAAATGACGGCTGCTACCAGCCGTGTTTACAGGGACGGCAAGATCGTTACTGTTAAAAGCGAGGACTTGGTTGTTGGCGACGTGATAGCTCTGGAGGCGGGCGACGCCGTTCCCGCTGATTGCCGTATATTGGAATGCCACTCGATGAAGGTCGAAGAAGCCGCGCTTACAGGCGAGAGCCTCCCGGTAAACAAAATCATCGATCTGCTCATGCTCAGGGAAGGGTCCAAGGACATTCCACTGGGCGACCGTTTTAATATGGTATATTCCGGAAGCGTCGTTGTTTTCGGGCGTGGCAGGGCGGTTGTCGTGGCTACGGGTATGGACACCGAGATGGGCAAAATTGCCGGCGCCCTCGCGCAGGCCAAACAGGAAGAAACGCCCCTGCAAAAGAAACTGGGGCAACTATCGGTAACGCTGACAAAAATGTGCATCGGCATATGCGCATTTGTGTTTTTATTCGGCGTTGCCCGGGATATTATATTTTCCTCTCAAAGCGGAACTATATTCGACGTCGTCCTGGATACTTTTATCATCGCTGTGGCGCTGGCGGTCGCCGCGATACCTGAAGGCCTCCCCGCTGTCACCACTATTATCCTGTCCATCGGCGTTACGGCTATGTCCAAGCGAAACGCGCTTATCCGAAGACTAACCGCTGTTGAGACCCTGGGATGCACGCAAGTAATCTGCTCGGACAAGACGGGAACGCTGACCCAAAACCGCATGACGGTAGTTGACAGCCACACGGACGACCCCAAGCTTTTGGCAAAAGCAATGGCTCTGTGCAGCGACGCTTCGCGAAGCGGAGATATGCCCGAGGCAACCGGAGAACCAACTGAATGCGCTTTGGTAAACTATGCTTTTGATATGAGCCTGATAAAAGACGAACTGGATAAGACGTATCCACGCGTCGGCGAGGCACCATTTGATTCGGGCCGCAAGATGATGAGCACGATCCACGACGAAGGCGGCGCCATACTCCAGTACACTAAGGGCGCATGTGAAATCCTGTTGAACCGGTGTGTCGGCTATTTAGACGGCGGTAAGTCGATGCCCATGACGGACGCATACCGCGAAACCATACTTAACAAAACCAAAGATTTTGCGAACCGGTCTTTCCGTGTGCTTGCGGCTGCATACCGGCAGTATGATAGCATACCTGACAGTTTCGAACCTGAGTCCGTCGAGAATAATCTGGTCTTTATCGGCATAGTCGGTATGATCGACCCCTGCCGCCCGGAGGTTTATGACGCAATCAAAGAATGTGGCATAGCCGGTATCCGGCCCGTTATGATTACCGGCGACCATAGAGACACCGCAATTGCCATCGCCAGGGATTTGGACATCATCACCGATGATTCACAGGCGATAGAAGGCTCAAAGCTGGATGATATCTCAGATGAGGACCTGGTGGAGGCTGTCAAACAATACAGCGTTTTCGCAAGGGTGCAGCCCGAGCACAAGACCCGCATAGTTAAGGCGTGGAAGGCAAACGGCATGGTTACCGCAATGACAGGCGACGGCGTCAACGACGCCCCGTCGATCAAATCGGCTGACATAGGCGTCGGCATGGGGATAACCGGAACGTCCGTGACAAAAGGCGCCTGCGATATGGTCCTGGCTGATGATAATTTCGCAACGATTATACATGCCGTCGAGGAAGGCAGAAAGGTTTACGACAACATACGCAAGGTCATTCAGTTCCAGTTAACTACAAACCTGGCGGAAATCGTAGCGGTATTTTTCGCCTCCATGTTGGGGTTTCGCATACTAAGTGCGGCACATCTTTTGTGGATCAACCTGGTTACCGATTCCACCCCCGGCTTGGCATTGGGTATGGAAAAGGCTGAAGCGGGTATCATGAAGCGCAAGCCAAGGGCGATGAACGAGGGGCTTTTTGACGGCGGCATTGGTCTTTTCATGGTGATTCAGGGCGTTTTTATGGGTCTTCTTATACTATTCTCCTATTTTTGCGGTTACCGTATCGAATATGGCTACTGGCGGTTCACGTTTGAAGAAGTCAACATAGTAGGTATGACAATGGCGTTCACCACGACTTGTTTTGTAGAGATGTTCCGGGCGTTTACAACCCGTTCCCTGACCGAGTCTGTTTTCACAATGAAAAACCACAACTGGTGGCTCTGGGGCGCGTTCGCCTGGACTTTTATCCTGACATGCGGTGTAATATACATCCCATTTTTCAGCAAAGCCTTCAGCCTCGACCCCGTAAACCTGGAAGAGTTGCTGATCTCCATAGGTTTGGCGATAACCATTATCCCCGTATCAGAGATTTCAAAGCTGATACAAAGGCGCGCAAAACGCCGCAAAGCAATGCAAAACTGACGTCGCATAAGGTATAAAAGAGCCACTCTGTTTTGATCACAGGGTGGCTCTAGAATGTTATTTATGGGTTAATGACTACTACTGCACCCCAAAGTGCGCCGTCATTTCCTCAGCGGTCGCGAATGATACACACTCGCCGCGCCGTATTTCATCAAAGGAACGGTTGATTGCGTTGCTCTCCTTCGGAGAGATATAGTCAAAATCGTTCTGTGTCATGAAGCATATCGCTACCTTGTAAAGCGCGTCAAGTTGATTATCGTCAAGTTTATCTATGAAACCATGGAGTTCTCTTGCTTTAACGGTCATTTTAATCCACCTCCTTATTTATAAGCATCGCCACGAGGCAAAATATACCCGACGAACACATCTTTGTTCTCAACAGTGTATATAATACGCCAATCTCCGATGCGGAGTCTGAATTGCCCAGCGTGCTTACCGCTTAAAGGTTTAATATCACCCTTGCCTGGTAAACCAATTATGCCCTTGATAACACGGCCGGCAGTATATACATCCAGCTTGCCTATAGCCTTCATAGCATCGTTGGAAAAATTAAACTTCATCGCCCAGCCTCACTAATCTTTCTAACAAGCACTGGATTAGGGTGTCCACCCTTTTCTAGCTAAACAATATCATAAGTAACAATTAACGTCAAGGAAGTTTTACTGCTTCAAAGAGTTTCATATTCTATAAACGCTGTATTTGCAGTATTTATTAAAGAAAAACCTGTAGAATAAGCATCTACAGATTTTTCAGTGTTTGGCAGCGGGAGAAGGATTTGAACCCTCACAAACGGAGTCAGAGTCCGTCGTGCTACCGTTACACAATCCCGCTACGCGTACGAGAATTATAGCCCTGTGTTGTCTGTATTGTCAAGACTAATTTTCCAAATATGATGCAGCCAGCATTATACCTAGTTTTGCTGACTCAAATGTTAAGCCCCCCTGTAGGTATGCATTGTATGGCTCGCGCATTGGGCCATCCGCCGAGAGCTCAATCGAGGAACCTTGTATAAACGCGCCTGCCGCCATTATTATTTTATGCTCGTAGCCCGGCATATCCCCTGCCACCGGGGTGGCAAACGAGTTTACCGGGGCGCCGGCTTGTATGCCCTTGCAGAACCGCTCGAGCAACTCCTGTGAGCCGAACTCTACCATCTGGATGATGTCTGATCTCGCCTCATCATAGCCCGGAGACGTCTTGTAGCCCAACAACTCTAGCAGCCTGGCGCAGAACACGGCTGCCTTCATCGCTTGCGCTACCGTATGCGGCGCCATGAACAAACCTTGATACAAAAGCCTGTTGACGTCCAAAGTCGCCCCGCATTCCGCGCCGATACCGGGCGACGTCAGGCGGTATGCGGCCGCTTCTACCAGCGCTTCCCTGCCGGCTATGTACCCTCCTGTCGGGGCGATACCCCCGCCGGGGTTCTTTATCAGCGACCCTGCTACCAGATCCGCCCCCAGCTCCCCCGGCTCGCAAATCTCCGTAAACTCGCCATAACAATTGTCAACGATTACGGCAATGTTTGAATTCACTTTATGTACGGTCTTGCATATGTCGCCAATTTCCCTTATCGACAGGGCGCGTCGCGACGCATACCCGCGCGAGCGCTGGACAAAGACGGCGCCAACGCTTTTATCACAGGCGGCGGCAATAGCGTCGTAGTCCGGCGCCCCGCCGTCTCCGAGCTCGGCCTGTGAGTACCCGATCCCATACTCTTTCAACGAACCGCTGTATTTCCCGCTTATTCCGATAGCGCCTTGTAACGTGTCATATGGAAGCCCGGTCGCGGACAACAGCGTTTGTCCGGGGCGCAACGCGGCGAAAAGGGCCGCCGTTATAGCGTGCGTGCCGTTGACGAAGCCTACGCGCACAAGTGCCGACTGCGCGCCCATAACGCAAGCATATATCTTATCTAGCGTATCGCGGCCTTTGTCGTCGTATCCATAACCTGTCGTTCCGATAAAACAGGTTTCCGATACGCGGTACCGCTGAAACGCCGAAAGTACCCTTTCAGTGTTGATTTGCGCAATATCATCGATTAGCTTAAACTGCCCCGTCGTATCCCGTATGGCGTACTGCGCAAACTCATTCACCTTTTCAGAAATGTTCAGTCCCATATACACATCCCAGTTACAAATCATTGACTATTTTCTTAAATAAATCCCCGCGCTCTTCGAAGTTAATAAACCTGTCAAATGACGTGCATGCCGGGGATAGCAGTACGACGTCGCCTTCGCGTGCCGACTTCGCCGCAGCAAGGACTGCGTCTTTGAAGTCGTCGCGCAGCAATACTTCCGGCGACCCTACATATCCGGGCACATTTACGACCGAGTGGCGTATCCTCTCTGCCGTTAAGCCGGTCAACACAAGGGTCTTCACACGCGAAACGATTTCAGCCCCCAGTTCATCAAATGCCACACCTTTGTCTTTACCGCCGGCAATAAGGATCACCTTTTGGTCAAACGCGCGCAGCCCGGCGATAGTACGTGACGGGCTTGATGCGATGGAATCGTTATAATACCGCACGCCCCGAAGTTCCCTGACAAGCTCGATGCGGTGCGGAACCCCACGGAACGTTTTTGCTGTTTTCAACATTGCGCCCCGGCTCACAAGCCCCCGGACCGCCGCAAAAGCCGCCATGAAATTCTCAATGTTGTGCAGGCCCGGCAGCCATATATCGTCCGCCTGAATGACAGCTTCGCTCGACCCGCCCCTGGCCCTATAAATCGTGCCGTCATTCAGATAGACCCCATCGCTGACCTTCCCGTTTCTGCTGAAAAACAGGACCTCCCCGGGAGCAGTACCGGCATAGAGGCGCGTATGCTCGTTATCGAAGTTGAAAACCGCCGTATCCGAACGCTTTTGATGCAAATATATATTGCGTTTCGCCTCCGTGTACTCCTCCATGTTGCTATGAATGTCAAGGTGATTTGGCGAGAGATTTGTTACTACGGCGATATCCGGGCTTTTCTTCATTGTAATTAGCTGGAAAGACGATAACTCCAACACGGCGAAATCGCCCGGCTGCATGTCGTCGGCTTTATTCAGGAGCGGCGTCCCGATATTGCCGCCGATATGCACCGTCAAGCCCTCGTTTCTGAGTAGCTGCGCTATGATGGATGTAGTCGTGGTTTTGCCGTCGCTGCCTGTAACCGCGATTATTTTGCATGGGCAGACGTCAAAGAACGCCTCCATTTCGCTCGTAAGCACGGCTCCCCGGCTCAAGGCATCAATAAAAGCCGGATGCGACGGCATCAGGCCCGGCGTGCGAAAGACGACTTCCTCGTCAAGGTTGTCAAGGTAGCCGTCCCCAAGAATGAGCCTTGCTCCAAGCCTCTCAAATCTTTCGGCTGCGGCGCCCAGCCCGGCGCTTGTCCGTTTGTCACGGACTGTCGTAGTGACGCCTGCCGCGAGCAGAGCCTCGATGAGCGGGGTGTTGCTGATACCCGCTCCGACAACAGCGACGCGCATGCCTTTTAGCGCGTCGAGGTATTCATTAAATGTCAACTACTATTCAACTCCCAGCTTTATCCTGCGATATGCGGCTAAAACAAAAACCTTCGTAGCCCTAGTGCCCATCCGGCAAATATCTAAAGTTGTCGCCGGTCTTTTTGCCGCCATGCGACGCGGTAGAGCCTTGAAAGGCAGCAAGCATTCCTGCGGCTCTTCCACGCCGCCTGACAGCAAAAATCCACGCCGACAACTTTAGATATTCACCGGATGGGGCACTAGTCCAAATTCTGACTGCTGGCTACTGACTTCTGACTCCTTGCGGCACGTAAGCCGCATTATTTAATTACCCAGGTTTCCTCGCCTGCGCTTTGTTCTCTTCTCTTTCCCCTGCTCATTAGTTCCTTCATAGCCATTACCGGCGGCTTGTCCTCAAACAACACCCTGTATGCCTCCAGGCATATCGGCATATCCGCGCCCATGAGCATGGCTAAGTCACGCGCCGCCGCCGCAGCGTAGTAGCCTTCGACGACTGCGCCTACTTCAGTCATCGCCTCCTGCACAGACCTGCCTTTTCCTATTAGGACGCCTGCGCGCCGGTTGCGCGAATGGCGCGACATACATGTCACTATGAGGTCGCCGAGGCCGGCTAAACCCGCAATGGTTTCCTTCCTGCCGCCCATTTTGACGCATAGCTCCGCCATCTCCGCCAAACCGCGAGTCATAAGCATCGCCATCGTGTTGTCGCCGTAGCCAAGGCCGTCGCACACGCCTGCGCAAAGCGCGATGATATTTTTAAGCGCCGCGCCCAGTTCCACCCCGACAACGTCGGTCGTGGTATAGACGCGGAAGTAATCGTTCATTAGCAAGCCCTGCACCCGCTCCGCGACAGCGATATCTTCCGATGCCGCGACACATGCCGTAGGGATGCGCCGCGCGACCTCCTCCGCGTGCGTCGGGCCGGAAACAGCCGCTATCGGCGTCAAATCGCCGAGGGCGCCTTTCAGGATGCCGGTAAACATGCTCGAAGTGTCCTTTTCGATGCCCTTTGACATACAAGCAACGACGCAGCCTTCTTCGAGCCTCCCCCGCAATGATTCCACGGTCTCGCGCACCGCATACGACGGCACTGCTATGACGGCTACCTCGGCGCCGCGCGCCGCTAGCCCGATATCGGAAACTATTTTAATATCCCCAGGTATATCAACGTTGCGGAGCAAAGGGTTTTTCCGGGTATTTCGCAGATTATTTGCTTCGTCTTCGAATTTTGACCATATCGTCACATCATGCCCATTGTCATCCATCAGCAGCGAAATAGCCGTACCCCACGCGCCACTGCCAAAAATCGTTATCTTCACAATGCAATCCTCCGATGATCCTCTATAGTACACTAGGCGGCGGGAGGGCTTTTTCGTCTTGTGCGCAGGGCGGATTCACTCCGCCCGATGTGGCGCGCAAGACAGGGAGAAAGCCCAATGGGCTGTGGGGCGGAACCTCACATTAAGTCCGAAAACGGAACCTGGATTCTTCGCCTTTTATCAGCCGTTTTATATTGGGTCCGTGCCTGGCGATAAGCAGCGCCACACACAAGAAAGAGACTGTTATTTCCCAAAACCCGCCGTGTTTTAGCAGGAGTTGGGACACAGGGAACGCCGCTGAACCTATTATGGCGCTTAGTGAAACTAAACGCGTTAGGATTGTCAGTATAATGAATGTCCCCCACGAAATAAGCGCCAGCCGCCAATCCAGGACTATAACTATAGCCCCC
>Ga0123353_10010315_pt1 | contig 13002 bp, 8 predicted proteins | sample TergutLab28metaG_3_FD_92763 | JGI IMG/M metagenome (GOLD analysis project Ga0123353, IMG submission 92763) | Labiotermes labralis P3 segment gut microbial communities from Petit-Saut dam, French Guiana - Lab288 P3 | ecosystem: Host-associated > Arthropoda: Insects > Digestive system > Gut ...
CCGTGCATATTCACATATATTCATACATATTCACCAACACATGCACACTTTTTAAATGACACTATAAAACTTTAATTTGTTAAAATAGTTAAAATCTCTGACATGTTTCGGTTTAAATATAAACTGAAACATGTCGGAGATTTTAACTGTTTTATCAAATTAAAGTTTTATAGTGTCATTTAAAAAGTGTGCATGTGTTGGTGAATATATATGAATAAAATTCCACCTTTGTCTTCAGAGTACGACTGTTGTGGAAGTGGAGACCAAAACTTTAAGTTATATGAATGAATTACACTTAAGTATACCTTTAAGAAGTGTTACTAATTCACTGGATGATTTGAGGATTGCTAGTCACAAGGTAGATAACATAGAGGATTTAATACTTGAGCAAGACTGGAAAATTAAGCATTCAACAGTACATTCCCATCTTTTGTTTATGTCTTGTATAGGAATGGTCACAACCAGTCTAACTTTAATTTGCTTGTGTTACTGTTGTTGTTCAGAGTGTTGCTGCAGACGATGTCCTAAATTTTCAGAATGGTGGAAGGACAATAATCCTTGCACCTGATTGTAGTTAAGCCTACGATTGTAAATTCAATCCATTCATCTAAGGAAAGTTTGAAATGTTCAGGATCCAAAGTAATTGTTAAACCAGAATACTCTTTAACTGATGCTTTAGAAGCTACCGAATTGGTCTCTTTAAATACAGATGTCAAACACACAATGCCTTGAGACAAACGATGAAGGTAAGGTAGCACAATTTTAAGAGCAGTGCTTGCTCGCTTCAACTTTGAAACTTTGCATATGGTAATTCTGCATAATCATATATTAATAATTGATAGTATGTGCAAATGTAATCATTCTTTTTCTTGTTTATTTAGTGTCGTATTAAATTTTGTATGCATGATTAATTATTTTGCTTTGTGAGTGTGCTCAACCTCTGAATTATTTAATAGTGTGCTGTTTCATTATTCACCACAGCGCACTTCATCAGTTACTTTTGTTAATATCAACCAACAAAACCTACAATAAACCAGCTATTTTCCCTTCAAGAGTTGTAATTGGAGTCATGAATATCAATTCTTAAGTGTCCAGCGTGAGCCTCATACCATTTTCCCTCAGTGACCAGCTGCATGGTCAACACCAGCATACCTCATTTCATCTATCACACTCACAATATAACAGTGCTTCATAATGTTGATCTGCAACCAACTGGAATTTCCAACACCCCTGTCATGGCATATGTTAGAGAAGTGTTTGGTATTGCTGTGTTCTTCAACAAACGGGACTTATTCTTCAACGAACATTCTGATGGAAAATCATGTTATTGTGTTTTCTGTTTATTTAATTGTACTCCGTAATATGAAGTAGAGGCACACAAGATATGGATGGTGATCAACAACATTGTCATAACCTGTGACAAACACTGTTCTGACATGTGTTTATGTTGTCTTCTTATTCTTCTCATCCTCCTTCCCCTCCTCCTCATTCTGCATGTCCTTCTCCTTTTTGTTGTCCTCCTTTTCTTCCTTGTCCTCCCATAGCATTTCCACTTCTGTATTGGTCGTATAGCAACCAGACTTTTTTGTGTGTGTCTTCCCAGAGCTCCTTGTCTCATTTCATTCCATGGGCATGACATCTATCCTAACCAGTTATTTCCATCTTGATTTTTGTATTCCTCTTCAGAATTTTCCTTTTAGTTACATGTTCGAGACTATTGGATCATAGCTTTATGCTATATTTAATATAATTACATTTACTCTTGCTATTTGCAAACTTTCAGCACTGCCATGTCATCTGTGCTTCTTCGTTGTGGGATGAAAATCACTTCTGGCTTTCTGTGCCTCTTACAGCTGCAGTGTAGCAGCACTAGCTGTTCATTTTCAAAGTTTTTGTTTGGACCTCAACCACCTTGAAGGTGCCAGTGACGATATCCCTATTGTAATTCATGATTCTGTTTATTAATATACGACACTATACCTTGACGTTGGTAGTGAAACTGTTGAAGGAGAAGCCTGATGGTTAACGTTGACTTGGAGGTCAGATATTTTGATTCTGTAGTGGCAGATTATGATATTTAATATGTAATTACATTGAATTTCTTAGACTGCAAGTTTTGAATGCTGTATGACCAAATAAATTTGTTCTGTGAACACAACATACATTCTGTTTCTCAATCATATCATTCAGGCTGTCTGAGGGTCAAATTGATCAGTTGCAGTATAATATCTCTGACAGTTTCTGTTTTCTTGTTTGTGGCCTGCAGTTTTCATCACATGTGCATAAGCCTGTTCTTTGTTGTACTGTATGTCAACCTTTCAGTTTCAGCAGTCATGAAAATGTTTTTCTTGTCACATGTATTAGTTTAATGGCTACATTTTTTGCTTTAATTTTTTGCCAGGTTCATTTTGAAGAGCAGAAATTTTCTACTATTCAAGCATCATAAGGCAGTGAAACATGGGATACAAGGAGAATTGTTAACTGAAGCCATATATGTCAGACACATATGAAAACTGGTTACAGACTTTCAGTCATAGAAGTGCCCATACATACATACATACACAGATTTTACTCAGTTTCATCTGTGCTGATATGCCCGAGTAAAAAATGTTTCCTGAAGTCTGAACACTACACAGATTTGTTTCTGCAGCTCATTACAGTTTACCTGTACACTTGGATTGAGCCATCATGCTGAACATAAAAAATGAAAACAGCACAAAGAAAATCATGTGTGATATCTACAGCAACTATTTAGAGGAATACATTTTCCTCATTTTAATTTGTTACAGAAGACTTAGCAGAATTACATCCATGTGGACCAGTATTTGAATCTTTCATTTACACGATCTTCATGAATAAAAAGAAAGGACACCCACATTACCTCTTGAGGGTCTGACTGCAACATTAAGATTCTTGGCAACCTTAAGTATTTAACTATAATCTTCGTATACACACCAGGAAGAATTGTGTGAGATGTGTCTTGCCATGTACAGTATAATGGAAAAGGACTTCCAGAAGCTAAGAATATGTTTTTTGGTGTTTCTTAAAGCATTTATTAATGTATTTATAATGTAATATCTATTGTTAATAAAAACATTTACCAAATACTTCACAATTACTGGTAGCTGTTTATTGTAAGTAACTAAAATACAAGGTAGGTATGTTCACTACACCAAAATACAAGGTAGGTATGTTCACTACACCAAAATACAAGGAACATTTCCATGAGGTTGGGAATGGACCAAACAGGCAGCATGCATTATGACTTCCATTTAACAACTTTCATGAAACAGTAATGTTTGTGGTTTTGTGTCAGATTCCAAAGTTAAGCTTCAAGTTCAATATTGTTATTTTTCTGCAAAATTATATTGTTCCTTTGCCAGGGGTCTTAGTCTTACAGCCAAATTTTGTCCTTTTGTATGGAACTGAACTTCCTGCTTTACCACATGCAGGCTTTCAGTTCCAAGTGAGAGTATGGTGTCACTATTAATTAACCTGTGTATATTTGTTGCACCATTTTTTAATTGTTTGCAGTTTGTGTAGTTATGGGCTGTTGTGAGGACTGACATGTTGTCAATAGTTGCTATTCAGTTGCAGTGAAATTAGTAATTCAAGATGATTCATTTCTGAAAAATTGAAACCCTGAAGGAAAAGTGTCACTTCATCAGCGGGTGCAGTTAATGGGAAATAATTTTTTTTTTAGTATTAGTATTAGGTTGGCAGAATAAAATTGCTTCCCCCCCTCCCCCCCTTCTTTTTGCTTTGCCATATCATCTGAAGGTGAGTGGACACAAAGAATGTTGTGATAATTCTGCTGCCAACAGCTGATCTGTTTTCCACAGCAACAAAGACTTTTACACAGTCTTCTACTAATGGGAATCAGGAATACAGTTTATGAATTCATGTGTAAATTCTGGAACAAACAGGTGTACTTAGACAGTGGTGGATATAGAGAGTACAGTTTTGTGTGAGGAGTTGAAAAACAAATATTTAAGCATTCCAGACCTTGATTGGAATTTAATGAAACCATAGTACTGTACATGCTCATTGGAGACAGAGCATTCTGATTAAGAAAAATTAAATAAATTGTATGATTGAAAGGAATGGAATGATGAATGGCAGATTTTCAGTTATAAGCGGTCAAAAATTTCTGGACTTGTTAAAAATTTGTTCAAAATTATGAGTGCGAGATATTAGAATATTTAAGACTTGCATTATTCAACTTTACACGCACTTGAATAAAGCAGATATACGAGGGTGGGTCAAATGAAAACCTTGAGTATTTGTATTGTAACTTATTATAACTCTTAAGGTTTTCATTTGACTCTCCCTCATACATGAAAACCAGTGCTCTTTGGGACTTGCAATGAACCCAGCCAACATGATGGTTATTCAAAAGAAGTACAATAAAAAAATCCAAAAAAGAAAGCAAAAATTACAAGATGGAAGTTTCTCAATTATTTAAGGAATAAAAGACTACCCTTGTGGCAACACAAATTTTTTTGTTGTGCATCACAGGTGCATTTTTATCATGTGTCCCAAATTTGTAATAAATTTTTTGATAAATGGTACTTCACTGTAATAATGTTCTCACCTCATTTACTATGTATATTTGAGGCACATTTGCTTCTATGCATATTTGAGGCACAGCTAAGCGGAATGTCCTGGTCATTTTGGAAGGTAATATGAACCTAAGAGAATAATTACATTGTGTATACATCATTGGTACTTGACTCTTGTTCAGTGATTCACAAGTGGTCAACAGGTTGTAAATTTTATTTGCATTGGCAGCGCAATGTTCAATTGACCACTGAACAGCCATGGTAGGAAAGTGATGTGTACAAATACCATACCTACCCAAATATAAGACAGTGTCCCTTTGCAGTCTTCACTTTTCAGGAAAATGTGTGTACAGAACATGCTTAACTTTGTGTGCAAATATAAGATGCTCCTCTCCCCTCCCCCAAATTGAAATTAATAATTAGATTACATTGTATAATTAGGTAAATAGAGTACTGTATAGAATGCAGAAAACTAGATGAAGTCATAACGGTTTTTCCACACATACAGATATGTCCTCCTAGACATCAGCACAGATAAAATCCCCAGGGTATCTGGATTTTACTCAGACGAAAACTTCAGCCATGCCAACTGTTCAGTTTCCCCACATGCATTGATGTTGGCCTGTATGGACAAATCTTACGTATGTGTGGCCCCTGGAATGGAGATGGACAAGTAATGACAAATTCAGCTAATGATAGACTGTATTACACAGTGCAATAAACTGAAAACAGAATGTTCAGTGAAAAAGTTATGATCAGGTGATAAAAGAAACTGTAAAAGTATGAAGTTGTATCAGGAAGATGGAGTTCTGGTGACACTTCAGGAAGCCTGCAACTGATCAGAGTATGTGGACTGCTCAGATGCAGTGGACATCATGTCAGTCCCATGGAATGTTTTCATGTGCTGTATAAATGATTGGGTACAAAAATTAAAACTTGTTCAAAATCCTTTTTTCAGAATGGTAAAGCATTCCAGAACAATTTGGCCAATGAAATTAAGGATACTGCTTTGCCTTGAAATGTCAATCACCGATTGCCACAGTGTCATAAACAAGAAGAATGAAATCTTCATCAGTAAAGCATTGTTATATATTGTTCTTATAATGTGCCAAGCCTTAGTTTGTTACACAACTGATGTGATGTCTGATCCATATTCTGATGGTGTCTCCATATTCATATGGAATTTAAACCAATTATTCAGATATGTTTCAGTTTGGAAGATGAGAAATGATCATGGACATTCTAAGTACAGGATTTTAATTGAATCATTTAGTTGGAAAGTGGAATATGTCCATGCAAATAAATTTTGCAGGATAAAAGGAAACGGTTTTTTGGAAAATGAGCATGGGTTAAACAGATAAAAATTCTTTTTTTGCTGCTGTAATAACAACAGACATGCATATAATGCATGAAATTAGTACATCTTTCTTGGAACAAGTTGACCAACATGTTAAAAATGTTTCTGGAAGTTGTACCATTTTCCATGTTAACTTGCCATAGGTAATAAATAAACATGGGGAGAAAATAAACCGTCCAGTCAATCAGAGCTTTTCTTATCCAGAACAAAAGTACAATAACGAAAATATTTATATTAATGTAAAAGGTAAAGGTAAAGGTAAAGCTATCCCATTACAGGCCGTAAGGGTTCCAGGAGGTTGAAGCTCCCAGTTCTCAAGACGATTGGCATATGAAAGCGGTAAGAATGTCATCCCTCTGCACGGACTGTCTTTGCCCCCCCAAGAAATATTGCTGATACTCATTTCTGTTAGAGGTCGAGTTGGCCCCCTGGACTGTAGTGTGGCTGGAAGGATTATGTTCCAATGACACCATCAGGAATCAAACCCCGTGACCTGGCTTGTAGCACAGTGACTCAACCCAACTGAAATCTTTGGGAGGTCTGTAAGGTTCGTTTACTTGCCACTGATGTATTTATGTATATAAATATGTATTGATCAGTAATATCTTGCACATTAGCATTGTAAATTATTCTCTAATTTATTGGAAGTTGTCTTCTTTGAAATATTCTGTTGAGGGTAACTGTGGGGAAGTAATACTGACTTGTGACAGAGAAAATAACTCACTTGTAAGTCTGTCAATAAATGACCAATTAACAATCAGGATTGGAACAGTCAATTAACATTACTTTTATAAACTTTCACATCCCCAAGGACTTTATTGAATCTTCAACCACACTGCTGTGAGCAACTCAAATCTCTGTAATTACATCACTATTTTAGTGGCAAACCTTATTCCATTGGTGGTTCCTCTGCATAAATTTACCCTCTTCCCTTGCTATGAAAAGGGTGTAATATCCACTAGTGGAGGAATTTTCAATGTGGATGTTTGAAATGGTGAAACCATTCGAAGCTCCTTTCTGTTGGAACCACTTTGCAGGTTTAATTTATTCTTCTGGGTAAATAGCCATTCCTTTCTTAATGCACAAATTCCTTTCATACCCAGACTTTGTTGTAGTATGTGAGGATCTCTGAGATAGACATTTGAGATTTTCATTTATCTATACAAATTTCCATGTTTTACTGCCATGACATATATGTGTCTTAATGGCATGATGCTTATGCCACAAGATCAACTTCATACTATTGAATGAAATGCTTAGGATAATATCAAGCAACAGGAGAGCTGGAGAAAAACAATGAAACTGTTTGACAGAAATATTGATCTGTATATGTGATCAAAAGTTTAGTCCAACAGAGTACACATATTTTCCATATTTTGCACAATACACAGGAATTCGTATTATTTATATATAATTAAATATGTATCACATTAAAAATTTTCAAAATAAAGGTGAAGATACTAATTTTCTCTTTATAAGGCATACGTTTGCAAAGTTTTGGAACATTGAATTGTAAACATATGTCTGTTCAGCTTCCTCGTGTTTGTCTGTGTGTGCATGTAAGAACTAACTCCAGAACCGTCAAACACATTTTTATATCGCTTGACACAAACTCGCCTTTTTTATCACTGTGTGTCACTAAGTGCTCATAGTGCATATAGCAACTAAGAACAGTCTCGAAATCATATTCCCAAAATACAAACTATCCCCTCATGGAAGCTGTTTGAAGATTTAGTAAGTGCATACATTGGCGGCAACTTTTCGAATGTGCTAAATATCAAGTTTCCCAGATTAGCGTAAATGAGACTGGCATATTAACTGAAGAGAAAGTGAAATGGGCCTACACAAACGGCGTGTTCTAAAAGTAGTAAAAATCTAGGAAGTTGATTTTTAAGCCTCATTTATGTAGGAAATTAAACCTATATTGTCGATGAAAATTGTCTCATGCCACGAGGACATTATCATATGAAACAAATTAATGTAAACGGGCATCAGTCATACAAAGTACATGAATCTGCCGGTTTCCTTTTTGCATGGCGTTACGTAGCAAAGGAAACGAGTTACAATCCTGTATTTATTTGTTTATATTTTGTGATTATAGCACTGCGTGTCATGGATACCTTGGTCCCAAATTGAATTTTTCATTTAATTTTTTCCAAAAAAATTGTACCAGATGAAGAATTGAGGGAAATTTCTTATATCAAAGGGAAATCTTTCTGCGGTGTGTTAGTCAACTATTACCACGGCTATGAGTTTTGTCCTAATGTAGTGGTTTCTTTGAAATGCAGAGTGTATTTGACAACGTTGCGTGTAAAGTGTAACACTTTTTTCGCTGTACCTTTCGCTTCATTGTCCGAGTGTGAATAGATTCAAACTTACAGAATCTTATTTTCCTGCCAACCGTGTTAATTAATGGAATGGTAATGCCGTTAACGAATACATAATGTGAGAATGGTAGATAAGAGTCTTCTTGATATAAATTGCGCTTTAACCCAGCTGTTACTGAGTATCAGCTCAAAATTTCTGTTTACCGTAGACTTGTGTACGAATTCTGTGAAAGTGACATGTTCTCCATGTGCTGTCTTCCACGGATATTCATTTTGTTCCGTGAATGGTGTAGAGGTTACGCCCGAATTACATACAAGATTATCCTTTTCATGACCGAAGTCACACTGTACGTTCAGCATGTGCAGTATAAGCAGATTACGCTGCTTACGAGGGGCGTATCCTGTACCCCGATTTTCAGTCATGACACTGACTGTCATCATTGCACGAACATTAGTAATAACAAATGCATGTTCCTTGTCTGTATCTGTCATCTGTCCTGTGAGATGCGGGTAGAATAACCTACGTGGAGACTTAGTATTGAACTTGGTTAAAAGAGTTACTGGCACATGGTAGGGTGGTTCTTCAACTCTTCCACTGCTGTGCTTATTTTGGCACAATTTTTAAGGTTTGTTGTAAGGAGATAAAGAATGAGACCAGTAACTTTGTCTACTGCAGCAAACGTTACTAAATTTGAGTTTTCTTTGGGCCAACCCTAACAGTGCAAACATGTTTTGAGTAACAGAAAGCTTACATTTGTAACTGAATGTTTTGCTGTAGTAGGTCTGATTGGGTCATAGGAGGTCTGCAGTTTGAATTCCAGCTCAACTCAGAAGTTTTATTGTTGTCATCAGCAACCAAAGGAAAATGGTTAGTTTTCTTAAAACAGTTATTAAATTGTTTCCCTGCCCTTCTGGGCTATATGGTGTTGAGATGGAGAAAGTAAAGATTATCCACATCCCCCTAATCTGAGGTAATTATATAAAGACCATTGTGTGGGATTGTAAAATCACCCTAGAGCATAATGTGGTTAAAAGAGGTGTCTTGAAATTAATATTAAGAAGAGTGTGTAAATACACTAAACCTGGACTAAGCAGCTTTATTTATAAAGGGAATGTCTTGACATTTCAGGTCACTTAAGAAGCATGACAACGTCAGCCACTCGTTACAGTACTGCCTTTGCTCATGTAGTTTCTGCTGGTGCTTCCTTATGGGCATTGAGAGGAGTTGGGATTTCATACTTTTCAGTTGGAAGTTTTGGAATGTTTCTTCTTAATTCAGCAATAGGTATTATAACATTTGGTGAGTTGAAACCCCCATATCCAGTTTGTTTTGTATGCAAGTGAGCAGTGTTGTATGTTACAGTATTCAGAAGTCTGTGGACTATTATTTGAATTTTTTTTTATAAAACTTGTGAGTATGATGGTGTTAATTCCCTACATCACAGAAATCATGACATGCTATAAATAAATGTTACTGTTCTCACTGGTCAGAGTACAAATCATGTTTTACCCTGAAAATATACTAAGAGAAGAAAGTTTTCTTTAAATAAAAGCAAACAAGAGAACTGTTAACACACGTTTCATCTGTTGCTGATAACCAAAATTGATATGTTTAATCTTACACACATAATATCTGTCATAAGATTATGTCCCACGTTAAAATTCACCATTACACATGTGCTGGCTTTGGGTAGTTGGGAAAAACCTCACCAGGAGCAGCAGCTAAAATGATGGCCCTCTATCATGTCTGAGGCACACCATAATATCAGCCAGCAAAACAACTAATTTGCACTGGGTAGCCCATATGCTGGAGGTGGTAAAATGTCCGTTTCAATACCATACTTTGAACGACACAATATTGTGCACTTTCTCTAGTTTGAAGAATCTTGGGCAGTAGAAGTCAAAGTATGACAAATGGGACATGCTTGAGGAGTTCTTTTTTCATCCACAATGGATGAAAGCTGACAAGCTTTTGGGTTGTACACATGTGTTAGCTCTGGGTAGTTGGGTAGTTGCAGTGTACTGCAGTTAATATTATGATTTTACTCACAAAATTTAAAGAAGTTACTGGAAATGATTCTGATGAGAGCTGTTGCACTGTCTTGCTGAAAGATGGTGTTAGTTCTCTCAAAATTAGGTAATTGCAAAAATTTTCTCCGAATGTGCGTTACATGTCAGTGTGCGTATGTGTTCTCAGAAAAAGCAATGGACCCAATAATCCTTGTTACACTGATGCATATAACAGTTCACACATGAACCCTAACGTCATGAAAAGACACTTCATGAATTGATGTGGCATACCTCCTCCTCACCTTCACATTCTTCTGCTCCTCCTCCTTCTTCTATGGTGTGTTAGGCTGTTCTTAAACCATGAACTCCCAATTGTGGCAGACCACTGCCTGTTATTCTGAGAGTTTATGTATCCGCTGAGAAGAACTCAAGTTTTATCCCTCAATAGAATGAATACATGGTCAGTTTCTCCATTGTATGTAACAAGAAGGTACCAGTTCACAATATTCAGTTTTGCTTTATGATATGTGTCATAAAGTTTGTGATCTGCAGTTGTTTCATACAGATGAAAATTCAACACTTTTGTTTAATTTTGTGGCAGTGGTAAAGGCACACTTGTTTGGTGTGCAAGGCATGCCAAAGATATTCTTGAATTTGCCTCAAATCTGGCACTCATTTCATCCAGTTTTCCTCATTTAATATGTTTTCTGTCTGTTCTGTTACTGTCTGAAACAGAATATATTGTGGGCCTTTTCTCCTATAACTGTATAGAACTGGTGCATCTGGGATTTTTTTTTAATTTGTGGCAACACTGGTTGTTGTAACAGTATTTGGTGTATGTAGCTAAATAAATCTGCACATTGATTGCAGGTAAGTCACAGGAAGCTTGCAGCCTCTCTGATAAGTGGTGCTAGTTTGAACCTGTGAGTGCGGTAATTTAAAATAATGGCACTGTGTAAGGCCAATATGAACCAAAATTAAACTTGCCAAACTGATATTAGTTTAGGGCCCTCAACAAAAAATTGTATCCCATTAGTTTCAGAAATGAAATACATACATGAATATGGCATCCGTCTTTTGAAAAAAAATGCATAATACAGGTGATATGTAGGAATAAATTGTATTTCAGTGTCTGACATCTTGTGGCATTGCTTCAATGTTACTTCATGATTTTGTGAGTGAAGGTAACTAGCAAGTAGTTATGAAGTCAATAACACAACAATTGTTTAATTAGATGTTATATTCTAGGTCAAAAGACTACATGTTTCGGCCAGTAGTGGCCACCATCAGGTCTTTGTCATTTGACACACTTAAGATTATTTATATAATTGTGTGGCGGCTTGTTTGATGACGAAGTCTCTACATCAAGGCCTTTGTTTGAGTACAGTATATCTATATTAAGTGTGTGGGTGAACTGCTTTATAATACATAAATGTATGCTTTGATAATATCAACAAACCAAAGAAACAAGGAACCAAAAAAGGACCAAGAAAAAACCAAGAAACAAATACAACGAAACAAAACAAAACCAGGGGCAAAAAATCATAAAACACGAAACAAAAAATCACAAAAGGAGGACAGCCTGGAGGTCCTGTCGTGGGAAGGCTGCTATGTACTGTCTTCGTGCGGGTCTGGCTTATTGCGTGTTTCTTCATTCATCGTTGGTTCGCTGCGTATGGAAGGTCTGTGTGTGACCTGGTTATTGCCTGTGGGGGTTGGAGAGAGTGAAGGTAACTTTGCTTACAAATTGAGTTGTATGTGCAGCATGAGAAAAAAGCCCCTATACATGTTTGTAAGAAAGATGCTGTACTGTGCTGCAAGTTGGAAAGTCCCATACATAAAACACGTTAGGTGGCATTCTTGACATCTATCATTTGCTTGTTGGGGTTACTTCCAACATTTATTGTAACTGTAAGTATTGTACATTCACTCTGACTTCCACTGTAACCTGTATGCTACTTACAACAGGTGCACAGGGACTTTTGGCTCATCCTGTAGATTCTGATATTGCCTCCACACTTAATTAGTTACTACAAAGTGATTATATTACAATGGTTGCAAAAACGGGTGAGTCCAGCCTCACAATAGTATGTTTCTTGTATTTGGAACTACCTGGAACAAATCTTATCCAAGGAACCAGTTACCCAGAAACCTTTTTAAGCCAGGCTAGTGTATTATTTTGTGTACTTGCATGTGGGGTGCACACAGTTAGATGTATATCTTGGTGCAATTACTGGTTATCCTGATATTTTGTCATGATTTTTTTCTTTGTGTCCATTAAGTCTTAATGATATAGACTGCGTGTTCCTAAGTCTATGTCTATTTACCATGCATCATTTTTCCACCTTCTTGAACATAATTTCTGTAGTTGAAATGGAATCCTTAGTTAGTCTTTAGAAAAAATCATCACTGGGGGAATGGGGTATGATTTCCCTAAGTCAATTTGGGTAAATACCAGGCTACACCTTGCAATAGGCCATAGGCATGTCCCAACTCTTTCTCCCACCATGCACAACATTGTTACAGTTTCATCAACTCCATATAATATCTGCAGTTGATATAGAACCATTAAATAATGTAACAGGCTAATAATAATAATAATAATAACAACAACAACAGAGCTGATTGTGGGTATCAAGTACATGGAACTGAGAGGAAAATAAGTCACCTATTGTATATGGATGACCTGAAACTGCTAAGTAGAAATGAAAATGAGTTGAAGAACGAAATGAAAATTGTGCAAACA
>Ga0123353_10010318_pt1 | contig 13000 bp, 12 predicted proteins | sample TergutLab28metaG_3_FD_92763 | JGI IMG/M metagenome (GOLD analysis project Ga0123353, IMG submission 92763) | Labiotermes labralis P3 segment gut microbial communities from Petit-Saut dam, French Guiana - Lab288 P3 | ecosystem: Host-associated > Arthropoda: Insects > Digestive system > Gut ...
AAAAACAAGGCTGTATCAGAGCTTGACGAGTTCAATTTTGACCCGGACGAGGACGATTTTATCAGCGCGGACACAGGCGAACAAAGCGGCGGTGCGGATTACGAGGGCGACACCGACGAGGATATACCCGATTTCACCGCCGATCCGGATAATAACGACATTTCACTTAATATAGATGAAAGTGAGGATATATAATCATGGGCGTATGTTTGGTGATCGCGGAAAAGCCGAGCGTCGGAATGAGCCTTGCCGCCGTCTTGGGAGCGAAAGACCGCAAGGACGGCTACACCGAGGGCAACGGTTATATCGTTTCGTGGTGCGTCGGCCACCTTGTAGGGCTTGCCGACGCTTACGAGTACAACGAGCAATACGGCAAATGGAAGCGCGAGGATTTACCCATCGTGCCGGACGCTTGGAAATACGTCATATTCGACGGCAAAAAGAAACAGTTTGACATACTGCGCGGGCTGATGAACCGCCCGGACGTTGACCGCCTTGTGTGCGCCACCGACGCGGGGCGCGAGGGGGAACTGATTTACCGTTTCGTGTATGAAATGGCGGGCTGTAAAAAACCGTTCAAAAGGCTGTGGATTTCAAGCATGGAGGAAAGCGCGATAAAAAAGGGCTTTGACGAACTGCGCGACGGCCACGACTACGACCCGTTATATTACTCCGCATTATGCAGGGCAAAGGCCGATTGGCTGATAGGGATAAACGCGACGCGCCTTTTTAGTGTTTTATATAATAAGACGCTGAATGTCGGGCGCGTCCAGACCCCGACCCTTGCCATGCTGATGGAACGTAACGCGAAAATATCCTGCTTTGTCAAAGAGAAATATCACATTGTCCGGCTTGTCCTGGGCGAGATTGAAGCCCAGAGCAAGCACATACTTGACCCGCAGGACGCGGAGCAGATACGGGCGGCGGCTGATAAAAAAGCCGCCGTTTGTGTCTCCCTCACCAAAGAGCAAAAGACCGTATCACCCCCGAAACTGTTTGACCTCACGGCATTACAGCGCGACGGCAACCGCCTGTTTGGGTACACGGCGCAACAGACCCTTGACGCGGCGCAAAAACTTTATGAAAACAAATTGATTACCTACCCCCGAACGGACAGCAGATTTTTAACCTCCGACATGGCGGCGGGACTTCCGTCACTCACGCAGACCGCCGCCGCGTTCATCGGCACGGGGACTGTTCCCATCAATCCCGCGCAAGTGATAAACGACGCAAAGGTTAGCGACCACCACGCCATCATACCCACCGCCGAGCTTGGCAGGGCTGATATTTCCAAACTGGACGATACCGTGCGTAATATCCTTTCTCTTGTATCTTCCCGGCTTGTGTGCGGCGTGGGTGAAAAACACGTTTACGAAGCGATAACGGCGGCGTTTGACTGCGGCAGTCACAACTTCACGGCAAAAGGCAAAACCACAATTTCGGACGGTTGGAGAGCCGCCGAGCAAAAATTTATGTTTGCGCTGAAGCTCAAAAATGAGGACAGCGACCCGGACGGCGGCGCACTCCCGCCGATCACCGAGGGGCAGACATTCGACAATGCCGCCGCCACGGTCACGGAGCATTACACGCAACCCCCGAAGCCTTACACCGAGGACACTTTACTTTCCGCTATGGAGAACGCCGGAGCCGAGGAAACCACCGACGAAGCCGAACGGCGCGGGCTTGGCACACCCGCCACCCGCGCCGCAGTCATTGAAAAACTTGTCAATGGCGGTTTTATCAAACGCAACGGGCGACAGCTTATATCCACCCCGGACGGTGTGAACCTGATTGCCGTACTCCCCGACACGCTGAAATCCCCGGCATTAACGGCTGAATGGGAAAACGTATTGACGGAAATCGCCAAAGGCAAGACGAGGCCGGACAGCTTTATTCTTGGTATAGAAGAAATGGCGCGGGCGTTGGTAACAAATCACGCCGCGCCGGACGAGCAGTATAAAAACACTTTCACCACGCCGCGAGAAGCAATCGGCATTTGTCCCCGGTGCGGCGGTAACGTCGTGGAGAGCAAGCCGAATTTCCATTGTGAAAACCGGGATTGCCAGTTTGTCATGTGGAAGTCTGACCGCTTTTTTACTTCCCGGAAAAAGGAGCTTACAAAACCTATCGCCGCCGAACTTCTTAAAACTGGAAAGGCGGCGGTCAAGGGTATGTACTCCGAAAAGAAAGATAAAACCTTTGATGCGGTTATCCTGTTGGCTGACACGGGCGGTAAATACGTTAATTACCGTTTCGATATAGCGGAGAAGCCCGGAGCATAACGAGAGATAAGGTTAGTAGCAAGCATAGGGATTGAACCCGCTGACGCGGGCAACAATCCCGTAAAACCGCCGCCCCCTTGCTAACGCAAGGGAACCCCTGCGCGGCGGTTTTGCTTGTCGGGGGAAAATCCCCGAACCCCTTTTTGTGGGAGTACCCACACCCCAATGACTTCCCCGCGTCGCGTACAGGACGGCGCGGGGATTGCTATTTTGACGGCTTAAACCTTAACGAAAGGAAGTGATGAATATGCCGGAAAACAAAGGCTTGTATGACGTTTATTCTTACGGCAACAGGGTAACGCCCGGAGATAAAATCAATCTTGAACACTCTATCCGCGTCCGTACAGAAAATACGGATATGTCACAGCTTACGGCTTTACCGTTGGAAGAACTACAAACCATGCGCGAGAAAAGCGCGGCGGCTGAACAGGCTGTTTTTGAAAATCTGAAAGTGTCTGTCATAACATGGGAAGAACAGGCAACGGCGACACAGTTGATTGATAAAGCTATTGAGTATATAAAGACGCCTGCCGTCAAGCATACCTCTAACGAATGGCAAAAGTCCGAAAATGATTTCCACGAGTTGAGCAATATGGTCTATAAAATGACCTACCACCTGCGCGAAGATACACGGCGCGACCCGAAAACAGATAAATATATACCCGTCGCGTGGGATTTGCGTTGGAGCATTTACACCAATCCGCCTAATAATCGGGCATATAGCTCAAAAGACAGGATAGCCGGACAGGATAAACGCTTTACGGACAAGGCTGAAATGGAAAAATACCTTGCCGGACGCATTAAAGCACACGCCCATTTATTCACGCAAATATCGCCGCCGATTCCAGAGCAGTACGCTAAAAACTTTCATGTGAACGACCAGCTATTACCGGGTTACACAATCGAGGGACAAAAAAAGCCGCCTGTCAGAGCCGCCGAGGTCATAATCGGCGGCGATTCCATTATCGGACAAAAATTAAAAGAATTGCGAAAGGAGCAAGATACCATGAATGAACCTTTGAATATCAAGCTATCCACCCGCGAACAGTACGAGGCCGGGAGCGTCGAGGGCGCATGGCTGAAACTGCCCGCCGCCGCCGAACAGCTTAACGCCGCGCTTGCGCGTATCGGGGCGCAGGGCAAGGATATTGTAATAAGCGACATTGAAAGTCCTATTGCCGCTATTTCCCGTATTCCCCTTGAAAACGTACAAAATGCGGGGCTTGACGAACTGAACTTTTTGGCGGCGCGGCTTGAAATGTTCGGACAGGAGCATATCGGCAAATTAAACGCGGCAAGCGAAATAATGACCCACCGGGACGATGTACACCACCTCATAGAGTACACATTTTGCCCAGAGTTTTACGATTTCCACCCCGACATAAAGACAAATGCGGAACTTGGCGAATTTGTCTTTGAAAAATCCGGCATGATACAAATACCCGAAGCATGGGCGGGGGCGGTTGACCGTGAAAAACTGGGACAGCTTGCCGCCGAAGAAGAACACGGGGTTTTTACCGAGCAGGGATATATCGTTGAAAGCGGCATAGAGGGCACGGAATGGTATTCAATCGACAAAAACGATATACCGCAAGAATACCGCATAGCCCCGGAAATCGAAAAGCCGGGGCGGGGGGTTGACATGAAAACCGCGCCCGACGTAGCGGCCAACGCCACCGCAATTACGGAAAAACCCCCGGAGCAAAAACAGGCCGCCGCCTTTGTGCCTATCGTGCTTACTTCCGAGAACCCCCGCGACCGCATGAAAGAAATCACCGACAAACTGGAAGCCGGGATAAAGGGGATTTTTAACAGCGATAAATACAAGGATTATTTGCAGACGCTTTCAAAGTTCCATAATTACAGCTTTAATAACTGTATATTGATTGCAATGCAGAAGCCCGACGCCTCCCATGTCGCCGGATTCAACGACTGGCGGGACAACTTCAAGCGGCAAGTCAAGAAAGGCGAAAAGGGCATTAAGATACTCGCCCCCGCGCCATTTAAGACAAAGAAAATGCTTGACGCGGTGGACGCTGACGGCAAACCTGTATTTGACGGCAACGGGCGGCGCAAAAAAGAGGAAAAGGAAATCACCGTACCCGCGTTCAAAATCGTTTCAGTTTTTGACGTTTCGCAGACCGACGGCGAACCCCTGCCGCAAATCGGTGTTGACGAGCTTACCGGGAACGTGGACAGGTACAAGGAGCTTTTCGCCGCGATTGAAAAGACCTCACCTGTCCCGATCAGCTTTGAAGCCCTCGCGCCCGATGTAAAAGGCACATATTATCAGATTGACAAGCGTATCGCCGTAAACGAGGGCATGAGTGAACTGCAAAATCTTAAAACCCTTGTACATGAAATTGCACACGCCCGGCTGCACGATATAGACGAGAACGCGCCCAAAGACACCATACGCCCCGACCGGGACACCCGCGAGGTACAGGCCGAGAGTATAGCCTACGCGGTATGTCTGCATTACGGGCTTGATACGTCGGGGTATTCATTCGGCTATGTTGCGGAATGGAGCGGCGGCAAGGAGCTTGACATTTTGAAATCTTCCCTTGACACCATACGCAAGGAGGCCAGCGCGATTATTACCGAGGTTGACAAGCATTTCGCGGAGCTTACGCAGGGGCAGGAGCAGACCGCCGAGCGTCCCGCGCCGGAGCGTCAACCCGGCTTTGAAAATTGGAGCGAACCCGCAACGCCGGAGAACGCGCCGGATAATCCGGGCGCACCGTCTGATGATGTCAATAAATATCTGCCGCGACAGGACGCGCCGGAGCCACAGGGCGACAGCTTCACCATTTATCAGTTAAAGGGCGGCGACGAAACGCGGGATTTACGCTTTGCCGAATTTGCGGCCTTGACAACGGCGGGGCTTGCCGTCGCGGTTGCCAATTACGACAAGATATATTCCGCGCCGCTTGATTCCGGCGTTACCCTTGATGATATTTATATGGATTTCAACATGGACAGGCCGGAGGGCTTTACGGGTCATTCCCTTTCTGTTTCTGACGTTATCGTTATCAATAAGGACAGGAAAGAAACCGCGCACTATGTTGATAACATAGGTTTTCAAGAGTTGCCGGACTTCCTCACTCCGAGAGAACAGGCGCAGGAGAAGCCCGCCCCGTCTATCGACTTGAAAGCCGTCGCGGATTTTATGCAAAAACAATATGACTACGCGAAAGGCGCAGACCCGGACAGTCAAGCCGCCGTTGCGACCGTCAGTATAATAACGCGGCGGCTCAACGCGGCAAACGAACGCATACCCGACAATCAGCCGCAGTTAAAGGCTTTAATCGCTGACGCGGCGCAGAGTACGGATTTACCCATGTTAAAGGAGCGCATGAATACCCTGCACACCGAGTTTATACAGCACTATTCGACTGCCGTACAAAACACGGCTGATATGAGCGGCAAGGCAGAGCCTACCTTGCCAAAAGAAACGCTGTCAGACCATATAGCGGACATAACTGTATCTATACCGCCCGCGCCCAAAGCTCCGGCGCAGGGTGAGAACGTGGCGGCAATCGAGGCCAAAGTCAAAGCCGGGGAAGTTATCAACCTTTCCGACCTTACCGACGCTATGAAAAAAGATAAGGCGGCGGCGCAGACGAGCAAAGCCACGCCGCAATCAACAGACAAAAATCCAAACTGGAAAGCGGCACACGCGCAAGATTCGTGGGACAGGGCGCAGGGCAAGAATACCAAAAAACCCGCCGAGCAGGAAAAACCGTCTATCCGCGAGGAATTAGCGGCGAATAAAAAACAGCTTGCCGCGCAGAAGTCCGCGCCCACAAAGACGCAGAATAAAAACGCGGCGATAGGAGAATAGCCTATGAGGAAATATGAAAGCGTGGATATTGTCGCCGCGCTTGGCGCGGTGGTGGAGCTGAACACCGAAAATTATAAAAGCGATTTCAGGTATGACATTGAGCGTTTCAAAAAAGCCGCGCTACACCCGGACGGCGAAAACAACCATCTTTTATGGCTTTCCCGCCAGTCCGGGACATGGTGCGTCCCGGAGCGCGAGGCGTATATCAAGGATTCCGAAGCGTTCAATATCTGGAACGGTTACGCTACCATTCTTGGCGATATAAACAGCTATATGTCCTCTGTTATCGTTTCCGACCGCATACTTGCCTTTGCCGTTGATATTAAGGGCATAGAAAACGGGCGCATAAAAGGCGATTTATACGAACTGGATTACCGCGACCATGTGCGGGAGGTACAACGCGCCGCGTTGCCAAAGCACACGGTCACGGTCAGGTTTGAGGACGGTACGAAGCTAACGCTTTCCCCCGCCGAGTATGACGACCAACGGGAACGATTGAATTATCAGCATGGAAAGGTTTTAGACTACATTCCGAACCCGCAGGACGCGGGCGCGTTGCGTGACGTTTTACAAAAAGCAAGGGGCAAGCGCGAGGGCGACGCCCGCCCCGCCGTTTTCAAGGTGCGCGTCCAGACCCCGAAACAGCCGAGTATAAAACAACAGCTTGCGGCGGGCAGAAAACAGCTTGCCGAACAACGCGCCGCCGCTCCCATGAGGGCGGCGGCAAAATCAAAAAATCATAATGTGGAGGTATGAAAAATGTCTATTATGGATTTTACGGTTGAGGAAATAAACCTTGTGGCTATTTATATAGCTGACACAAAAGCGGCGACGCTTGCGGGGATCGCCGCCGCGCTCCCCGACATGGACGGGGATATACGGACGATTGCCGAGAGCGCAAGCCGGAAACTGGCCGCGCTGACCGAGACGGATTTTTCCGCGCTGTCATTCGTACCCGCAGAGGAAACGGACGGGTGATGATTTATGCCGAAGCTGTCTAAAAAAGCGCGGCAGGAATGGGATTATTATATCGGCGGCAACGGTCGGCGGCAATATAACGGCATTTGCCGCAAGTGCGCCCATAATTGCAAGCAGTCTTTCCGTTCCACCGTCTGCCAATGCCGGAAATACGAGAGCAAGCGAATAACTGTATAGAAAAGGTGTGTTTTTCGCGGTTTTTATCGCTTGTGCGCTACGATACGCGGGGCGGTAATGTCTTTCTATTACCGGGGCTTTTACATTTCTTACGCGAGGAAAAGGTATCAAAAACACACCCGAAAGCGCAGGGGCGCGGCACTCGTCTTTTGACGGCTGCCGCGCCACCCTTTTTTTATGCCTGTTATTCCGTTTCACACGGTATGTAACGATATAGCGAAAAGTAGGAGCTTGAAAAGGTAGCGTTTATGCAGGTTTGCGCCGCCTGTTTTCGTTCAAAAACAGGGCGGTAATATGATTTTGCCAACCGGGGCGGGACTATGAAAATGTCGTGAAAAGGTATCAAAATAAGCCGATTTTATTTATAGCTCCGCTTGCCTGTCCTTGCCCCGCGCCCGTGGCTCTGCGCCGGGTTCAAGAATACTATCGACGTTTTTCTTGATAATGCCGTACTCTTTCGCCTGTCGTTTCAGCTTGCCATATTCCACCCGGAGCGCGTTTTTGCTTTCCGTGAGCTTGGCATAATCGGCTTGGAGCTTGGCGAGGTTCGGGAGCTTCCCGCCGTCCCCGGCGACTGTCCGTAACGCTCTGGCGGCGGCTTCATGTAAAATAATATCGCTCTCATGCTCTCGACGGTACGCGGCTTTGTCTTTGGCGGTTTTCATGCCGTCATAGATGGGCTTTGTCTGCTGATAATTCGTAATATGCTTTATCAGCCCCGCCATATCCGCAAGCCGTTTTTCGGCGGCTTTCAGCGCGTCGGCGGTATCGTCAAAAGCGGCGGTAATTTCGGCAACCTTATTTTCCAAAGCCGGGTAATGCAAAAGGTTGTTTTCGGTAAGGAAATTAACTGTTTTTGCGGCTTCTTTAAGGTTCTGTATCTTCTGCCACCTTTCAAATCCTGCGCTCTGTTGTGCTTTGACGCAGTTTTCTATATCGACAATCAGATTGATACCGGGAGCCGGACGGGTGTATATCTTGGTGGGCTTGGTGAGGACGGGCGGCAATACGGGTGCGGCCTTTTCTTCCGACGCGGTCATGGTATAGTCCCCGGCTATGCGCTTTGAGATTGCTTCCTCCGTGTAGTCCACGCCGAGGGTCTTTGTCCGGGTAAACCGTTCCTGTTCGGGAGCGCGGACGGAAATATATTTGCCGCGTTTGATTTCATATCCCGACGCTTCCAACCGTTTCAAAAAATCGTCAAAGTCCTTTGACTGCGGGATAACGGTATCAATGGCAAGTTTGAGCTTGCTTTTCCAACTGCCGCCGCCGTTCAGATCGGCGGCATACTCGGCGTAGTGTTTGCCCTTGTCCTGTCCGGGCTTTACGACGGATAGGACGTACTCCTTGCATAGCTTATCGCTGAAAGCGCGGATTTCATAATAGCTTTTTTTGTTTGAGATATATTTTTTGTGGTCTATGAAACTTGCCGCGCAAAAAATAAGGTGATTATGGATATGTCCTTTATCAATATGGGTAGTCAAGACGTATTCATGCCGCCCTTTGGTTATCTCGTCGGCAAGGCGTTTCCCTATCTCGTGCGCCTGTTCCGGCGTACTCTCCCCCGGCTCAAAAGACTGTATGAGGTGATGGGCGAGGTTGTTACCCTTGTCGCGGGCGCGGTCAAGGGTTTTCATAAATTCTATATCTGCCGTTTCATAGGAACAGCCGAAAGACGAAACAAGCATTTTTTCGTCCGTCTTGGCGGGGTTCTGTATATAGTCAAGGCGTTTCTTCAAGGCATTTTTAACAGGTTTAATCTTAGTAACCGCCATTGTTCATCATACCCCCTTTTCATTTCCTCAAAATCCTGCTCGTAAAACCGGGTCATGCCGTTTACTTTCCGCGCTATCTGATTGAAATTAACGCCGATTTTCTGTAACTCGGCATATATGGCTTTCACGTCGGACAAGTCGGTATTTATCACATAGCCGTCAATCAGTATCTTACGGGCATACGCCGCGAAATTGTCCGTACCGTACTGCTGCATTTTTTCATAAATCATATCGCGCTCCGCTTCCGTGACGAATACCCGTAGCAATATATCACGCTTGCGGTTTGGCGCGGCGTTCGTTCCGTTTTCCATGTGGCAACGCTCCTCGTATTATATATTTGGTTTTCGTGATAAAGGGGTTTGGGGCTTCCTCAAAAATGAGGGTTCGGGACACTTCCCGACAAGCGGAAGCCGACACGCCGTAGCGGGGCGGTTTTCACGGCATTGTAGGCAAAACGCGCCGCGTGTGGCTACAATGCCTATGCTTGCAAGTACCTTATTCCTACCACTAATACGGTGAAATACGCGAAACTGCCAAACATCCCCGAAAAAAATTTGAGCGTCGCAACCTTTACGGTTTACGACGCTCCGAATGGCTTATATCAAAAAGGAAACAGGGGATTTATTCCCCTGCTTCTCTGGCTTCCTGCATAGCTTTTACTGTCGCGGTGATAACCGACAATTCTTTTTCGTCCATGCCGTCAAGCATAGCGTCAAGCTGTCGGCGTTGCGTTGTTCTGCTTTCGGTAGTGTCGGGAAAAAAGAACCCGTCAACCGATATATCAAAAAGTCTTACAATCTCATAGAATTTTTGAAGGCTTGGGTGTTGTCCCCGCGTTTCGATATACTGCGTGTGCCGGGCTGAAAGGTCAAGCATTTCCGCGAACTTTTCTCTTGACAGTCCTTTGCCCTCGCGGGCTTCTTTTACGGCTTGCCCGAAAGCTCGTAATTCAAGTTTTTGCTTCTCGTACATTTTTATATCCTCCATAGTAAGTTTACATTTCTTAGTATGGATTGAAAACGATATGACCATGTACTTCTCGTACTATTTCATTTCCCTTTAATTTCGGAATTGTAAATTGTTTCATAAAACCTTGACAAAACATAAAAGGCATGATAATATCTATATGACTGATAATGTATAAATGGTCATATAGAACGGAGGCTTCATTATGCCAAAAGGATTTACAGAATCTGAAAAAGAACGAATCATCAATCAGCTTCGCATTGAAGGGCAAAAGTTATTTGTCACTTATGGAATAAAAAAAGTTACGGTTGATGAGCTTGCAAGTGCTGTGCATATCGCAAAAGGTTCTTTTTATCGTTTTTTTCAAACGAAAGAGGAATTATTTGTTGATATTGTAGAGGACTGTCAACAAAAATTGTGGGAAGATATTTTATCTATTTTGAATGAATTAAGTAACAGTAATGTTAGCAACAAGCAAATAATGTTTCAATTTATTAAAGCTGTTCAACAAAAAAAAGAGAGCTATCCGGTGTTAAATACGATAAATGCTGAAACTATGGAAACGCTTTACAGAAAACTTCCTCAAAACTTAATTGAAACAAAAATGAAATCATACGTATTGCGAGGGGGGATATTTAGTCAATATGCAATTCAATTCAATTATCCAATGCCAATAATTATAAACATATTGGAACGACTGTTTGCTGCACTTTTACTCTATCAAGATAAACCTAATGCTAATGAGGTAAATGACATTTTAATTTGGGCTGTGATTGAAAAGGTGGTGAAAAACAATGATTGAAATTAGAATGACTTACTATATTTGTTCTTATGCACTTTTTGTCGGTTTTTTTCTGATAGAACATTTTATACGAAAAGGAAAAGATACGAAAAGTATGAGCCGTACAGAATTTGATAAAGGCAGTACAACTTTTATTTCTATTGTAATGGGAATAGCATTTATTATTGTACCGTTGTCCCCATTGTTAAATAGCTTAAAAATAGGAATGTTTTTTAGCGTTTGGGTAGGCGCTGTGGGTGTTGTTATTGGTGTGTTAGGATTGCTTATTAGATACTTTGCGTTTTCTACACTGGGGCGTTTCTTTACTCGTACATTACGAGAAACTGACGAACATAATCTTGTGACAAGTGGTATATACCGATATATCCGGCATCCGGGTTATCTTTCCGATATTCTCATTTTCTTCGGAGCAAGTTTGGCAATAGGTAACTTAATATCAATGATTGTTGTACCTGTTTTATTTATTCCGGCTTATATATATCGGATTAAAACAGAAGAAAAAATGTTAATTAAAATTTTTGGTGATAGTTATATCACATACCAAAGAACGACGAAGCGGCTGATACCATATATCTTTTAGTGTTCTCTTAATGGAATCTATAAGCAATGAAACAACTGTGCAATGGTAGAACCTGTGAAATATTAAGGGGGTGGTGCTTATGGCTGAGAAAATGCTTTGGCTGTTGTGTCCTGTTTGCGAAAACAAAACGCGGATCAAACTGCGACAGGATACAACAATGACAAACTTCCTGTTATTCTGTCCGAAGTGTAAAAAGGAAACATTAGTAAACGTCCAACAATTTAATACCTTAATAATTAAAGAGCCAGACGCAAAGACGCAGAGCCGATAACATGTGAAAAACACAGTTATTGGCTCTTGTTTTATGTGCCTTGAAATTGACAAGAAAGGACTATTTATGGTTATGTTACATGAAATTAAACCGCCAAACGTGTGCGGCGGTTTAGTATGAGAGATACCCCGACAACAACAAATACCGTGTAAAATTATTTTTACTGTGCCGCTTTTTTTATGGCGACATTTACTTCTCTTGCTCACATTCAGAATTAAGTAATCTGCCAAAAAAAGCCTTTACTACACATGGGACAAGTTTTACCCGTTATACGAAATAAAATATTACTTTAATAGAAAATATAGCGTACCATGCGCCCGGTTGAGTATTACTCAATCGGGCATTTTTGTTTTTTCTAAAACTTTTTTTCAGAAACTCATACGAGAGTTTGGCAGTTTTACGATTCTCACCGTATTAGTGGCGAAAGGGGAAAAACATCACCCGCCTTTGCGGACGCGAAAGGGGGTGAATATGTGAAACCCAATAGCCATGAACAGGACAAGCAACGTGTTTTCGACTGCTTTTGTAAAAAGGTACTGAAAAACGAAGCCCGCGACCATTACGACGAAGTGAAGCGACAACGTGGCAAAGAGGTATCTTTTTCGGAACTATCGGAACATGAACTTGCAAAGCTATCCACGATGGACGAATATTTTGCAACGGAGCAGACTTTTAACGTGTTAGGTCGCGACATTATCGTGAACGACGAGAATATAGCCGAAGCTCTGCGAAGTCTGCCGGAACAAAACCGCGACATTATCCTGCTGTCCTATTTCCTTGAACTATCGGACGGTGAAATCGGCAAGAAGCTCAACATGATACGTTCTACTGTTCAATACAAACGGACAAGCACGTTACGGGAGCTAAAAAAAATTTTAGAGGAGGAAATCGCTGATGAGCAAAAATAATACGACACACAGCCTTATCCCGTACCCCGTTATCGTACTGGCGGCGGGCGGCGACGTTGACGCTATCAATGCCGTATTGAAACACTATGAGGGTTACATAGCCGTGTTAGCCACAAGACAGCTTTTCGACGAGAACGGCAACCCCCATTTGTGCGTTGACGAGGGATTGCGACGCAGACTGGAAACCAAGCTGATAACCGCAATTCTGACTTTCGACGCGGCATAAAAGAAAAGCCCGCGGCGGGGAGCGTGAACCCCTTTCCACGCTTCCCCGCCTACGGGCATTTTTGTCATTCCGTAAAAGCTCATTCCCCGGAATGTGTTTTTACAGGCTGACAAACGGCTTGAAAATAGTTCCTTGAAAAAGAAAGCCCGCAAGATAACGGCGGCGCAGTATAGAGCAAAACGGATACTTTC
>Ga0123353_10010319_pt1 | contig 13000 bp, 5 predicted proteins | sample TergutLab28metaG_3_FD_92763 | JGI IMG/M metagenome (GOLD analysis project Ga0123353, IMG submission 92763) | Labiotermes labralis P3 segment gut microbial communities from Petit-Saut dam, French Guiana - Lab288 P3 | ecosystem: Host-associated > Arthropoda: Insects > Digestive system > Gut ...
AATGTATCAACTCTATCAACTGTATCAACTATATCAACTGTATAAACTGTATCAACTATATCAACTGTATCAACTATATCAACTGTATCAAGCATATCAACTTCACCTGCTCCTGGTTACCTTACGAAGCAATCTACAGCCTAATATGGGAAAATCAGCTGAAGAAACACTGAAAAATAATTTTCAAATCAAAATATTAAGAACTTGACAATAAAGTACAAAAATAAAGTTGTGCATTGACGGGTTAAATTTTATTTTTTACGTGTTCCCTAGAAGCACAATGGGCACATCATGCCTTCAAATTACACGTACTAGAATTCTGCATCCTCCAGACAGTAATTTTTCTGCTAAAGACAGGTTTTCCAAAGCTCACTTTCCGTTGAAGACAGATATAGTGTCGTCATGCATAAAACCATAACGACCGGTATAGTGACGTCACGCATAAAACAATAAAGTACATAAAATGTCTGTAACATTTGCGAATATTTACCAATGTGTACAAAGAGGATACAATTGTGGTGCACACATTTTTATTGTTTAATATGTTCTATATTTTTCAAATTTAGAGTTAACCGCAAATAAAGCATATTATTCTCCAAGACAAAACATAAAAATGGGGAATCTAAATGAGTGTCGTAAGGCCGGGTAATCTCGCATGAATGTACATATCTATATGTATATGCCACTTTGTATGGTGTAATTAACTACTTTAAAATTACTGGTGTAATTTTGGTACTTGATGTCACTGCTTTCTGGACAAGGTCCCTGAAGATTAGCAAACAAAACAGTATTGGATACGAAATAAACGGTTTTTAACACAACAATTTATTTGTACATTATTTACTTTATTTATTTATTTATTTATTTATGTGTGGCTATTTCTCATCTATTCTTCCTCCTACACCTTTCAAATTCTCATTCGTTCCCGTTCAGTCACCCTATCAGAATTACGTTCTTTTGCATGACTCTACAGTCCTATTGGATCTAGGTTTCCTCATCGTTGAAGTTTCGAGATCACACTCCGAAACACACATTCGGTAGGACTCCTCTGGACGAGTGATCAGTCCAACGCACAGACCTCTACTTGACAACACACAACACTCACAACAGACACACAGTACATGCGCCCTGCTGGTTTAGAAACCGCAATCCTAGCAAGCGATTGCCCGCGGATCCACGCCTTAGACCGCGCGGCCACAGGGATCTTCCAGAATCACATTACTGGTAAGAATTTTGACGTTCATCATTGTCTACAATTCTTTAGTCCTTTTTAGTTCATTGGATGGTTAGTTATTTAACAGCAATATATAAGTTGTGTATGCTTCAAAAGACTGCCCGTTTTCTCAGAATATAGCTATCTAAAATCTTACAGCCACTATAAAATTACATAGCTTTACATAGGAGCATTTTTATGCCAAGTGCCTTAAGAAATTCAGTTGCTGAAGTAATCAGACCAATAATTATATTTTATCTACATAAATTCAGTTTTAATGTTTTTTTACGCAACATATGCAAATCGTAGGACAACAGGACACACCGAAAAGTTTTAATTTTACAATATTAGTAGCCTCGATGTTTCAGTGTCAATGACTCTTAAGGAAAATATCGCATAATACCAAAATCTAGCCCCTACCTAGATATGCCATGTCTAAAGTTTAAGTATTCACCTTACCAAATACCACACTCAGTCTTCATTAGCCAGTCTCAGATTAGTAATATAATTTCGTAAGTATCATTTTAATATATGTTGAACCCTTAACAGACTAATGGTAAGCATTTGTACCACCTCTTATAACATTAAAAACTGTATATTTTGCCACGTGGTATGGTTATACATTTGCTACGATTCTAATAAAGGCGACTATGTCTGTAACAGAAATAAGTAATTAATATTTGTATTAAATACTGTTTTTTTTAGTTAATCATGGCGGTTTTAAATATAAGACGAATTTCAGCTTTCAAGCTCCTCCCCCCCCCCCTTCTCCATATATGTCCGTCATTATCCCGCGATGGCCCTGAAGACATGGACTTCTCTTGCCTTAACGCCTTCCACGACCCGTACAAAAACCGTGAACCAAACATCCAGAAAATTTTGCGTTTATCATTCTTCTAATAATTACATCACAAATCTGTCAGTTTCATGACAACGGTATTGGCTACCCACTATAATAGACAAAAAAAAATCCGCAGTAAGTACTTACTCTAGTACTTCATTATCCACAGGTATGCTCGTTCTCCGGGATACGTCCAGTAGCTTTGTTTGCCAGTGTCAAAATATACACCAACTGAAACTATGACGAAGGAAAATTATTGAAAAATTAGAATAAAACTTCGATCCACATCCAATAATTCTACTGCAATATTTTCATTCAGGTTTGAACAGCAGTGGCTGCTACCGTACACACTGAGAAGCGTACGAAGTAAAGCTGCATGTTAATTCTATATTGCCTGTGAGGTCCACAGTGTGGGAAAAGATGAAGAAAAATTTTCATTTTCGTATGCATTGCAAAGAGATCCTGTGCTTCTGTTTTCTTAGTGGGAAGCATCTGTTAGGCTGGGCTTGTTTCATTCAAAGGGCCCGTGGATGTCAGGTTGACAGGCCTGTCACACTATCACTTACACTGCTCTAGTCTTCTGGCAGCGGGATGGCCGTCCCCTGGGGTTTCGTACACCCCATAATCGGATGTGATCCATTAGCATATATATCACACAGCTATTGCTTCCAAACCAATTAATTTTAGGCCTGCACGTGATTACAATTACCAGTTTCAATTTCAGCAACGTATCATTTATTCATGTATATTAAATGTGTTTGTATTACATCATCACTTTCTTCATACATTATGCGCTATATTTTGGCACAGTATGGCTATCATGCATTGGTTCTGGCGTATTCAAATTAAATATCTGAAAATTCTCCTCTTAGCTTCACCTTATGTTTGTCCGTCTGTCTCCATCAGAACTCCTGAGCAGTTCATCTTATTTTCGTGGAACTTTAATCCATTATCGGTTGGCACCACATGACAATGAACACTTTAAAAAAGGACCATATTTCTGTGCTCATCTCTGAAGTAGCCAGGGGGTAGAGGGGAGGGGGTGAGTGGAATGCCCGCCCCGGGCAGCAAAGTCCAAGAGGTGGCAAAATGGAAAGCAAATTGAATATTTCATACGAAAAATATGATTATACCCTCAAGATATATTAATTTATTCGCATAAAATAGCAGGAATTTCAATAAAATTTGCGACTTTTTTAAAGTTAGTAGTTTCTGTAAAGGGCAGCTACAGTCGTCATTACTGGCTGCGGGGACTAAAAAACTATTACCAAATTAAGTGAGTCTTCTGGTGATCCTGCCTTGTGCGGAACCGCAGCAAAATGGACCTGCACTAGAATTTAAAGCAGGTCACTATAAAATGCCGATCGTCGCATTACTTAAACCCAGACATCACCTGTCAGTAACTGACGAATAAAAACCAACTAGATACCACTTATTATTTTATTGTACTTCTTATAGGCTCAACATGTTTCGGGCACTACTATCCCCAACATCAGGAGCTCGCGACTATAATGTTGATTACCACATTGGTCGTCTCGTTCTTGGTTTGCTGTAGGTTGGAAGTTAGGCCCGGTTAGGATGGTGTAGTGTCCGGGCTGCAGACTAAAACACGACTTGTGCTTTAGCCTGCAGCCCGGACACTATTCCAGGCTAACCGGACCTAACCTCCAACCTACAGCAAACCAAGAACCAGACGACCAATGTGGTAATCAATATTATAGTCGCGAGCTCCTGATGATGGACATAGTAGTGTCCGAAACATGTTGAGCCTATAAGAAGTAGAATAAAATAATAAGTGGTATCTAGTTGAATTTTTATTCTTCAGTCATCACAATGATGCACGGTCCAACAAACATCAAAATCACCTGTCAGTTTCTGATGTTATAGAAGTCTCTATCAGAAATTTCGGAAATATTATACATAGGTCAGAAATCTGGCGCTCTCATCCACTTTTGTTGAATTCCTATCCTGAGAATCAACAGACTCACGGAAGGGAACGTAATAAGCCTAAAATGTGTGTAGGCATAAATTTTCGCTGCACCTTCGTCTTATACGTATTTTGCTCCGATAAACACCCATTTAATTCCACTCAGTGCCGAAGCTACATCTTTAATCCGCTACAGACTGGTGATATTTGGGTTTAAGTAATGTCAGAATATGAATGAGTACAGAGTTGCACAATATTCTGTTTTAATTTCTAAGTCAGCTCCGTTTTGCTGCAGTTCCAAGCAAGGTAAAATTACAAGAGGGCAGATTTAATTCCGCGACTCATTAGATATTCCATTTTAGGACAACGGCAGGCAACAGGAAGAGGGACATAACGACTGCCACTAGGTTACGGATTCTTCAAGGCCAGACTGTTGCCCGTAAGTCAGCATGAAACCGGAAGGTTCTGTGACCGGACAATTCCATCACGACAAAGAAAAAGGAAAGAGTCATCAATGACAAAAAAAAAAGGTTTTTATAATTGACATGAGAAAAGTTTTACTAAATACTTTGTCGAAAGGGTCCCACTTTCACGTAATACATATATCCAAAATTACTAAGAAGAGTTACTGGGTTGTGGGTGGTAACCCAGTGGCGTAGTTGGCTGAGGCACTGCACTACAAGCCGGAAGGTCGCGGGTTCGATTCCTGATGGTGTCATTGAAACTTGCCATTGACAGAGTACTTCCGGCTGCACTACGGTCCTGGCGTCGACTCAACCTCCAACAGAAATGAGTACCAAGAATATATCCTGGTCGTAAAGGCGGCCGGTGCGTATGGATGGCAAATTTACCACCTTCATGTGCCAATTGTCCTGGAACCTGGGAGTCTCAAATTCCTGGAACCGTCAGGGCCTTTACAGGGATTGTTTTACCTTTCACCTACTGTTTACCCTGTTAGTGCCTTAAAACTACAGCCTTGGCAGACCTCGTGTTAGAGCAAGGGGACGAGTGAAAGCTTCGTATTTGATTTCTTTGAGCAAGAAAATTCATATGTCAAAGGACGATACATATTTGGCTAAAACTTTACATAGCGGCGGAGACGAGTATTTTAGATACACCCAGAACTGTCCTTTATATTTGCGGTGCAAAACTTTTCCATTTCGTAGAGGGAAGATGAGAAGAGTCAGGGACAGAACTCCCACTGCATTATCAAACTTTCGTGTCTTCTTTGTCCCTCTGTTTATTCGAAAAAAGTTGTTCTTTTCCCAACTATATTCTCATCCTTTGACATAACGTTCGATACATTCGTAGACGCAGCAACGCGGCAACATTTTCCCATTTCTTGGCATCCATGCTGAAGAATAACTCCATACTTTAAAGAAAGGGCCCTGAAGAAAGTCTGGAGCTAACTGTTACAGTGGAAAAACAGCGAGCAGTTTTTATGCTTCGTACATTCTTTTAGAAGTTTCATGCCAGAAGCCTTCTTGTGGGATACACTGTTTACGCTGGCAGTGTAGCTGGCTGTATGATGTTCAATTTCCGTGCGCTTCAGCCCATGAATAAATTCTATACTTACCCGACAGAGATCACAAAAGTCTTACAAATATTAGCTTCAATTTATTGGTATTTATGAGGCAGTGCAGCCTGACAACATGTTACAAACATATCGCATGGACGTACAGATGCATCAAGGAAATTTCCGCTGTGGTAAAGATTATGAAGCTGTGTATATATATGTGTAATATAGTGGCCGGGATAACCTAGTCTGTATAGCGACTCGTTACAGGCCGGATGGTTCGAGGTTCGAGCCTCTGTGGAGGCGAGCATTTTTCTCCTCCCTGCACCCATCCAACCGTTCTTGTGACCCACCCGGAAGCTAGTACACTGGCTACCGGGTCTCTTTTCCTTGGTGTAAAGCGGCCGGGGCGTGGTGTTAATCACCTACCCGACCTAGAGTCGAGGTTACAGAAATAATAGAACAAAAACTCTACACCTCCTCTGGGTCTTCGTGGCATGATATACGGAGAAATTTAATTTTACATAAAAGGTAAGAGATAAAGGTAATAACATGCCCCAAAGTTCCGGGGGGGGGGGTTGAAGTATAGCTGTACTCTTCCAATAATATCGGCGCTAGACGAAGGTGGGCGGTCAACATGTCCCGGCCGCTTTATCCCCGGGAAAGAGACCCGGTACCCATTTTCAAAAGAGGCAAATTGGGCCCCAGAGTTAGTTTGGACGGGTGTGAAAAGTTTTATCCCCGCCGGGATTCGATGCCCAAAGGCCCACCCGTTAGCAAGTCGCTATGCCGACTGAGCTATCCCAGCCAGCCCGCACATTTTTACATGTGATATTATACAGTTGCTCCTTCAAGCGCGGCAGAAAAAAAGGCAATAGAAAACGCAGGCAAAAATTAGTTGGCGATGTTCATAGAGACTCACTCTTCAGCCACTTTAGACTTCGCATGCAGTAAGCAAGAAGGTGACAAACTTCTGCGCCGATACGGAAGCTGTAGCGGTGAAAAAATAAATCCCTTAGCAAGTCACGCTTCTAACTGAGCTATGACCTCTCCAATATACCTCCAAATTAGACAAAGCGGCCAGTGTTGCTTAATGAAATGATCGCTGGTTCTTTTTGAAAATCATGCAGAACACACAGGCACTGTGTCGATAGGGTTGACTTCATTTTAATATCAAAGCAAGTGGCATACACCACTCTATTCAACGGGTTAAAGCGCTGATCAGTTTATATTAGGGATCAGTGTTAATTTCGAAACCACATCTTTCAATATGTCGGTAACTTAAAAAAAGTAACGTTTTTCCTCTCCACACCACGAAGGTGTATGTGGGAGTAGAGTTAAAGATACACTCATTCCTTCAACATTAGATGCAGGTGAATGGTTACCCTAAAGTCACGACCACTTTATTTATGGTAAAGAACCCCGATGCCCATTAAAGTGGAGGCCAGCTCGGCCCCACAGTCGGTCTGGGCGTAATGCAGAAGAGAAAAATCTCTTTCCCAGACCGGACTTGGAACTCCGGACCGTCCAGCCCGTACCCCGGTCGCTACATCTATTACGCTATCCCGGCCTACATATTTTAACTTTCTGTGTTACGGACTTTTCGGTCGTGATACCTAATCATTTTGTAGGTCATCACGTTCCGGATAAGCACACAACTTCCTTACTGTGAAACGACCAACCGTGAAGATGGAAATAGCATATGCCTCCGAAACGGCCTTATCCACCTTCAATACTACAATGTACCCCAACCCAGAACACCACAAATGCACCATCTATACTGTGGAAACCTGATGACTTATACTGTTATCTGATTCATTACATTCGTGCTGCAATTAGTGAATGAAACACTGACACTAAACACATGTAAGCTTGTGTTACGATCCAACGCATGTTACATGCCGACTATAGTTGTTATATGCGTTAATTAGACATACATAAATATACAGTCAACGAGAACTTGGTTGGAAGGAATCTTAACTTTGTAGAGGCGTGTCGTATATTATACCGTTTTGCGTCCGAGAGCCAAGATTTGTTAACAGAATAATTACATTTCACTGGGTCTGACTCCACCACCGCATCCAGCCATTTCCTGACGTCACAGGAAGAGTAAAGGAAATCAGATGAGAAAGGGGATATACCGTAAGGCGATATTTGGAACTTTAAGGCAATCGGTTGATGTTCTCTTCACTATTTACTAATTAGCGGGCTTTCATTACACCATATCCGAAAAGTTATTTGTCTAGATACACGTCAGTCCTGTAACGTTCATGTTCCTGTTATTAAAGTCACTGTGCCAGAGAAACGTACAGTTCTGAAGGTCAGCCTGAGCAATAAAATGTTAATGTTGTGGCTTAAAATAATACAGAGTTTCTACAGGATGTTACAAGTGAATATCAAAATTAATGACATTTATAATACACTAAAAATTCTGAAGCTAATGATGCATAACTTATCAAATTTATACACACGAGAGCGTATCAGTAGCTTTGAGGCTAAAGCTTACAAATATTATCAAGCTTGTTAGCGACATTTAAAGGCAATATGAACCGATTGCTGCTCAAGTTCAATTTCTTGGTGAAGTAATGTGTCATAAAAATCCAGTTTAAGTCGGAGCGAATCATTGAAATTTCATCGCAATTACCTCTAGGAAGTGTGTCATCCCCGTTGTGTATGTGTGTGTGTGTGTGACTCTAGGAAAAGGTATGTAGTCAAACACAACTTAATCACTGAGGTGTACTTAATGACTGTGATGGAAACAACTACATGTTTCCATCACAGTCATTAAGTACACCTCAGTGATTAAGTTGTGTTTGACTACATACCGTTTCCTAGTTTCATCGCAATGTATATTCAATTACATTTAATGGCAAATTTGGGGGCCATGATCAATTCTGATTGCAGTAAGATGTTACTAACTGGTAAAGGCTAAGTGCCCCGAGTTTTTAGCGTTCCGTTCACAGGGCACGTGGCACTCATAATATTCTCCGAGGGTAAAGAAGGCCGCTGTCTTCAACTCGGAAAATGGGAGACTCGGCGCATAGACGAGCAGAGTCTAGCCAATCCCCGCCCTGAGATGGCAAAGCAGGAGAATAAGTCTTGGCTCGTCAGGGCTACCGAGAACGTCACAGTAGCACCCAGGTGTCGACAAATAGTATTAGAAACGTAGGAGTCTGATAAGGAGCAGAACCTCCCTACACTGGCTTGTGTCTAGCCAGCTCAGATACCCTTTCAGGGAATACTCTCTGCCCGCGGACTTTCACCAGTCGAGTCGAGGGCAAACGAACCTTCACGGATGACGTCGGAGGACAATCACTCTCTACCTAGAACGCGGAACAGCTGTGCCGACGTGATGGTCGCCAACTTCAGCGGTAAGAACGTTACGCCTGCATCACAAAGTCCTTGCGTCCTCGGCTAGCTACGCGACCTGAAAGGATTTTTATCCAGAACAAACTTTGCCTACGGGCACTTTCCTGTGGAGGTAGTAACGATATTTTGAAAGGAGCATTTCTCAGTGATTTACTAAGGAAAACCAAAACCGAATGATGGCAGTGATATCGAAACTGTGAAGGTTAAGAAGACGCTAGCACGAACCTGCGAAGTCACACTACCTTAGGGCCTCTTTGGGTAGGATGTAGTTTAAGTGGCCCAAATTTCAGTCAGGTGATTAATAAAATGTTCAAGAATATAACATCTGAATTTCTTTATTACTAATAAAATTTACAAATCATTTTTCGAAATGAGTTTCCCTCAGTTCGTGGCACAGCTCACAACGCTGTGATGACACTGACTGGCATAACTTTGTAGTGGACTAAAAATACCGATCGGGATTGAATTACAAACTCCATCAGCACCAAAAATGCCCAATGCTGAATATTGCATATTACACTATTAATTTGCTCCTACATGTTTCGACGCAACTGCCATGCTCAGGGACCTTACACCAGTGTTGTTAAAACGCACAGCGATAGAATATGTCTACAGTAATCAAGCACGTCCAGTGTGCAGGTCTTATATAGAAGTTTCAATCCGCACATTTGATTAAACCATTTTGCTGCATTAGTTTCCAGCAATTTTATTTTTGTGTTCTAATAAAGACGGATAACACCGACGTAAGTGACAAAGGAGGGTGATCTATACCAAAATAGACGTTTTGAATTCGAAAATAGCACCAGTTTTTTTTCCTATCACCTCGGGATTTTAAGCAATTCCATCATATGCACTTACGTGAGGCATACATTTTCATTTTATGGGTGTGTAGTTTTCTGTTAGAGCCGGGAGCATCGTTTTCTTTGTAAAGAAATAGCGATAATGAATTTGGGCAGTACTATGCCAACGAGGATCAACTTGTTTTTTGTTGTGACATCTCACATTTGGTTCATCAGTTGGGAAAAAATCCTACGACGAGATGGAATGGCGCTTATTTATTGACTTTACGATAAGGAGCTTAAAGGCAGTATTACTGCACACTCAATCCATCTCCAGGGAAGAAACTCGAATTTTAAATAGTGCTGGAACAGATCAGATACCGTACCCACAATCTGTATTTATGCGGCCATATCAAGACCTTTGGAATGTTGTTAGGACAAAAAGAAGTACACACAAATTTGCCATATTTCCTTGCGAATGGAATATTACAGCAAGAGACATACACTGGACAAGGAAAGGCTGGCCTAAAAGGGAAGATTTGATTCCAGGATACGAAAATGTTGTCCAAGACAATCAGAAAATTTTATTACCCCCCTTGACAATAAAAATTGGAATCACGGAGCAATTTGTTAAAGCGTTGGACAGGGGTGGCCACGCTTCCAATACGTCAACATTAAGTTTCTCGCTTTATCTGAAGCGAAGTGAAAGAGGGGATAATTGATGGACAACAAATTCGAAAGCTCATGAAAGATGCCGCATTCACGAATACAATGAAGGACATCGAAGCCAGGCATTGAATGCATTCACAGAAGCTGCCAAGAAGTTTCTAGGGGATGTAAAAGATCCTCGTTATAAAGAGATTGTAGAAAATATGCTGGCGAAGTTCAGAGTACTTGGACCTAACATGCGTTTGAAGTTACAATTGTTGCATTCACATCTTGAACACTTCCCAGACAACTTAGGGACTTTCAGTGAAGAACAAAGCGAAAGGTTCTACCAAGATTTGAAAGAGATGGAGAGACTATAAAATGGACGTTGGGATGTAAACATGCATGGCAGATTACTGCTGGTCCATCAGACTAGAATTCACCTCCCAGGACCATTTGCGGACAGCAAGAAACCGCACGTTCACAGGCAAGAGATGACACAGATGTTCTGCTTTACATCCTAACTTCTGAGGAAATGAAAATAGACTTTTTCAAATTCGATGATATTTTCAGATCCGTCCAGTTGATATGTATGTATGTGTGTATGTATGTATGTGTGTGTGTATGTATGTATGTATACATGTATTATGTGCGTACGTATATATGTATGTATGTATGTATGTATCTATGTATGTATGTATATATGTACGTATGTGTATATGTATGTGTGTATGTACGTACGTATATATGTATGTATATATGTATGTATGTATATATATATGTATGTATGTATGTATGCATGTGTGTGTGTATGTATGTATGTTTGTATCTATGTATGTATATATGTACGTATGTATTTATATATGTAGGTATGTATGTATGTATGTGTGTGTGTATGCATGTGTGTATGTGTGTGTATGTATGTATGTATGTGTGTATGTATGTATGTAAGCATGTGTGTGTATGTATGTATGTATATATGTATGTATGTATGTGTGTATGTATGTATGTATGTATGCGTGTATGTGTATGTATGTATATATGTATGTATGTATGTATTTATTGCATGTCTGTACAGTTATCCGGTGTTCCCCGCTTATTTCTCGTCTAACCAGACAAACGCTTAAAACACTGAGATAGCACAAACATTCAAAATATTGAGGCTCTTTTTATTTATACACAATTCCTCATCCATATATTCATCCTAAAAAAGAAAAACCCTTAACATCTGTTGGATAGTTCTGAAGATATGAACCTTATACGACGGAGATTTAACTGAAAACCTTAAAAGTGCGATACAATTTCGAAACACATCTCGATTGTCTTGTAAGTTTCAACAATGATACTCATGGTTACGAAGAGTGACCGACAGGTGGCAGTATGATACTACATAGAAAAATTAAGTCATTGTGTACCTTTTGTGTTCAATAAATTACGAGATAAAATATATTTAAGGTTTTCATTTGGCTCACCCTCGTACAATCTCACAGTTCCACAGATATTTTCAGATTTTAAAAATATGATTTTGCTAATTGTGAAAAAACGGGTATGTGATAACGAAAAAGGATTACATATTAGAATTCTCGAAGCCAAAATTATCTAAAATAACCTGTTCATAGACAATACGCAGAAAGAAGTTTCCATTTTGCAGGCCTGTGCAATTCTTGCTTGTTGAGTGTTTATCACTTTCATATTTGTGCATTTAGTGCACTGTAACTTATTCTACACACTCTACCAGCACCAACAAACGCAAAAAATCTATATAATATATACAAGTATTATACTATTAATTTGCTCCTACATGTTTAGGCGCAATTGCCATCATCAGGAGCTTATAAAATGCTGTTAAAACGTGAACTTATTAAGTATAATTTTAACTAAAATCTTACACTTTGGATGTGCACGATTACTCTAAAATTATTTCATTGCTGTACGCTTTAACAACACTGGTATAAGCTCCCTGAGGATGGCAAATGCGCCAAAACATGTAGGAACAAATTGATAGGATAATATATAATACATATCATTGTGCAATGGTTGGTGTCTTTAGACTTCGTAGATCAATTCATAGTGCGCGGAATGACAATATGAAAGAGATCAGAATGTTTTCCGTGAACCGGGTTTGGACCACCTTACATATACACCTTCAGTTTCATACAGGGTGAAAGAAAATTGCACAGCCGAAACTACAAAAGTTGAATCTCTTACACAATACGAGGAAAAAAAACATAACATATGCCTTCTGAAGTGTGCTGTCCGCGTTACGACCTTCTGACGATTGAAGAAAATGCTCGAAGTGTGTCCAATTTGTGTTTCCATGCGGGCATTGCAAAGTACAAGCCTCTGCTATCCTACTTTATTGCACAACGTCTGACTGCTGTTGTTTACCACGATTTCCAAGGAAACATCTCTCCAGAGTTGTTGCAAAATGTGGATCAGCAGACTAGAGTTCATTTATGGTTCATGCATGATGCTGCTTCACTAATTTACCTTCTTGCAAGTCCGGCATTCTTGATCAACGTGTTTCCCAGACAACGGATAGGACGAGGTGGATCAACAGCATGGACTGCTCGTTCCCGACTTAAACTTTTAAAGACGAACCGTAGACCGCTTTATTTAAAGACCCAGTCCGTACCGCGCTGTAAACACTTTTCATCTCGGTTATAAAAACCAATCAGTTTATGCTGTAAGTAGCACAAGTCGCTGT
>Ga0123353_10010320_pt1 | contig 12999 bp, 13 predicted proteins | sample TergutLab28metaG_3_FD_92763 | JGI IMG/M metagenome (GOLD analysis project Ga0123353, IMG submission 92763) | Labiotermes labralis P3 segment gut microbial communities from Petit-Saut dam, French Guiana - Lab288 P3 | ecosystem: Host-associated > Arthropoda: Insects > Digestive system > Gut ...
AGATCAAGGGAATAGGGTTTCGCCATAAGATTCCTCCGTGAAAAAGGCGTTCAATATCCAATAATGAAAGATTACAAAATTCCAAAACTTCTGTCCATATCAATTCCTGATACGCTCTAGCGAGGTACGAAGTCGGTGTTGTTTCGGCTGCTGTCTTCGGAACATCGTATCCTTACGGCACATTTTTCGTGAACGTGGTCGGTTCGTTTTTGTTCGGACTGCTGGCAGGATTGCCCCGGATTCCCATGGAATGGCAAATCATTTTATTGACCGGTTTTTTGGGAGGGTTCACCACGTTTTCGGCATTTGCCTTTGAAAATTACCAACTTTTGGGACAACATCGGCACATTGCCTTTTTTGTTCACGTTGCGGGTCAAAACGTTTTGGGAATCGTCGCCGTTTTGGCAGGGTTTATCCTTGCAGCATGGTTCGGCGCACGGTAACGGAAGGGCTTGCGCCCACTGCTCTTGGCGGATGAACCTCTTTGTTACACGATTTTTGGTGTCCTGTCGGCACGCGTTACATGCATGATTTCGATAAAGCCGGAGATGTGAAATACTTTATGAATGTCTTCGGAGACATTCGCCACAGAAAAATGGTGCTTGCCAAATGTCTTGCAATAGATGAGGCAAATCCTTAAAAAGGCGGAAGAAATATAAATGACATCGGTAAGATCAAAAACAAGTTGTGCATCTTGACGACCTTTCTTAAAATTGGCAACACGCAGTGATAGTTCCCGTTCGATTTCCGGGCAAGCGTACCCATCAAGTCGATCCGAGAATACACAGTTCAACGTATTGTCAGTTTCCAAAAAGTGCATAAACCGTTCAACGTATCTCCAAGCGAAGACACCACGGATTGTATCAGAAGTATAAAGACCGTGCAATACCGACCCGATCATCTTCCGATCATTCGGGTAAAGAAGGAATTGTTTCCGGCAACGTCGAACATGGGACGGTACATATTGGCTTGTTGGCACATTGCACCGCCGCGGAAATACAACACGACTCCCAGCGACATCGACCAATTTTCCCGTTGGTTCCCCCGAACACTCTGTCCTTCGGAAGGAGTCAACAGCGTAAAACCGCCGTTGACTGCCAGTCGGTCAGTGATTGCCGCCTCGCCGAGAGCACCAATAATCACATCCCCCCGTTCTGTCGAACCGCATCGAAATTCCACTTGCCCGCCACTCGCCAACTGTTTTCGGACGAACAGGAGGTAGTAATCCTGCACATCAATCGTTCCGCCAAGCACACTTAAATGGTTGTTGATCGCCCACCGATCAATGTTCGGTGTCGTCGGACGGTCCCGAAAAACATCGAATCCGCCGATGAACCCGTACTCCAATCCGAGGAATGACCGTGCAGACAACTCGCACCGCATTTGTCGTAAATCAACCGATCCGAATTGCGAATGGTCGTGCAACCAATCGACTGCCACACCGCCTTGCAGGGCAGCAAAGTCGAATCGCTTAAAAGCACCCGCTGTTATGAAACATTGACTCCGTGCGGAGCGGGAAGCGAGGTCCCCTTGCACCGCCCGAGCACCACACTGTGCCGTAATTGTTCCCTGCGGTGTAATAGGAGTTGACCAGTTGATTCCTTCGCCGATTCCCCAACTGCCAGACTCATTGTTAAGTTGCGTCTTGAATGTCGTTGTTTCCGCAAACAGTGTTAAATTGTCGAACAAGCCCATCCCGAAGGTTTGGCAAATCGGACCAGTAATGTACCCGCCCATTTCGATAGGATATTCGCCGATTGTTTCGTCATAGACGAAGTTCGCCATTGGCTGTACTCTTTCTTGAATTATTTCTCTGTCCGCCGTGAAAATTGCGTTGTGGGTCTCGACAGTTTGGGGCATTCTTCGCTGGCGGGCAACAGATACCGATTGGAATTCGAATTCTTCTTCGTCAGAAAGCAAACCTTGCGGAATGACGGAGCCAGTCGGATCGAGATCATCAAAAACAACCTGCTTGTTTTTAGGACGTTGCAACAGCGGATTCCGTTTAGGTAGTGGTAACGGCTCATCAAACTGCAAGTCAGCAACGGCATCTTCGGGAAAGACCGGTCCCAAGGCATCGGCGGCGGAAACCAGCGAAACATTCAAAAAGAATGACAGACAGATTGCCGGAAAAACGAAGCGAAACAGGGGGGGAAACAAACGTGCAGTCATAATTTACCACTTTCAAGTGCACACTCTATTTGAAAACGTCCTAGACTTTCTCAATAGGCTATATCGGCACGGAATAATCGTTACTTTTGGAATAATCGAAAAAATCGTCAAATTTTGCCCAAACTGACAGTTTTACGAGACCGTGTGCCGATCATTGATCCCTACAACCGGCATAATCGATTTAGTCCATCCGTAAATCAAGAATTATCGGGACTTTTCTGCTCGAAATTCTTGACAAGTTGCAGTTCAGAGCCAAAACTGTATGGTGTTTCATGTTTGAAAAACTTGGATGTTGCGTCATTTGGCAGAAAGGATAGCCATGCTGGTTCTCACTCGTAGGATCAACGAAAGTATCGTCATCAATGATAATGTTTCCGTTCTCGTGGTAGAGGTACGCGGGGATAGGGTACGTCTGGGGATCGAAGCCCCGAAAGATGTTGCCGTTCATCGGAAGGAAGTCTATGATGTGATCAGGGAGTCCCACTCCGGCAAACCGAAAAATCGGGCTGAAAGCCACCTTTTTGTGGAGCGGTAACTTGATTCCGTCCTATATGCCGATACTCGCACGGAATAGTTCGTTGAGCGGTTCCAACGATACAGCCGCACTTGCAGGTAAAAACTGGAGCGACTCTTGGTGCCGCTTCAGTGATCCCGTCATCCAGTAGAGCAAATCTTTGGAAAGTTGCCGCAGTTCCCGATCTCCTGTAACCGCAACTAATTTGCGATGTACCATCTCGGAAACTTCATTCGTCAGCGGCAGCGGCAGAAAATCCGCTTCGAGCAACTTCTGAAATTCGACCGGAGGCATTGAACCATGATGTTCGATCCATTCGCAAGCCAATAGCGGACGGATAATGTGAAAAACGCGGTGCAAACCAATGGAAAGCCCTTGTATATGCGGCATCGTTTGAGCGGCAATGTTCACATAATGAAACAGTGCCCGCTTTTTGTTGAAATAAGTCGGAATTAACGCACGAAAACATTCCAAAAAAGCGGCATCGCTACCGTAAGAAATAGGATTCAAAATCTGTTCGTTGATCGGAATGTTGCATGCCGAAAAAAGCCGCAACGCCTTGCGGAGTTCGTAACCGGCAATGTCAATGTCATCAGGAAACACCGTCTCGATTGTTTCCCGACGGTCTTCGATAGAAAGATACCAATGAGCGGGATGAGCATAGATACAACGGACATCGTAATCGCTGTCGGGAGATTGCAATCCCCAAGCACGGCTACCGGATTCTCCCGCAAAGAGGAGCCGACAACCATACTGTTCCATCAAATTTGCTAAATGACCGACAATGACCGAGTGAACAGACATAACCTACCTTACCGTGAGCATCCGACACAGTATCCCCTCTTTTTGTGGTTATGTCAACGAGCCGATGCGACCGTACCTATCTTCAGTGCATTTCGACAGAACATTCCCCCATACAGGGAAGCAGATAGTTGAACCGGACATTTGGATGGTCGGCAAGCAATGACATTGGCACCGAAGTGTCGATAATTTTCTTGGAAATCATCAACGACGACAGGCGGATGCCAAAAGGATTGTCATGATGTCCGGTCTGCCAAATCGACACCGTTTCCGCCTTCCACGTTTCGATGGGACCAACGGTTATTGCCCGATTGGGAACATTCTGCACCACGCCTCCGCCGCTGGTTCGAGCGTTTTGGATCAGCGTCATCGGATGCAGATCGACAATCCGAGTGCCGAGTTTCCGATAAACCTCCGGCGGCGGCGGTACGTCGCGGTACTCGCCTGTCCGTTGAGGCGGATCGTTGAACGCCCAGTGTTTCGTTTCGCCTTGACCGCCCTGCATCACAAGGCAACGGACACCTTCCCAAGTTCGAGCAAATTCCTCGACGTTTTCTGTCGGAAAATGGAGGTTTTCCTTCGGCGGTCGCAGTTCCGGTCGAATCCGATTGAAACACAGGTCCATATCAGCCTTGGCAAAACTGAGCGGGAAGTCGAGTCCAGCGGCTTTATCACCGATCATCCATTCGTCCATTCCCCAGAAATGGGCGTTGCGTAAATTCAGGTCCAAAGCGTTGACCAATCGGGCAACGAGCGGCAGTTGCTCCGTCGGTCCAATCGGACCACAGAGACCACAAGGATTGTCTGGTGTCGCCTTGCGCCAAGCATCAATGTACTCCAACGCCTCGGCAAGGTAAAACTCTTCAACGGTTTCGTAGAAATTCACCGAGAAACCGGGGCGACCCAATTGCCGCAGATCGTCGATGGTCAACCTTGCGGCATCATCCAGAATTTTACGGTCCAGTGTCGTGTAGTCCCACCAATCGTGAGCGACGTAACTTAAATTTCGTGGCATGGTCATTCGGGGTTCGAGGTTAGTTGTGTTCAGCATAGAGCCTCTGGAAAAAGGTAACGAGTGCATCACAGCAAAGTCTGCCGAACTGCGGACACGAGACCGAAATCGTACCATAACGTCGCCCATCACGGAAGAGCAACATGCCGAATGGGATACACCGTGTACAAAAAAACAGCCGAAGGTGCATAATCCCGTCTGCGCCGGAGTGTCAGCTAACTGTTTTCCCGCTTCGATTTTTCGTTCTGCGCCGCAATGTAAATCATACGAAGTTCATGCAGAATTTTTTCAAAGGTCTGCGTCTCTTCCGGCGTTTGATGTCCCGATGTTTTTTCGGACAACATCGCAATCGTATCAATCAGATGTTTTCCTTGATGAAGCAGAATCCGTGTTTGACCATCTACCGGATTGGGAAAGATACCCAGCGAGATCATCGCCTGTGCCGCCAAACCAGTAACCAACGTCAAAAGCGTCGGCTCTGGAAACGGTACGTCTTGTTGTTCTGTTTGTGGGGCTTGTTCTGTGTCCATTGTTTTGAGGAGTCAGGAGTCAAGATTTTGAAGCGAAACTCCTGTCTCCTGACTTCTGTCTTTCTACCGTACATCCCACCACCACACCCCTTTGGGAAGGTTCAGGGCTATTTGCTTCTGTTTATCCGCAATTTTGTTTTCAGTATCCCATTTGGCATTTTCGTCGTTCAGTGCCTGTTCCGCATCAATGACGACACCTCCGCCGACGGGTGCAAGAAACAGGTTGCCACGCCGTGCCGTACCGACGACCGGTTCGACCTCTTGGGGAGCGGTGAACACTTCCAGCGGATACTTTTCTTCACAACCAAAAAATTCCATCGACCAGCCGGACTGACCGTAAAAATCTTCCCGCTGAATATGCGCCGCACAGATCAACATATCGATCCAGTTACGGAGTTGGGCAAAGACGATTACCCGCTTTGCGATCTGCGGATACATCTGGGTAAAACTTCGGGTAAATGCCGCACTGCCGGGGTCGAGTTTGCCATCCACAACCGTCCGCTCTCCCGTCGAAGAAACAATTTCGTTTTCGGCGACCAATTTGACTCCTTCACCGACCAGTTCCATGCCGGTGCGGTCTTCCGTCAGAATGACCGATTCATAGTCCGGCACGAAAAACCAACGGAAAGCAGCATTGGGAGCGTTCGGTACGGTACGGTCGATAAATGTAACCAACTGTCCCATCGGTTTGGCGTCCAATCCGAGTCCGATTCGCTTCATTCTGTAATCGGCGGCGACCATCACCTGGGCGGCATGAGTTGTTGTGGGAACGCCAATCACCTGAATCGTTTGCATTCCAATGCTTTCACGAACGCCTCGGATGAATTCCTGGCGATCCGAACCATTGAATCGCCCCTGAAACTGTTGGAGCCGCTCATTGCCTTCGGTGGTTGGGTCAATGGAGCAACCGATGGCTTCCAACACTTCTTTACCGGGGGCATAAGTCCGAAGAGCCACGACTAAATCCTGCAATTCGCAGACAGGTTGCAATGATGTTCTTCCGATCATCGTTCCGTCGGGTCCCGGAAACCAACCCTCGGCAGGACCCGCAATCACAACGTCTTTGGATTCAGGAAAGTAAAAGACATGCGTGATTCGCTGTATTCCGGCAAGATACGCCATCTCATCGGTAATCCATCCGTCCGCTTCAACGATGGCTTTTTCAAGGCGGTTCAGACTGACACAGCGCATGGGACTGTTGGCAAAAATATCACCGGAAAGCGAATAAGATGCTCTGGCGGCGTTCAGTTGCCGCCTCGACAACTGACCAACATCCGATGTGCCGTTACGGGACAACACTCCATTCGCATCAACGAACACACCACCACGACCAGACGATGTTGTGTTGTTATTGTTATTATTGTTGTTGTTATTATTATTTTGGTTGTTCTGGTTATTATTGTTATTATTGTTGTTGTTGTTGTTGTTCTGGGCAAACACAACTGTACCTCCGACGAGTGCAAACATCACTGCGCAGAGGAACACCCAACGTAACACTGAAAACTGCCATCTATGTTGCATCGTGGATCTCCTTAAAATGGATGGTGGAAAAGGGAGCATGAGGGAGTGTACACCATAAACGGCGACAAGTTATCGTTTTTTGACGACATTTATGGTTTTTTTGGATATTTTTTGCAGAATTTACGGGATAGTATGATTATCTCTCCCATCAATCCTGTCAACAACAAAAAAGGGCGTTTCCAAGCCGCTTCCGGTATCTAGTGGCTAACATCCGTGTTTTTCGAGTTTTTCCCGAAGTGTGTCCGGCTGGAATGGTTTGACAAGGTAGTCCGTAACCCCCGCCTGAATTGCTTCTAAAATGCGGGATTTTTCGGCTTCAGTGGTTACCATGATCACTGGAACTTGGGCATCTTGGGCGCGAATCGCTTTGAGGAGGTCTAAGCCGGTCATGCCGGGCATATTCCAGTCGGTCAGGACCAAATCAAACTTACCGGGAGCAAAAAGGGCGATTGCTTCTGCGCCGTCGGCGGCTTCGGCAACATCCTTTACGCCGACGGCTTGCAGCGACCGCAAAATAATTTTGCGCATCGTACTGGAATCGTCGGCAACAAGAACGCGTGTCATAATGAACCTCGGAAAATGGCTATAACGTGAACTATGCTACCAAACTGGTCTTCCCGTGTCAAGTGGGCAAACGTCAACTCAATACTTGTTCGAGTTCCCGGCGCACTTGGCTTTCGATGGTTCCTTTCATTAGCAGTGCTGCCGCCGGAAGAACAACTGCTATTTGCACGGAAGACTCCTGTGACTCAACCGACCCGGTCAGTGAAAAGCCTAAAATCTTGAATGCAAAATCAAGTGAATGATCGGTCGTCCACGATTCTTTGAGATCGGTAACGGTATAGGTATGTTGTTCTTTGATTTCCGTTCGCTTCTTTTTCAGCCGTTCGGTGGCTTCTGCCTGAGCAAGTCGGTGTGGAACGGTGATGTTCAATGTTGGCATCAAACGAAAGGAATGGAAGAAGTAGGTAACTCCAAAGTTCCCCTATTCTACCAAACAAAGAGTATCATTTCAAGAGGGTGTGCGCAAATTTAGTTGCCAATTTCACACTGCTAACAAGTTTGCCGGGTAGTTGGCAAACATGAAAATGTTTGCAACGCCCGCACGCTCATATTCGTAATCGACGCTTCCCATCCTTATGCTCAACGTCTTTGCGCAAACACTCCGACTCCATCTTGTCAGTTGGTCGGTTCACGGCGATAAAACCAACGAGCCCACATGTTTTGGGTCGCAAGAGTTGGGGCGAGGCGTGGACGGTATTGGCAAACTTTGCCGCGTCCTTGACGAATTGGTTGCACCAAAGAGAGCAAACACTGCGAGAAGTACGCGAAAAATGCTCGAACAATCCAATGCCTACCGCTAGAAAACTCGGAGGGAAAACCTAAACTTGCTGCCGGTTCGGTAAGCGGTTGAACAGTGATGCCCCAGGCGATCCACGGTTTCCGCGGAGTGAATAATGGGACAAACCTGCGGCTCCGATTGAAAACAAGCCTCAAAGAGGATATATTGGAACCATGCAGAACGAGTAAATTCAGAGAACTGTTTGAACGTTTTGAAAACGCCCGATAGATATACTGCTCACACCCCCCCTTCGCGGGAATGACGGTGTTAGATCGTCCCACCCCCAAGATGCAAATTCCCTCACAGCAAGTTATAGTTCACTATCTCGGTCTCATCCGATTTTCACACACGCTCTTTGCTCTGCCCTTTGCGTTGCTTGCATACGTGATGGCGCACTTTGAAGCACCAGTGGTTTCCTTTCGCTGGCTTCATCTCGCTGGCATTCTGCTCTGTATGGTCTTTGCCCGAAGTGCCGCAATGGGCTTCAACCGATTTGCCGACCGACAAATTGATGCCGAAAATCCTCGAACCGCCTCCCGACATTTGCCGGGCGGAATCCTTTCTCCCAAAAACGTCCTGCTCTTCGTGCTGATCTGTTCCATCGGTTTCGTTGCCTCGACATTGCTGTTTTTGCCGAATCGAATTCCGCTGTTTGCTTCGATTCCCGTGTTGCTTTTTTTGTTTGGATACAGTTACACCAAACGTTGGACGGTTGCCGCCCATTTTTGGCTTGGGACGGCATTGATGTTGGCTCCCCTCGCCGCCTGGGTGGTGGTGCGACCGGTGTTGTTCCCTGTGCCGATTTCCCCGCTACTACTCGGCTTGGCAGTGCTTTTCTGGACAGCAGGTTTCGATCTCATTTACGCCACCCAAGATGCCGACATCGACAAAAAGCAGGGGTTGCACAGCATGCCGGGCAGATACGGGATCACAGTAGCCTTTCGCCTTTCAGCACTGTGTCACGTCGTTGCGATTGCTCTGTGGGGAAGTCTGCTGTTTTTCTATGAGCCGTTTGGCATGATCTACGGCATCGGTGTCGGCGTGGCGGCACTTGTCTTGGCAGTGGAACATTATCTTGTGATGCCACGCCGCAACCGTCCCATTGACTTACAACGCATCAACATCGCCTTTTTTCAACTGAACGTTTTGGTCTCACTGGGACTTGCCGCTGTCGGAATTCTTGATCTCGTCAGATGAGAAGAGACTTCGGCATCACGCCACAAATTGGGACGTTTTTGAATGTCCTCTTCCCCATTAACTTTCGATATTATATCGTTTAATTTTTCGATCCAACGTGGTTCGTTCAATTCCCAGTTGTTTCGACGCAAGACTTTTGTTCCATTCGACATGTTCCAATGTGCGGATGATATGATTTCGTTCCATATCATCCAACGAAAGAGGAATAAACAAATCCCGTTCTTGTTTTTCGGGAGTCATAATCTGACTCTCTTCCGTGGTATTCAATTTTGACAAGAGCAAATCCTGCGCCCTGACCAGCGGTTCTGAACCTAGCACCACCGCACGTTCGATGATGTTTTTTAGTTCACGAACATTGCCGGGCCAGCGGTAATTCATCAACGTATTCATGGCTTCCGAATCGAAACCCGCATACTTCCGTCCCGTTTCCTTACAGAAACGATCTAAAAAGTATTCCGCAAGAACCGGTATGTCCGTTTGCCGTTTCCGAAGCGGTGGCACAACGATTTCCAACACTCGGAGCCGGAAAAATAAATCGTGCCGGAATCTTCCCGCCGCCACTTCTTTTTCCAAATCGCGGTTCGTTGCCGTAATGATCCGCACATCAACCGTAATGGTCGCATTGCCTCCGACTCGCTCAAATGCGTTGTTTTCTAGCACCCGGAGCATTTTTGCCTGAAGGTTTGGAGTCATTTCCCCGATTTCGTCAAGAAACAGCGTTCCCAAATCGGCGGCTTCGAACTTTCCCAGTTTGCGTTCCGTTGCACCGGTAAATGCCCCTTTTTCGTGTCCAAACAACTCACTTTCTAGAAGTGTTTCGGAAATTGCCGCACAATTCAAACAGATAAACGGCTTCGACTTTCGTGAACTTGCCAAATGGACTGCCCGGGCAATTAATTCTTTACCGGTTCCGCTTTCTCCACGAATTAACAATGCCGTTTTTCCTTCGGCAGCGCGGGCAATCGAGTGATGAACCGTCTGGATTTGCTGACTGTTGCCAATGATTTCGCTGTTTATTTGCAGCATTTCCCGAAGATTGGTATTCTCCTTGCGGATTTGCGTCAAGTTTGTCGCCAGTTCCTGTTGCCTGTTGATGTGTGCCAACGCAACGCCGACTGTATCTGCGATTGCCAGCGCATACTCGAGATCGGATTCGTCCAAGCAACGATCATCGGCAGTTGTATAAAGATGAAGCATTCCTAAAATACTGCTTTGATGACGGATCGGAGCAACGAGTGCGTTGTTTGTTCCCGTACTCTCGTCGTGATTGGAAGCGATCGTTGTTTTTGTTTTTTTGGTTCCCTCGTTGGGATTTTCATGAACAAGAAATGCCTCTTGTTTGTCGAAGACGGCACGAGCCAGTGTTGCGGAAATCGGTGTATAGGGTACTTTGTTGAGCGTTGTTTCCGAGACGAGGCGAATGTCCGAAGCCTGTTGCTGCGAATGGAGTGTGTAAGGGAAAAGCCAAAGTCCGGCACCTTCTGCACTCGTTGCAGCGAGCAGTCCTTCCAATGCGACTCTGGCAACACGATCAATATCTTCGGCTTTACCGATTTGATAAGCCAGCCGACACATTTCGACGGGACCGAACCCCGACTTCGTGGTGGGAAGTGGGGTACTGGGAGTCTCTGATTCCGAACTGGCTCGGAAAATTGCCGTATAACTTTTCTGATGAATGATTTCTGAAGCCAATTCGTTGTCGTCCTTGACATCGGGACCGCGCAGATTCTCGCTCACTCCTAGAACGCCGGAATGATGCTTGACAATGTTGCCATTTTCGTCGATTTCGTTCACCTTCGTATCCAAGTCGCCGGGCGAGCCATTACCGAATTGCAGGAAGGCACGTCCGATTTGAATATGCTGTCCCGCCTGTATTGGACACGCTCTCGTGGAGATGTTCAAATCGTCCACAAACGTTCCATTTCGGCTTCCCAGGTCTTGGATGAACCACTGTCCTTCATGGTACGACAATTTTGCATGAAAGCGGCTGCATCGATCATCGAGGAACGAAACGACATTCTCTGTTGCCCGACCAATGGTAACAACAGACTGCTTCGTGAACGAATAGACTTGCTTTTGTTCACCATTTTGTGTCAGAATCAAAAAAGCCTGTTCAGATTGCATAAAAACCAAAAAATTACAACACCACCACAGAGCCTGTGGAAATCATACCATCTATTGATAAGAAAAGCAAGATCAAGATATGGGGTATTCGTCCAGTAGATGTGCCAGTCCGTGATAATGGACTACGGCTTATTCATTCATTCTGGAATACTTGGATGGGCGAATTTCTAGGCTAAAAACGAGTGGAGGATAACGGACTTGAACCGATGACCTTCTGGCTGCCAGCTAGTGTAAACTCTTTTTTCGTTGTATTAAGAATGGAACGCTATTTGTAGCGTTTTAGTAAAAAGAGCCTACGTTTATAGGCTCAAACAACTCTGTCATTATCTATTATTTCCTGTCATTGTCAATCAGGGTTCACCACGTCAAGGGGCTTCCCACATCGTCCAGTTCATCGTCAACTTCCGACCTATTTTCCGCTGTTGTAACTGCTTTGAGCAGACAATGAGAACTGTTAGCCCAGCCGTTCGATTTCGGATAGAGGCAAACCGGTTGCCTCTGCTATCGTAGCCGATGGGATGCCAAGTCGTTTAAGGTTTCGGGCAACTTCTTCCCGTCCTTCTTCCCGTCCTTCGGCACGGTCAAGTCGTCGGTCTGTCCAATACCGCTCTCTTGCTTTTGCCTTCTCACGCATTACCGGATCGGCAATGAAACGCTTGTACTCTTCATACGCCGCCTGTACCTCTGGAGCATCTTGTAAAACTGCACTCATTTTCTTTTCCTCCCATTCTAAACCAAATGCCCAAAACTGCACCCAGTGTTGAAGTCCAACACAAAGATCATCCAAGCCCGTCAATTTCTGCCGATCCAAGTTCCCTACTCGAAGATAATGAATTTGCAAATGATCCGTTAGCAACACCTTCGGGTTTTCCCTTGACCGCAACTCAAAAACCGTATGTAACCGCTTTAATTCAGGAAATACCGGAAACTCGGTAATGACAACGCTGCGCACTGGACGGAGTAAATCATAAAACTCACCTCGTTCGATTTGTGCCTCGTAAGTTTCCGACCAGTAGTACAGCGACCGGTTGTTGAAGCCTGTATGCCACGCCCGCTGAACCTCAATGTTATAAAATCGTCTTGTTTCGTCTTCGACTCGTACATCAAGCCGTATTTCTTTATCGTCGGGATAACTCTGAATGTTGAACGGACTTAGCACCGTCGCTTTAACGATCTGCGGCTGTCCAATATCGGTCATCACGCCATTTAGCACCGAACGCAGTATCGGCTCATTCTTTGGAGCAGACCATAATGACGCGATGAACAAGTCGCTTGTTGGTCTGATGATAAGGTCGTCCGATGGCATTTGCTCATTGTAACAAAAGAGGCGAGTATATGCAATGGGCGTACTTCTTACGATAATCGACACCAATTTGACTCTAGCAAAACCAGTGTGAAACGAGATTTGACCGTTAAGCCTCATACAAGCCGATTTAAGAGCGGCTAATTTAGGAGGTACAAAGACCCCACCTACCTCGCAAAAGCCCAGCAGACGCAATCCTACGCAACCGAATTTGGAGGGAACGGTACATTTTTGGTGATCGGCGGATGTTTTGACTGGTGAGTGCTAAAAAAGAGGGGGGCGGGCGGCAATTGAAGAGTGCAGCGTGTAGCAATCGAAACGTGCAGCGCGGGTTTTCCCCAGATTGGATTGATTTTGGGCAGATTTTCGGGATCGTTTCCCTGATTTTTCCCTTTCATTCTGGTCGTAACCCATGCTTTGCGATATGCACTTTTGGAGTACCATCCGCCACGCTCTTTTCAGCGAGAATCTGTCGAAGCGCGC
>Ga0123353_10010323_pt1 | contig 12998 bp, 11 predicted proteins | sample TergutLab28metaG_3_FD_92763 | JGI IMG/M metagenome (GOLD analysis project Ga0123353, IMG submission 92763) | Labiotermes labralis P3 segment gut microbial communities from Petit-Saut dam, French Guiana - Lab288 P3 | ecosystem: Host-associated > Arthropoda: Insects > Digestive system > Gut ...
GACGGCGAGGACATCGGCATCTACGCCCACGACCTGTTCAACAGCTGGGGCATCGGCCAGCAGGGGAAGAACAACGGCCTGCTGCTGCTGTGCGCCCGGGGCGAGCGCGAGGTGTTTTTGTACACCGGCGCCGGGATCGAGCACATGCTCACCGCCGCCGCCGCCGACCGCATCCTGGGCGATTACGCAGTACCTAAGTTAGCAAACGAGGATTACTCCGGCGGCCTGCGCGACGCGTTCCTCGCCGCCACCAATCGGTTAGCCGAGGCCTACGGCGTCACGCTGGCCGGAGCCGCCGCCCCTCCCCCCCAGGCCAACAACTCGAGCGGCGGCATCTTCGAAGACATCATCAACGGCATCGGCGGCATTTTCGGCGTATCGGGCAGCGACAATTACCACTATGAGTATTCCTACGATTCCGACGGCACGAGCGCCGGCAACAGCAGAGGAGGGGGAGGCTGGTTGGGCACGCTGGTCATCATCCTCATCATCTTTTTTGTGCTGGGCGGCGGCAGGCGGCGGCGGTTCGGCGGAGGGGGCGGAAGCGGATGCCTGCCCTTCCTGCTCGGCGGCTTCCTGGGCAGCTCCATGCGCCGCGGGCGGGGGCCGTATCGGGGCCCGTCCAGGCCGCCCACGGGCGGATTCAAGCCCCCCACCGGCGGCTTCAAGCCGGGCGGCAGCAAGCCCGGCGGCGGCTTTAAGCCGGGCGGCGGCATGGGCCGCGGCGGCGGCGCCGGCAGAAAGTTTTAAGTGAAGAGTGAAAAGTGAAAAATTAAATGTTTGAAACAGTTGGTCGTAACCCAAACTTTTCACTCTTCACTCTTCACTTTTCACTTTAATTATTGTATACTGTGCGCATCCGCTGTGATTCGTAAGAAGGGCAGGAAAGGCCGGTATGCGTCAAGTGCTCCCGCTCGGGGATCGATCGGGAGACGAAGAGGGGTTCGGTTCCGCGCACCCGCGCGAAACCGGAGGCTGCCCTCGCGGTAGGCCGGCTGCATCCCACTGTCCGTCGGTTGGACACCTTCACGAATCCCGCCAGGGAAACAACGTGGAGGTGTTTTTTGTTGTCTTTGTTCCGCGATTCGGCGCGGGAATTGCAACAGCTGCGCTCGTTGGTGCTCACCGCCTTGCTCACCGCGCTGCAAATTGTAACGATGTCGTTTTCGCTGGACGTGCTGCCCACGCTGCGGATCAGCTTCGCGTTTGTGTTTCAGGCGGCCGCCGGCATGCTGTTTGGGCCGGTGGTGGCCGCCATGCAATGCGTCGCGGCCGATTTGATCAAGAGCTTTCTGCTGCCCGCCGGCCCGTTCTTTCCCGGGTACACGCTCACGGCGCTGCTCACCGGCGTGGTATACGGCTGTTTCTTTTATCGCGCGCGGGTCACCTGGCCGCGGGCGCTGTGCGCCAAAGGGCTGGTGAATGTGGCGCTGCACATCGGCCTCAACACGCTGTGGATGAGCCTCACCCTCCACCAGGGCATTTGGGCCATCCTGCCCGAGAGGGTGCTCAAAAACCTGGGCCTGCTGGCCATTGAGGTGCCGCTGCTGGTGGCCACCTACGGCATTTTGCAGCGGATCCCGCGCCGCCCCCGCGGTTAGTGATCTGACCGGATTAGATTTTAAGGTTCCAACCCTGCCAAATCACTAGCGAACCTTATCTTCTTTTTAATGTTGATAGCGCGCAAAAGATGGTGAAAATAGGGTATACTATTGACTGGACTGCCGAAAGGGAGGAGATTCACATGAACGCGCAAGAAAACGGGCAACGCCCCGCAAAAAAGCCCGTGTCCAAAAAGAGCGGCCTTCTCACCGCCTTGTGCATCACGCTGGTGGTGGTGGGCATCGGCGTCATCGCCTATCCCTTTGCGCTCATCGCCATTGAGGAATACAACAAAAACGAAGTGGTGGCGCGATTGGAAAGGGAACTCCCCATTTTCCGCGCCGACGAAGATTTTGAAATGCTGGACGAGGCCGCCCTGGCGGCCATGCCGGTGGTGGCCGTTCCGCAGTGGACCACCGAGGAGGTGGCCGCCGCCAACGCGCTGCTCGACGGCGCCGAGCTTCTCGGTGATCCTCCCATTGACGATATGCCCTTTGCGCCCGTGACCCTGCCCCCCATCCAATCCACCACCGCGGCGCCCCATTCCGGCGTGCCCGTCGTAGCCCATGGCGACATCGACGCCGTGGAGCTCGGCCAACAGTTCGCCTCACTGCCGGATCTGCCGCTGGAGGAGGGCGCGCCCTTGCTGGCCCAGGCGGCGTTCGCCAATACGCAGGTCCTTGGTGTCAGCGAGATCGACGTGCAGAGCAAGCCCATGACCCCGGAGCCCACCCGGAGCGGCGCCAACCCGGCGCAGTCCCCGGTTGGTTCGGCCGCTCGGCCCGGCACGCAAGGCGGCGCAGGCGCGCCCCAATCCCAGGCGGGATCGGCGGCCCAGGCCCAGCCCGGCGCGCAAACCGACGCCCCTGCGGCCCGGCCTCCAGCCGGCCCCGACACCCAATCCGTCGTGCAGGCTGGGGGAGCGCAAGGGCAGCGGCAGCCGGAGAGCGCGCTTTTGGCGGCCCATAGCGGCCTGCCCAACGCAGTCTCTGCCCAGGTAACCGAAGGAGCCGTCCCCTTCACCGCCACCCCGTTTGAAAAGACGAACCCGCCGGGGCCCACCGTGGATCCGCGCACCGCCTTCCAACTGCGCGACGCCCCCCCCGTGTACTACGAAGATTTTGCCCGCATACTGGACGAGGGCAACGCGCTGGCCGCCAGCCTGGCCGCCTTCAAGCCGCATACGGAAGAGAGGCGCCAGGTGGATTCCCCCACCGAGCTCACGGTGGCCAGCATCAACAGCCAGGTCCGCGCGGTCAGCACCCTGCTGAGCATCTTCGAGACGCTGCCCAGCGCCTCCGGCGCCATCGCCCCCTTCGGCAGCGCGAACGATCCGGACGTGATATACAACGTATCCCTGCGCGACGGCGCGCGATTCCTGGCCTCCGATTTGGCCGCGCTGGATCAGGTGATCAACCAATTCACGCGGATCAAGCGCTTTCCCCGGGCGCGGGACCAATTGCAGCGCGGATTCGATCAATCCGTGGAACTGGTAGACCAAACCCTGAACCTGTTGGACTACATGGCCCAGCAATTAAGCGAGCAGGACACCGACGCCTACCTGCGCAGCCGTTCGGCCTGCATGGTGGGCGAAACCGAGGCCGTGTACCTGCTGGAACTCCCCTCGCTGAAGCTCAAGATCGGCTGCTTCCCCAACGTCAGCTTTGAGCAGATGTACAGTGCGATGCGCAAGGGCGCGGCGCTGTATCCGCGGGTGGGCACGCCCAACACCAACACCAACATCTCCATGATCGGCCATCGCGCCGGTTCGGCTCCCTTCTTCGAAGACCTCGACAAGCTGAAGCCCGGCGACACCGTGCTGCTGCACACCCGCGGCCTGGGCTCCTACCGGTACTTGGTGGAGCGCGTATTCGTTGTGGAAGAGGACGATTGGACGCCCATGCACACCCTGGGCTATCCGGCGCTCACCCTGGTTTCTTGCGAGGAGTTCAGGGGCGTGATCTATGGCAGGCGCATCATGGTGCACTGCAAGCTGGTGGGCATCGCGCGGTAAGGGATGCGTATTCATTGGCATACAATTTATTATGTAAATATAAATACACGGGGCGAGAGCGAAAAGGGCGGGAAGCCCCGTTGTAGGGGCCGATGCCCTCATCGGCCCGCGGCTCCTAGCGACATTAAAAAAGACGCGGGGCGATGAGGGCATCGCCCCTACAACAGACCGCATATAGATAACGCCAATCAAGTGTAGGGCGCGGCGACCTCGACGCGCCGTGATTCGCCCAAAATAACGCGTCTTTGATGCACCACGACGGCGCGTCCGGTGGCCGCGCCCTACAACGGTGGCGCCCTGCCGCGCCTGCGGGGGCGTTGATGCGCCCCTACAAAATGCCCGGCCGCATATTTCTTTTTTCTTGTAATTGCCGGAGGGAGTTGTTATAATAGGGCCGTTGCTCTAGGGACATGTCCTTGACTTGGAGGTCGTAATCCATGGACGAGCTGCGGCTGGGCGACCTGGTGCAAATGCGCAAAACCCACCCCTGTGGCAGCGACCGCTGGCGCATCATTCGCGTCGGCGCGGACATCAAAATCAAGTGCGTTGGCTGTGGCCGTATCGTGATGCTGGAACGCCAGGAATTCCTTAAACGCATGAAAAAGCTGTTGCAGCGCGAGGAAGAAGGAAGTCCAAACCCATGACCCCCGCCGCCAAAAAAAAGAAGCGCGTACGGCGCCCTCCGGCTTGGCTGCGCCCGGTGAGCGCGGTGGCAGCCGTGTTGGCGGTATTGTTTTTGTTATACACGCTGATGTTTGATGTGCGGCCGGTGCAGGGGGACTCCATGGAGCCCACGCTGTTCGAGGGGGAATGGGTGCTGATCCTCAAGCCGGGCTTTGCGCTGCGCGTGCCCCGGTACGGAGACCTGGCGGTGTTCACCCCCGAGGTGACCGACGACGCTTGGATCAAGCGGGTGGTCGGCCTGCCCGGCGATGTGCTGCACGCGGAAGGCGGCCAACTGTATCGCAACGGCGAACCGGTGAACGAGGACTACCTGGCCGAGACCACCCCCGCCTTCTCCGCCATCAAGTCCTGGGCCGGCGAATACCTGGTGCTGGGCGACCATCGAATGAACAGCTCGGACTCGCGGGAGCACGTGATCGGCGCGATACCCCGCGACCATCTGCTCGGCAAGGCCATCTTCGTGGTGTGGCCGCCCTCGGCTTGGCGCCTGTTGTAGCCATTTTACAACCTTTTGCCGCTCCCGCGCGTCCTATTGGGCAGATACGCACACACCGGTTAGAAAGAAGGCGTTCCCATGGCCGAAACCACCCCGGCGCCGAGCCCGCGGCGTTCCCGTCGCAGCAAGAAACAGAAGCCCAAGAAAAGCCTGCGGCGCGAGATCATGGAATGGACGCTGACCATCGTGCTGGCGGTGGCCCTGGCCTTGCTGATCCGCACCGTATGGTTCGAGCCGGTGCGCGTGGACGGAAACTCCATGCTCAACACCCTGGCCAACGGCGAGCTGATGATCGCCACCAAGTGGCACTACCTGTGGAACGATCCGCAGCGGTTCGACGTGGTGATCTGCAAGTACCCCGATCGCAACGCGATCTTTGTAAAGCGCGTGATCGGCCTGCCGGGCGACACCGTGGAGGTTCGCAGCGGCGATCTGTACATCAACGGCGAGGTGGTCGATCAGCCCTTTGACCTGATGCCGGACACCAGGGACTTCCCCTCGGGCGCGTACACCAACAAGAGCAACGTGGTGCCGGAGGGCCACTTCTTTGTGATGGGCGACAACCGCAACAACAGCAACGACAGCCGCAACGCGGACGTCGAGGCGCTGCCGCGCAGCATGATCCGGGGCCACGTGCGCTACGTGGTATTCCCCTTTAACAAAGTTCGGGCCATACCCGATCACAGGCAAGCAGAGCCTTAGGCATAAGGAAGGGAGGGGCCACCGTGGACAACGGCAACCCGCGGCTTCGCTCCGCGCGCCCGCGGCGCAGACCCACCGGGGAATCCGATCCCAAGATATGGAAGGAACAGCTGTTTCCTGAGGATCTTTCGCCCCTGGTTCGCCCCGAGGCCAAGGCCAAGCCGGTGGAGCGGGAGGATCTGCCGCCCACGGTGCAGGCCGGCGAGATCATCGAAGACATCATCGAGGTCGACGCCGCCGGCGAAGGGGTGGCGCGGGTCACCAAGCCCAAAAAGAGCGGCTACCGCGAACTGCTGGAGTGGGTGTCGGTGTTTGCGATCGCGGCGGCGGTGGTGATGCTGCTCCTCCGCTTCGTCGCCGAGCCCATCCGGGTGGACGGCCACTCCATGGAAGACACGCTGCTGCCCAACGAGCTGGTGCTGGTGGCCAAGTACGAATACCTGGTCGCGCCGCCGATGCGCTTCGACGTGGTGTCTTGCCGGTACCCAGGCAACAACAGGGCCTTCGTAAAGCGCGTGATCGGCATGCCCGGGGAAACCGTGGCGCTGATCGGCGGCGAGCTGTACATCAACGGCCAGCAAATAGAGCAGGACTTCGATCTGCGCAAACAGACCGATGACTTCGGCCCGCAGACCGTGCCCGACGATCACTTCTTTGTGATGGGCGACAACCGCCAGGTGAGCGTGGACAGCCGCGACCCGTCGGTAGGCCCGCTGCCGCGTTCGGCCATCACCGGCCATGTGCGGTGGGTGATCTTCCCCTTTGCCAGCATACGCGCCCTCGAAGACAGCCACCGCGCGCCGCGCCCGGTAACCACCCGGCCGCCGGCGGAGGGCGCGTTGAACGAGGCGACCGGACAGTAATCAAGCCTCGGCTCACAACCGCGCGTCCGCGATCATTTCCTTGGCCCGCTCCAACAAAATCGGCGTGTAATCGATCCGCTCGCAGCTCACGCACAGGTGCTGGCCGGATACGTCCTTGTACGCGGGGTTGCCGTGCACATGGCCGAAGATGTTGACGTAGGGCATGTTGGCGTTGACGTACAGCGGCTCGTGGGAGAGCAGCAGCATGCCCTCGTACAGGATGGGATACGGGCACGCCAGCTCAAAGCCGGCCTCCTGCCACCAGGCGGGCGGGCGGCTTCGGTCGTGATTGCCCATGATGAGCGTCTTGCGCCCGCGCAGCGCCTGTAGCAGCTCGCGCACCCGCGCGTCGGTTGCCAGGGCAAAGTCGCCCAGCATCAGCACGCTGTCCTCGGCCTCCACCGTCCGGTTCCAGTTCTCCATGAGCCGGTGATCCATGTCGGCCGCGTCGGCAAAGGGGCGGTTTTCGTAGTCGATGATGCTCCCGTGGCCAAAGTGGGTATCGGCAATCAAAAAAACCCGCGGCATGGTTCTATGTTCCCCTTCCTGTGCATATAGAATAACGGGTGCGTACAGCGTAACGGAACGGGCCTTTACGGCTGGAACTGATGGGATAGAATGGCGTACAGCTCCACATCCACATAGCGTCCCTTGTTGAACAGGCGGCCATGGAGCGTGCCTTCGCGGTGCATGCCCACCTTTTCCATCACCCGCCCGGAGGCCGGGTTGTCGCTCTCGTGCTGCGCCTCGATGCGGTGCAGGCCCATCGCCTCAAATCCGAACCGCAGGGCTTCGCCCAGCGCCTCGCTCATGATGCCCCGGTTCCAGTACGGGCGCGCCAGCGAGTACCCCACCTCGGCCGAGTTGTGGTCGCGGTTCCACCACATAAAGCCGATGGTGCCGATCATCTTGCGCTGGGGCTTGTACACGATGCCCCAGCTGCTGGGCTGATCGCCGCGGTACTGCCGGTGCAAAAAGCGCACGTACGTCCGCGCGTCGGCCTCGCTTCGGTAGGGCTCCCACAGCACGTGGCGCGCCACCTCGGGATCGCGCCCGTACGCGTACAGATCGGGCACGTCGCTCATCGCTATCTTTCGGAGCAATAGGCGGGGCGTTTCCAGGGTGGGGATGCGCTGAAAGAGCGCCGGCCTCCCGTTAAACATGCGCGCTCACGCTCCATGCCGGCGCGTAGTGTACGGATCCCCCCGGCGTGGTGGGCGTAAGCGGCCGATTCCCGTGCCGCACCGCGCCCTGTACCAGCAGGGCAATCCCCAGGGCCAGCAGCACAACCATGACGACCAAAAATGCCCGAATCAGTCTGTTCATTCTTTTCCCCTTCCCATCGGATTATGGCGAATCTATGTGCGCACCACCTTGGCATTGAGGGATTCCACCGCCGCGCCGGCGCGCACCGGCAGCCGCTCGCCGGGCAGCATCGCGCCCCAGGCGGGCAGTTCGGGCCGCGCGAGGTGCCCGCAGCTCACGCCCAGCGCCAAAAAGCCGCCCGTGTTGGCCAGTTCGGCCCCTTCAAAGGTCAGCGTGGTCTCCGGCGCGCAGGCCAGCGCCCCCTGCAGCGTGCGGAGCCCCACGCAAAACACCGTGTCGGTGCGGGCCTGCGACCGGCCGCCGTCGTAGACTTCCAGGCGCAGCAGCACGGTGCAGGGATCGTCGGGCAGCCGCGCGGCCATCCGGCCCAGCACGCCGGTTTGGCAGGGCGTCTCCCAGATCTCCTCGGCCAGCGAGTACCCCGCCTGGTCGTACAGGGTGGCGGTCACGGTTCGCTTGGAGGCGGGGTGGGCGGCCTCCGGCGACACCAGCAACTGCACGCCCACGTCCAGCCAGGTACCGGCCCAGTTGGCGGTGCGATCCACGATCAGGCAGGGGTGCAGGGGCGCGTAGGCGTCGCGCAGCGCGTAGTAGGCCGGGCGGCGCGCGCCGGCGCTCTCCAGGTCGCTCTCCAGGATCGCATCGGAGGTGTAGCTCTCGCTTGCCTGCCCGGCGCTTCCGGCAAAGAAGCCGGCCACGCCGCGGCTGCGGGTGCGTTCGGCCAGGTAGCGCAGCGCCTCGGCCTGCAGGTAGCGGCTCAGCAGCGACGCGCGCTCCATGGTGAGCCCATGGGCCATGTCCTTGCCAAACCAATGCGCGGCCTCGCGCTGCTCCAGGCAGGTAAGGGGGCCGCCGTAGGCCGCCCATTCCGGCCCGCTCCGCGGCCAGGGCAAGGGCCGGCCCGAAAGCTCACGGAGCTTTTCCGGTGCGCACAGGGCCGTCAGGCGGGTGGTGCGCAGCAGCGCATCGTCGTCGTTGGCGTAGCGGGGCATGAACTCCGGGCCCAGGTACTCCCGGGGGCCGGCCACGTTGTAACACTGGCGCTGCCCCAAGTCCTTCCACTCTGGGTAGGGGATGGGCCCGCCCGGCGTGATGCCCACAAAGGGCCGGTCGTCGCCCATCGCGGCCAGCGTCTTGCCGATGTTGGCTTCGGCCTCGGCCTGAAGATGCGGCGCATCGGCGCCGGCCTCGCCCCCCCCGGCAAGATCGAACCCCTCGGCGGGCAACGCCCATTGCGCCAGACAGGGCCGGTGCATCAGCCGCCGCGCCGTGGCCCTCACCACCGCCTCGTCGTTGGGCACGCCCTGCCACACCAGCATGCCCATGCGGTCGCACAGGTCGTAAAACGCGTCCTCCTGCGGGGCGGCGACATACAGGCATTGTATGTTGGCCTCCAGCAGCGCGGCAATCTGATCCCGCACCCAGTCCGGCCGGCACGGATGCCAGGCCGGCGCCGGCCACACCGTGCCCCGCAATTGCACCGGCTTGCGGTTCACCGCCCACAGGCAGGGAGGGAATTTGGGCCACGCCCTTTGGGAATTCACCCGCATAAAGCCCACCCGCTGGTGGGCGAGGTCGCAGCCCAAGGGGCCCCACAGCACGGTGAGCTTGACGTGATAGAGGGCGTTGGGGCGGCCCGGCGTCCAGTCCACCGCGTCGGCCACGCTCAGCTCGTGGGCGAATTCCGCCTCTTCCCCGCCCAGCTCCTGCTCAAACCGGCGCACGCCCAGCGGATGCTCGCCGTGGGAGAGAGCATAGCAAAACACGTACTTGCCCGGCGCGTAGGGCAGCGCCCGGCCCGCCGCGATCAGCGCCGTCCGCACGCGGTCCGGCCGCACGCAAAACCGGGTGACCAGCAGCCGGTTTACGCTGTGCAGCCACACCCTGCCCCGGATGCCGGGCGGTATGTCGCCGGGGCGCGTCTCAAAAGGCTCCGCGGCAAAATGGACCGACACGGCGAGGGTTTCCTGCCCGGGGTCGATGTGGGAGGTAACCTCGGCGCGCAGGGTCTCGCCGGTGGTGCCGTTAAAGTGGGCCACCGCCGTGCCGTTTACGTGGAGGGCCCCGTAGCCAAACAGCCCCTCCACCTCCACAAAATGGCGCTCGGCCAGGCATTCGTCCAGGGGCAGCTCGGCGGCGAACACCCAGGAGTGCTGGGCAACCCAAAGATACCGCGCCTCGTCCACGCGGCTGGCGGGACCCGGCCGCCCGTGAGCCGCCGGGCCCGCCCCCGCCTCCGGATCCTCGATGCCGGCGCGGCACACGGCCTCGGCCACGGTGCACGGCACCGCGCAGGGGATGTTTTCATGTCCCGCGCCGCTGAAGGTCCATTGCTGCGGAAGCGGCTTTCTTCTGGCCAAGGGCACCTCTCCTTTGGAAAAATTTTCGCAAAAGCAGGCGGACATGCAACGCGTCCCGGCCCTCGCTCGTCTATATAGTATCGCCCAGCACCCTGTCGGCCATGAGCAGGCCCAGCCCGGTTTTGCCGTCGCGGAGTTCGCCGCCCATCACCCGGGCCACGGCTTCCTTCAGCGGCATGCGCTCCACGCGCAAGAACTCGCCGTCGTCGGGCCGGGCCTCCCCTTCGGACAGCCCGGTGGCCAGGTAGAGGGCGATGCGCTCGGTGCAATAGCCGGGGGAGGGGTACAGGGTGGTGAGCGGCCGCCAATGGGCGGCGGAAAGGCCGGTCTCCTCCCGAAGCTCCCGTTGGGCGCAGCGCAGCGGATCCTCGTCCGGCCGGTCGAGCTTGCCCGCGGGAATCTCCAGCATCAGCTCCCCCGCAACCGGCCGGTGCTGGCGCACCAGGGTCACCAGGCCCCTCTCGTCCACCGCCACCACCGCCGCCGCGCCGGGATGCACCACGGCCTCGCGCAGCGCGGGCGTCCCGTCGGGCAGGCGCACGCGCCAGTGCTCCACCCCGATCAGCACACCCTGAAAGCGCGGTTCCTTGCCGAGTATCTCCTCGCGCAGCCCGCCCCGCCCGGTTTCTCCGTTCGCCATGGTTCCCCCTCTTTCTCCTGTCAAAAGGCACACACTACAAAGATACGCCGCGCGCGGCGTCCTCTCCTGCAAAACTGGGAATCGGGGTGGCATTTCCTATCAGCCGAGGCAGCAATTCCTATCGGGCGCGCATTGACAACGCCCAACGGTTGGCGTAGAATAATACTGATGTTTGTGTAGCTAATTTTGTCGGATTTATAGCCGCTACAGCGCAAAAGCACTCGGACGGCCCCACAACAACGAGGAGGAAATCATATGAAGAAGCCACTGGATCCCCGCAGGGTACTGGCCGCGCTGCTTTGTGCGCTGCTGCTGTCGGCGCCTCTTGCGCCGGTGTACGCCGCGGACATATGGGAAGATCCGCTCCAGCTATCCTGGGAGCCCACCCCCGAACAGCCGGCCATCCTGCTGCACTGGGTGGACGGGGGCGGCAACTACGTGTCGGTCCCGGCCGCGTATCAGGGGATGGTAAACGGCATGCACGCCTATTGGCTGCAGGTCACCGACCCCTTTGTGATCGAAAACCGCCTCGGCTCGGTGGCCTTCACCGTAACCGGCCAAAATGAGGGCGACCTGTTTGAGCCCGACCCCACGGTGGGCATCAACTTTGCCGGCCAACTGGACGTGCCGGTGCTCATCACCAACGTAACGCAGATGCGCTCGTGGATACTGATCGTGTCCACCTTGCCGATGCCCGCGCCCGAATACACGCCCGAGCCCACGCCCGAGCCCACCGAGGAGCCCACCCAGGCGCCGGAGCCCACGCCGGAGCCCGAGCTCACCCAAGCGCCTACCCAGGCGCCGGAGCCCACCCAAGAGCCCGAACCCACCGAAGCGCCCACACCGGAGCCCGAGCTCGAGCCCGAACCCACCCCGGAACCGGGGCCCGTGCTGGACACCTCGTTCACCGGCTACGCGCGGGTGCCCAGCGCGGCGCGCCTGCGCTCCACCGCCGAGATCAACGACGGCAACATCGTGGTCACCATTCCCGCCAGCGAGCTGGTGTATGCCGACGGCAAGCTGGCCTTCCCGGGCCCGGAGCACGCTTGGTACCGGGTGAGCCGCATTACCGTGGACAACACCTCCGGCTTTATGCGCGAGGATGTGCTGCAGTTCGTCCCCTACGAGGAAGCGCTGGAGATCCTTGGCCTGAGCGAGACAGAAAGCGCAGGGGAAGCGGCAGCGCCCGCCGAGGAAATCAGCTCCGCCACTCCCGCCACTGCGGAGGGTTCGGCGGGCGTGGCCGCCCTCAACGCCAGCTTCACGGACGAACCCGGAGCGTACAACGGCTACGTGCTGACCCTCGCGCCCATCGACGATCCCTACGGCACCGTCCCGCTGCAAACCGTGCCGGGCGAGAACAATCCGCTGTCCACCACCCTCAGCGACATGGGCGCCGACCTGATCCTGCGGGTGGGCGGCCAAATGGAGATCGACGGCAGGCTGTGGTACCACGTGTACTCGCCCTTCGCGCCCGAATACGAGGGCTGGGTGCCGGCCGATAACCTGACGCGCATCGACGAGGCTGCGGCCGAGCCCTACCTGCAGGCCAGGGTCACCCCCCCGCCCACCGCCGGGCCTCCGACAGAGGCGCCTCCCCAGCCCACCCCCGAACCCCCGCCGGAGCAGGCCACGCCCACGCCGGAGCCGGTGGTGACGCCCACGCCCTCGCCGGAACCCACCCCGCGGGTGGAGTACCCCGCCCCCACCCAGGAGGGCCCGGTGGACCGCTACGGCTTCACCAACAATGTGGGCGTCAACGTGCGCAGGGAGCCCCGCCAATCCGCCAACTCGGCGGACACGCTCACCAAGGGCACCAACGTGTGGATCCACGAGCTGGTTGTCAACACCGCGGGCGAGCAATGGTACAGGGTAACGGCCATGCGGGAAAACGGCAGCAGGGGCAACAGCGGCTACATCATGGCCAGCCTCGTATCGCTGATGAACGACCAGGAGCAGGCCGCCTATATCGACGCGGTGAGCCCCAACACGCCGCCCACCCACGAGCCGACCCCCTCGCCCACTCCCTCGCCGACGCCCACCCCCGCGCCCATCACCGTGCCCCCCGAGACCCCTCCGCCCACCACCCCCACCCCGGCGCCGGCCCCGACGCCCACCCCCACGGCCCGGCCCCAGCCGGTGGAAGGGCACTACGCCCACGCCATCGCCGACAACGTGCCGGTGCGCATGAACCCCAACATCCACGCCGCACCGACCCAGGACGTGCTGATGCGCAACGATGTGGTGTACGTGTTCACCCAGGTGTACGACGATGAGGGCCGCCCGTGGCACCTGATACAGTTCAACAACA
>Ga0123353_10010328_pt1 | contig 12997 bp, 10 predicted proteins | sample TergutLab28metaG_3_FD_92763 | JGI IMG/M metagenome (GOLD analysis project Ga0123353, IMG submission 92763) | Labiotermes labralis P3 segment gut microbial communities from Petit-Saut dam, French Guiana - Lab288 P3 | ecosystem: Host-associated > Arthropoda: Insects > Digestive system > Gut ...
AGCGTGTATGTATGTATGTGTGTGTTGTGTGTGTCTGTGTGTGTGGGTGTGTGTGTGTGTGTGTGTGGTGTGTGTATGCGTGTGTGGGTGTGTGTGTGTGTGTGTGGTGTGTGTATGCGTGTGTGTGTGTGAGTGTGTGTATGTGTATGTGTGTGTGTATGTATGTGTGTGTGAGTGAGCGTGTATGTATGTATGTGTGTGGTGTGTGTGGTGTTTATGTGTGCGTGTGTATGTGTGAGTGTGTGTGTGTGTGTGTGAGTGGTAAATGAAAGGTGAAGTTACCTGCACATAAACATGAAACCACGAGGAGGTGTGAGAGAGTGAAGACAAGTCCACGATTTGTAACCTCAACACTAAAAAAAAATTGGCAGAATGATTATACACCTTTTTTCTTCCTTTTGCTTAGCCTCTCCCCTGAGTTTCTTTCACCATTTTCTGTACTTGTCTCTTGTTATTAGGCTATTTTTTTCGCCTTCCTAGTTTGTTACCGATGCTAGCGAAGGGGACGGTGTGAAATGTTCCAGAGTGGGGAAGGAACCAGCTGGCTTTAACCCGCACCTCCCATGTTCGTTCATTTCCTGACCCGTGTGTAATTGGTGCAGATGAGTTGTCGGCTTCACACCTTGGTCTCTTTGCTTCCAAGGACGTACATACCGGTAACCATTGGATAAGAGGCTTGGCAGGTCCCGTGACGAAAAGAAATATAACTCCTCAACCCGGAATCGGCTCCGGTCCTTCATTTTGTAGCACGAGTTTTGAGGACCCGTTGCCCCAGGGCCTTGTAGTTGTGGTGCTCCCAGAACACACACATATATATATATATGTGTGTGTGTGTGTGTGTGTGTGTGTGTGTGTACTGCGTGTACGTGTTTGTGTCATGGTCACAATTTCAGGCAGTGGATCAAAACCATGAACATCCACTGAAGGAAGGACCACATACAACACAAAGCAGTGACCATGGCACACACACACACACACACACACAAAATACACATGTGTGTGTGTGTGTGTGTGTGTGGGTGTGTGTGTGTGTGTGGGTGTGTGTGTGTGTGTGTGGGTGTGGTCATTACTTTGTATTGTATGTGGTCCTTCCTTCAGTGGAGGTTCATGGTTTTGATCCATTGCCTAGAATTGTCTCATAAAGACGTCTGTAGTACGTGGATAATATTAAAGATAGTCGTCAGTGGAACGGTTTTGAAATGGCTTCACGTTCGTTGCAAACCTCAGACGAAGTCTAATCTCTCTCGAACTGACAAAGTATTGGATCTTTTTAGGAATTAATGGAGTGTCCTGGAAGTTTCGGTTTCAGCCCCACTGACGTCACAGTATAACTTACTGGCGAAGAAGGAAATATAATAAGTTTCAAAGTTCAGAGTTCAAATATTTCTGAAATTGTGGCGTTCTGTATTATTAAACTCTCTCGTTTTGAAATTGGTTTCTAACATTACTGAGGAAAGTGAGGTTTTCAGTTTTTTAAGTGTAGAAGTGCCCCGAAGTTATGGGCAACAGTTTTCTTCGAAAATTTGGTAACTGTCAAACCTAAAAGAAACAAATTGTATGTTTTAGAGACGAGAGCAGTGTCATTTACGCTTTAAATCTAATGTGATATAACTTACTTTTATATTGTTCTTGCAGACTTCATTAGGTTTTTTATGATTTTGAAACTTGGTTTCTTACATTCAGGGCATAACGTAGCCTGGTGGTGTGTGGTAACAATGCTGGAGGGAATATTTCGATTTAAGACAGAAGAAGTAAATTGAAATTAAAGAAAATAATAATATCAACAACATCTTCATTTTCACTATTCACAGAGTATTGTTACTGTACCCAGTCCAAGAAGGAAGGATTGGGGGAGGGGGAGCATGAGATGCAGATGGAAGAAAAGATAAATATATGCCTGGTCTTGGTAGGGAAACCTAAAGGAATAAAGTCACTTGTAATGCTTAGACATATATGGATGTGTGACATTAAAATGGATCTTAAAGAAATAATCTGGGACGTTCTGGACTGGGTTATTCTGACTATGGGTAGGGAAGGTTGGCTACTTCTGGTGAACGAGGTAATGAAAGTTCGACCACTGTAAATGTGGGAAATTATCTTAATTCGGTGACAGAATGTTAACGTATCACGAAGGACTGTGTTCCTTATAGGTGGTTGTTTAATTTCCATCACATATCATGTACAGGGTGATTTTAAAGTAAATGCATGAGATTAAGTTGATATATCATCCTACATCAATTTAAAGTTTATTACCCAATTTCAGCATGAGCCCCGACATTTTATACACACTTGCGAAAACTTAAAGTCCCTCTCAGTACTCTGTTAAGGAATATCAGAAAGAGCAGCAGAAGTATTTCGAACTTCCTTTTCAGCTATCATGTCTTTTTGGTTTGTCCTCCACGCCCAATCCAGTTACAGGAAAATTGTTGGCTAACCGAGATTGCAAAGTGAATGCGTATGGTTAAACAGCAGTGTTTTGTAAAAGGAAAGTTACGCTGTTATGATTATTGTACATTTCTAAAACTCAAAAACTGCCATTTTGTGACCAATGTAATTCTTAATAATTTTATTTTACGTTACGTTAAAATCATCCTGTATAAGGTAAATTCATATATATATATATATATGAATTTACCTTAATTCCGTCTCCAGATACTCTAGAAACCCCATATCTTTTGGTCATAGCTGTATTAGAGAAACGAATCTTTTCACAAGTTACGTATGTATATACTCGTATGCACATATTCCTTTCATATTATCATGCATACAAAATTTCCTATCCCGTGTCCTAGATTTTCCTTATATCCATTGCGGATTGGAAATAAGATTTCCGAACAACTGTGATTCACGGCTCTTTTATTTTTGTCAGATTTCCATCATACGTTCTTAGCTCGTATGCTTTTTTTCCCCCCTTTGTTTCATGCATATTTTGTCCCATCCTTCCGTTCACTTACTTGGTTTGTTGTCTCCCAGTGGACTGAGTTCCCCCTGCAATATTCCTACATAGTGAGGCTATGTATGTATAACAAGCATGTAACTAGAATCGAGTGTGTGACGAAGTGTGATATGGTGACCAATATTTTGTTCCAAAGTAATGTCTTGTGCCAGCTGAATCTCTTTCGTTCCTATGGCTTAACTCTTTTCCAAACTGAAGTATATTCATCAACAAGTCGGGAAATCTTATATTTATTTGACCGTGATTCATTGTAATAGTTGATGTCACTTGCTATTTTTATTTCACTTCTTATGCGCTCAACATGTTTCGGACATTAATATATCCATCATCAGGAGCTCACGACTATTCTGTTGAATCACCACATTGGTCGTATTGTTCTTGGTTCGATGTGTGTTGGAGTTTCGGTGTGGTTGGGTTGGAGTGGTATCCGTGTTGCAGGCTTCAGTGAATAATAAAGACAGTTTTAGTCAACACATCTTTTATTACTAAAGCAATAACTAATTTTATAGAATGCTACGTGTTTCGACTCGTAAGGTTCATCAGGCGCGAATAAAGTGAATGAAAATGAAGCCACTCAGCTACTGGGATATCAAGTCTCAAAACGTTTCTAATTTTTTCTCATAACTTTTGCTTTAAGTATTTCTGCATTGATAAATTTTGACCTTATGACTTTCGAAATTCAAGCAGAATTATATTTAAGCCAACACGTGAAACTTCCAAATTTTAATCAAAATTAAAACCGGCCGACAAATTTTAGTGAAACTCACCAGTATAAAGTAATGGCAATACGTTGGGTTTTGTGACTAAAGATCACGATGTGTGATTCGAGGTTGCTGAAATTTCAAGTTCTCATGAGTGTTACTTGGTGTCGATTGACGTACAGTTACCGACGCACCGAGCGTATTGGTTTTCTTTATCCGGAATATGAGAATGCCGGGTAATACTTCGAAATGTCGGTAACTATTTACCAAACAAAACGACGTAACTTTCCGTATGACTTCAATCTGCAAATGTGCGATTTATGGAAAACTTCCATTCCGCTGTCCTCTCTAAAGAAGGACAAGTGCGTTTTCTTGTGATGTGGAAACAAATGTTTTAAATAATATTTCTCTGAAGTTTAGGCTCTAAGGACTTAAGCGTTGCAAACAAAAATGTTTTCATTAATTGTAATGCAATAAATCTTTATGGGGAGCCACGGAAACTCAGGCGGTTTAGAAACTGCTCATGGGATGGAGAGTCCTGGGTTCTAATCCCTGCAGGAAGAAGACGTAGTTTGTTCTACGTACGTGAAGACGGGCCCTGGACCCTACCCAGCCCCCTATGCAGTGGGTACCGGGATTTATTTCAGGGGGTAAAGCGGCCAGGGCGTGATGTTGAACACTCCAGTTTAGTGCCGAGATCAAGAATGAGTGGAGCCGTACCTCCACTTTCTCTTTCATATCCTCTGTGCGTTGATAACGATATTATCTTTATATTTTAATCTTGCACGATAAATGTAATTTTTCCCTTCTGCTTATTATGCGCTCGGCCATGATTAAGTTGTGAAGTCGATGTGTTGATGCGTACATTCTTAACTCGGTTGCAGATGGAGCAGTGTGGGAAACTTCACGCCCTGGACACTTTACCCTCAGAGTATGGGTATTCGGCGCTCATTGGATGGGAGACTTGGTGAGCCTCATGACCAGGCAGTGCACTCGGAATAGGGAAATATCTCATACCCTTGTCGTTAATGGTATCCGACTCTTAGATCGAAGAGCCCATTGCGTAGGCACTATATTGACTCTCGACTCTTAGAAGGAGTCTTTATTTCTTTCTTTTTTATTTCTTTCTGTGGCGCAACAGCCCCATTCGGGCCAAGGCCGCCTCATAGTTGAGGTTTCTAGATCACACACTCGTAGAACTCCCCTGAACCAGTGATCGGCTTGTCGCAGAGGCCGCTACGTACACAACACACAACAAACATAAGAGAGAAAATCCGTACCATCAGCAGGATTCGAACCCGCGGTCCCAGCAATCAAACAGCTTCAGACCTGCGCCTTAGCTTTCACGGCCACCAGAATCAGCCGGAAAGTCTCTAACGAAAATATAACTATTAATAATCCTGAGATTTTAAAACCCAGGTTTCGTATCCTTATCCATGAAACCAAGCAGGGGCACCTACATCAGCGAGCAGTGCAAATATCTTTCAACCAATTGGTCGGTGAGCTTGCTTGCGAATGGAATTCTCGGCGACTGACCACAATGCCACGAGGCACAGAAAGATGCAGTCCGAACTGTGAGTGTTTCATTGTGAGGAATCGATCTCAGTGAAATGGAGACCACCACACATGTAGGATCCCAACACTACACAAACTGCACCTGCTGGTTCCCACTTCAGTAACGATACGTTACATTTTCCCCGCCCAAAAACGGCACCTTGTCTACTGTGAAAGGGGCTGGCTATTCCTTCTTGCAGTACCCCCCACCTCCCCAACGTGTCCCCCGCCGTTTAATTTAATCTGGCCCGCTTAATTTGTCTGGTAGCTTCACTACTGCAGTGCTTGTAGTCCGGTCGGATCAGTGGCGGCTGGTAACTTCAGTATTTGAGTGATTGTAGTCCGGTTCGATCAGTAGCGGCCAGTAGCTCCAGTGCTGTAGTGCTTGTAGTTCGGTGGGATCAGTGGTGTCAGTAGCTTTAGTATTACAATGCTTGTAGTCTGGTGGAATCAGTGGCGGTCAGTAGCTTCAGTGCTGCAGTGCTTGTAGTCCAGTGGGATCAGTAGTGCCTTTAGCTTTAGTATTACAATGCTTGTAGTCCGCTGGATTCAGTGACGGCCAGTAGCTTCAATACTGCATTGTTTGTAGTCCGGTGGATCAGTGTCGGCCATTAGCTTCAGTGCTGTAATGCTTGTAGTCCGATGGGATCAGTGGCGGCCAGTAGCTTCAGTGCTGCAGTGCTTGTAGCCCGGCGGGATCAGTGGCGGCCAGTAACTTTAGTACTGCATTGTCTGTAGTCCGCTGGGATCAGTGGTGGTCATTAGCTTCACTCCTTCAATACTTACACATTGGTAGAATCAGCTGTGGCCAGTAGCTTCATCAGTGCAGTGATTACAGAACCAGGTGGTCGGTGGCGCCAGTAAATCCGGTATTCCAGTGGCATATACCTTTGTGACCGGTGGCTGTTAGTAGCTCTAATACCGAAATAATTATATACAGATGTGATCAGTGGCGACCTTTCGATTCGGTACGGCTGTGTTTATATAATTTAGTGATGTTAGTAGAGGCCTTGAACAATACAATAAAATTTGTGATGGCTGTCTATTCCCTATAGAGAGAATGAGCCTTAAATGTGTAGGCTGGGGGTGTGGAATGGGTTTCTCTGATTGAGATAGAGACCAGTAACGGGCTGGTGTAAAGACTGTAATGAAACGTAAGGAAATTTCGTCCATCACAGAAAACCATTATTCGTTCGACAAAGACTTTGCAGAACGGGACAGGTATTTGTTGGTTTGTGACCTGGATACGGAGGTTTGTGGTGTAGTCATGTGTTTGTGTTTCTTATGATTTTAAGCAAATGTAAGATTTTTGTGGTAATCGATCATATTTAATTAGTAACCTACCTGTTAACCCTTTAAACGCCGAGTTAAATCCCATTTTCCATTCGCTGGCATTATTAGGAGCTCTTCATGTTCTCCACATTAGCAGGATAAGGGTTAATATCCCAACTATATTGTGTAATGACGTCTGCTACATAGGTGTCACTTAATTCAGGTACTCCAAGTTGTGTGTACTGACACGTACTCTTAAGTTTTTCATATTATCTACATATATATTGCTAGACAAATTTTTCTTAGATTTCGTGTAATAAATCCGTTCTCTCCCTGCATATCTCGTATTTAAAAAAATTCGCTGTTTACAGTGAAAACTGCCTATAAGGGAGCCGCAAGGAAAAGAAATTATTTTCCGTTACACGAAAGTGACTTTCCGTAAAGGTACTTGAGGTTTGGATCCTCGGTACTGTAAAATTTTCCTCTAAAGAAGGATTTTCGTGACGGCCAGGTGACGGTTAAAACGATATTTCACTGTATGCACGCAGCGAGAACTGCTCGTACGAGAGATGAAGCCGCCACTGCTGGTGGTATACCCGTGAAGCAGTCCACTCTTGTCGTAATGTGGGAAGAGATTACTGCAGTCACGTTTTGCCCTCTTCAGAGTGTGGGCGTCCTCCACCTTCCGCCAGTACGCAGATTGTACTGGATGCGCTGTGGAGATTTTGTCGGTTTAATCTTCCAATTATTCCTTTACACCACTTATCTCTACACACGCATCTGATCTCCACTTTGTGTGAATTACCTGCACTGGCGAGGAAACCTACGACATATTCTGCAGATCAATAAATCTTGAAACAAGAAAAGTATTTTGTAATCAAATGCTCCGCGACTTTGAAAGAACACTGCTTTTTGAGAGGCTTCTAGGCTTCGCCCCTTTGTCCTCCCCTAGAGAGCAGCATGTAGATAGAAATGAGCATGTTGCCTTTTTGGAATGATACTGACAGGGGAAAGCCGAAGTACTAGAAGAAAAGCCCGTTTTACTACCACTTATTTTCCGCCATAAACCTTACACTGCCTGACCTGTGACCGAAACAGAAATTCGTGTGCTTTATAGTTAAAGATTCTACTCGTACCGCACAGTAAACATAATCCGTCTACGTTAAAGCAAGACAGGCAACGTACGTGTAACCTGATCTTGAGGCACCTTTCTGCAACCATTGTTGCAGTGGAGAAGAAAAAATATTACTTATTCTGAGTTTGTCTGTAGCTTTATGTATTCTGCATTCAATGCCCAAACGCCATATTGTCATCTGTGGTCTGTCCGGTTCGACAGTATTATTCCACAGTATTTCATAAACGGCACGATTTTCGGGAAAGGAGTTACTGAACATAAATATTGTGTTTTTGTTTTCTCTACAAATTTTGTCTGGAACATTTCTCATTGTAAGAAGAAATGAGCGAGTTTTTATGACAAATGTACATTGGTTACATGTAAAGTGCCCGCTATTCGTGTCAAATTTTAATTAAATTTGGTTCTAGGCAGATTTTCGAACAATACTCAAATATAAAATTTCATGAAAATCCGTCTAGTGAGAGGCGAGTTGTTCCATGAGGACGGACGGACGGGATGAAATTAATAGTCACTTTCCGCAATTCTGCGATACTATGTAGGAAAATAATGGCTGTTTGTTGAGGTTATCATACCCAGGAGAAACGGATAAACAAGATGTTTAAGCGCAGTGCAGCTTCTTAACGTTGCTGCAAATGGCATGATATGTAACCACTGTGATATAAATGGTTTAAAAGCTAACTATCACAGTGTTAGTGAATACATAGCTCTCATTTCAGGAATATAAAAGTTCATTGCCGTATAAACAAAAGGCTGTCAGTGGACGTTATCCTGAGACAGATGAATTCAGTCGACATTCTTACCCCCTGCTTCCTAAACATTTTACTTATCATCTTTGGCTGGTTCTCTCAAGTAAGGTTTGATTCAGGTTTTTTGATTAAAATTCTTTAGGTAATGTACTGTCTGCGATTTTTCACATCAGTGTTCTCATTTTAAATTTCTTCATTTGCCATACCCAATAATTTACAGAGTAGAGCAGATTACTAATTATGAAACTCCTCATTTTGCCTGCAAATCTGTTGTTGTTCTGTTCGTCATTGTAAAGGTGAACTTACATAACTTTCTTCAGAATTCTTTTAAAACCTTTCATTCTCTATTTATCTCTCCTCCCCAAATAATATCTTGGAATGAAATCTGGGTATAAAGGTTGGTGGAGAGGTTATTCATACGAAAGGCGGACAAAGTGACGGGAGACTGAGGAGGGTTGTATACTAAGCGGTCTCATCATCTGTACTGGCTACCAAATTTTATTTGATAAGAGTAAGTAGAAAAGGTTAGGATGGGTAGCGAATATAGCGCGCGTTGAAAGATGAAACTTTATATGCAAAATTTAATTTAGAGTCTTCAAAGCCTGAGACAGTTTGGAAGATCTACTCGTACATGAGAGGATAGTATTAAAATGGAACTTGAAGATGTAAGATATGAGGTGGAATGGTTACCATCTGGCTCCTGATTTTACCCGGTAACGGTCTGTTGTGAACGTGGTTATGAATCTTTGTGTTTAATAAAAGATAGAAAGCCTCCCTTTTATTTCTTTCACCACGCCACAACAGCCCTATTGGGCCGAGGCCTCCTCATTATCGAGGATTCATGATCACACTCAGTTAGACACAGCACGCTCAACAGGACTCCTTTGGACGAGTGATTAGCCCGCCGCAGAGGTCTCTACCTGACAACACACAAAACTTACAAGAGACAGACATCCATGCCCCCGATGGGGTTCGAAAACAAAATCCCAGCAAGAGAGTTACCGCACACCCACGCCCTAGACCACTCGGCCACTGGAATCGGTAAGCATCTTGTTTACGCCATCCAATATAAGTTTCAGGGGTTGGAATTTAATTAGCTATTATTTCGTAATTAATACACGGAAATTTTGTGTAATAGTTGAAGGGTTTAAATGTCCATCATTCCATATTGTCTGGATTGTGAAGAGGATCTTAAACATAGAGGCCTTTGAATAGTATAAATTTACAAAACGGTAAGACTTAAATATATTTTTGTGTAACTCATTAGTTCGTGTCGACGTAGCAGTCTTGCTTGTAACGTATAGCTGACGCCTTTTGTAACCGCGTTGCATCGCCCACATCACAATAGTAAATGACCAAGTTGTCGTTTGTTGCTGGGCGAAAAGACTGTAAGTCGATGTGAATCGGAATGAGAGACATAAATCAAAAGGATTGTGTAATTTATATTCTTGCGCGTCGGAAATAGAGTCGTTCTAGAGGGCAGTAGCTGCAATGCTGCCATGGATCTGACTGTACACAGGCATCATTCAACAGATAGGCTAACGCGTGTATGTGTGACTCTGTTTGTACTGCTTTCTTCTAAAACTCGAAATAATTACGGTGTTGTAAAATTTACACCACTTTCTGCAGAATTATGTAAATTTGCACTCTGTAAATTTGCACCACTTTCTACAGCACTCTGTAAATTTGCACAACCTTCTGTAGCACTGTGTAAATTTGCACCACTTTCTGTAGTACTCTGTAAGTTTGCACCACTTTCTGTAGCACCCTGTAAATTTGCACCACTTTCTGTAGCACTCTCTAAGTTTGCACCACTTTCTGTAGCACTCTGTAAATTTGCATCATTTTCTTTAGCACTGTGTAAATTTGCACTACTTTCTGTAGCATTCTTTAAATTTGCACCACTTTCTACAGCACTCTGTAAATTTGCACAACCTTCTGTAGCACCCTGTAAATTTGCACCACTTTCTGTAGCACTCTGTAAGTTTGCACCACTTTCTGTAGCACCTGTAAATTTGCACCACTTTCTGTAGCACCCTGTAAATTTGCACCACTTTCTGTAGCACTCTGTAAGCTTGCACCACTTTCTGTAGCACTGTAAATTTGCACCACTTTCTGCAGCACTCTGTAAATTACTTCTCACAGCATGAAGTGTTCAGCTTATTGTTGGTAAAATGCACCTTACAGGCACACAACAGCGCGTACATCTGAAACATTGTTACATATATACCAGTCTGCACGGCGTTATATCCCAGAATATGATCTTACTCTATTCTGAAAAGGGACCTTGGCTTAGTCGCCAGGTTTAACTTCGGAAGCCAGGGTTCGTTCCCAGGCTAGTTAATGTGGTATTTGTGGTGGACACTTTACCATTGTGGTAGGTTTTGCTCCGAAGACTTTGGTATCCCCAGGTCAGTACCACTCCACCAATATTCTATGTTCATCAGTCATCGACTCTATAGAATTTTAGCTACTGAAATTTTCATTAAAGAACACAACAAAGATGGACACAGCAGATTCCTCCGAAACGTTGGTTATCTGACTACGAAGTACTCGACATTACTACGCAGAGGAATGCAAATTTGATTATTCCTTGATTCTTAGGATCTATATAAAAACATTTGGTACCGAAACGTCGTCGGAATCATGGGATTGAACACCCTTTCAAACGCGGGGTCAAACTCGTAGTTCGAGGGGAGGCGAACATAATACATGGTTAGTGATGTGGGTATTGACTGCATAATAAAAGGTCTTTCGATTGCTGGCAGCAGATTATAATAAATATAATATAACGTAACATAACATAACATAATATAATATATCACATTACATCATATCATATCATACCATATCATATCATATCATATCATATGATTGATATGATATGATTGATTTGATATGATATTATATGATACGATATGATTGATATTATATTATATTATACTCTAATACCGTTGTGTTACAATTGCCTACAGTATTCAGTACAATAACATGCTGTACAGGTTTGTAGCCTAGGAGCAATAGGCTATAACATATAGCGTAGGTGTGTAGGAGGCTATACTGTACTATCTAAGTATGTGTACGTACACGTTTGCACAACAACGAAATCGCCTAACGACGCATTTCTCAGAACGTATGCGTGTCGTCAAGCGACGCATATCTGTATTAATTGGAGACATTTAACTCGTATGTGCGGTAAGGTGACTTTTTGGAACGTCTTGCCTTTTTATCTTGAGGGGGCTGCAGGATAATTTGTTTATTGGACGCCTTTCCGTTACATGTTCAGCATAACTGAACTGTAGGTTACCTCTTGGTATGAGTTTTTTGTATTATTTTCTAAGTAGCTTGTGGAAATAACTAGAAGCAAACGGCATAATAAAATATTAGCTCGGCAGGATTATGCCTGTTGGTGTGCCAGCGACCGAATTTGGCATTTTCCCTCTTTGGCTCTTTTATCTGCATAATTCCCACTGATCCACACTTTTGTGGTGGGATAATCTGATATCACTTTCATTGAACATGAACCCTGTGAACCTGTATAATTCTTTGTATAACAAGCGTTAAAGCTACCTAAAGGCAACTTGTAATCGGTAAGGCTTCAGGCTGCATTCGCGACCGAAACACAGTCATGTTTAGCTTGCTGCATAACGATAGCTAATTCCTGGCATTTACTGCCACCTGGCGTAGTTGGCCCCAGTTATGGGGGTGGCATGGTGCATGGGGACAGAAGAACAACAGAATCTAAGCGTAATATATGTTTTCAGATAGAAGTATCGTCTGTCTGCAGTCCGTAAAGATATGCAGAGAGATAATCTTAAATTGTGATATCTCACAGAAGAATTGGAGAGAGGGCTGTTAACCTATCAAAATAAATACGTATACCATAAAGTAAACGGCAAGATTTCAGGTTTCCGCAACGATGTAGTTGAGGTATTCGTTGCTCTGGTATGTTGCGCGACGCATATCGACGTTTAGGAACAATGTATCTGCCCATTTTTCATGGGTCAATCGGTCCAGTTCTACTTCGAGTACTTGACACTTGAAGATGAGACCGATATTTTTTAACTACCAATCTACGCCTCGCAACAACCCATAAGAGCAAAACCTTCAGTGTAATATCTGTTCCAGCAATTCTGATGTATTTTTGTTCTTTTTTAATTTTGTACAGTTACCAATGAATGCACAATTGTTTCACAAATTATCACATTCCTACATGTTTCGACACTATCGTGTCATCCTCAGGAAGCTTGTGATCAATACCTTGCCAAGATACACAAGTATTTCAAATGCAGCTGTTGGTAATACAATTTACGATTAAGATGTTTCACACAGGTTTTGTGCAAGTTCTCGTATTATATTCGCTTAAATCTCAATATTATAAAATCTTAAAAACATTAAAATTGTCCTATTTAAAATAAAATGAGCTAAAATAATTGTGTTGCTACAACTCTCATGACATCAGTCTGTGAACTGGCCATATGTACAATCCGTAATCAATTTGATATATATATATATATATATATATATATATATATATATATATTTTTTCTCAGTATCTTTATTATCTACACGTTTTAATTTTTTTGTGTTTTTTCTTGGTTTATGGAGTTGTGTTGAATAAAAATCGCGCGTG
>Ga0123353_10010331_pt1 | contig 12997 bp, 14 predicted proteins | sample TergutLab28metaG_3_FD_92763 | JGI IMG/M metagenome (GOLD analysis project Ga0123353, IMG submission 92763) | Labiotermes labralis P3 segment gut microbial communities from Petit-Saut dam, French Guiana - Lab288 P3 | ecosystem: Host-associated > Arthropoda: Insects > Digestive system > Gut ...
AAGGGATTCGAACCCTTGGCCGATCGGTTAAGAGCCGATCGCTCTACCTAGCTGAGCTACAAGCCCGTCTTTTTGCGCCAACCATCTTTTCGTTAATATAATCTTCGCTCCCCCTCTTTGTAAGAAAGACAAAGGAAGTTTATTTCACCCGTGGAATCAAAAGCAATATATCCATCGGAGCAGATGATCTGGCATGGTCAAACTACATGTCCGCGACATAATGACGACGCAGGTCGTAACGCTGAAGGGAACAGACACGATAAAACATGCGACCGTACTGTTCGCGCTGCACACGATATCAGGTGCACCCGTGGTGGATGATGACAGACACCTTATCGGAATAGTAAGCGAAACGGACATCCTTGAGTTGATCTTAAAATCTCAAGACAAATTGAGCATAGACCACCCGGCAGCGTATATGCTCATGTCTCCGATGGATGAGACCGGTGATGATAAGGACGTGAAGGAAGCGGGAGACGCGATATCGCAGATGCTGGTCAAGGACATCATGACCCGTACGGTCTTAACGACGACGCCCGACGCGATGATAGTGGACGTGGTCGAAGGAATGATCGCCAAGAACGTCAACCGTGTTCCTGTGGTGGAGAAAGGCATCCTCGTCGGGATAATATCAAGAGGGGACATAATCTTCTCGATATACAAGAAAAAGAGATGATCTGATAACGCAAAGGCAGGTATGATATTGGAGGTCCACGTCCTTGCCAGCGGGAGTGACGGTAATTGCACCGTGGTGGTTTGCGACGATCACGCGGTGATGGTCGACGCGGGGCTGAGCGGCAAGAGGATAACGGAGCTGATGGATCTTAACGGAATAGATGCGTCGCTGATCAAGAGCATACTCGTAACGCATGAGCACAGCGATCATATATCGGGCGCCGGCGTAATGGCACGTAAACTTGACGTTCCCATATGTTGTAACGAAAAAACATTCGTATCGTGTAACATCGGCGATGTGACGTATTCGAAAACGGTTACGATGCGCAAGTTCTCGTCCGGCCCCATGGAGATAACTCCGTTGCCGACGTCGCACAACGCATCCGAACCGAATGCGTTCCTGATATCCGCGGAAGGGAAAAGAGTGGTCATTGCCACCGACACAGGTAAGATGACGCCGGAGTTGGAAATGGAGTTACACGATACGGATCTTGCGATACTGGAATCGAATTACGATAAGCATATGCTTGCAACGGGTCCGTATCCGCTGATGCTTAAGAGGCTGGTGGGAAGCGATATCGGTCATCTTTCGAATATTGAATGCGCCGAATCATTAAGGCGGACGATGAACGAGCACAGGAAGATCTTCCTGGCGCACCTGAGCAGGAATAACAACACACCGGATACCGCACGTGAGACGGTGGCTGAGATCACCGGCATAAAAAGATCGAAGATCGATTGCCTTGAGTTCAAAGGGGATACGAGAATAATCAAAGTTTGAACGGCACCGCTTTCTCGTGATTTATCAGTGTGTTAGCAAGCGCCGAAGGCATCCTTATCACATCTTCTTTCTTCAGATCGTAATCGAATTCGGGACCTGCGATGGGAGGAAGGTCCTCAAGTATCCTTATGACGACGAAGTCATCATCAGTCGCCGCGTTCTGAGTCGCGGTATCTGTCATAACGGCACCTTCTATCAGACTGCCCGCAGTATCGTCGTGTGCGGGTTCATTCGGTATATCTACGGTCTTCGGAACAGCGGGAACATCCGCAACGGCGGATGAGATATCAGGGATCACATACTTCCTGTTCTTCGCATCCTTGAGTATAAGGGAGCGATGTTTCTCAGACAAAGCGGTGATGTGAGCATAATACTCGCGCTCCTCCGTCGTCAACTTATCCAGAACGGCGGGAGCACCCATGGACGTGCGGAGGGCCATGAGCATAACTTTCTCCATACGCAGATCGACGATCTTCTGCGATAACGAAACGACCTTCTTCCTGCGTTCGCTCAATCCTTCGCACATTATCGAATCGGGATCGTCAGCCAATGCGGCGTCATGATCCTTCTGGGCCTTATCATACAACTGCACCATCGCCCGGTAAAGGTCTTTCCTTACCTCGGACAACGCCGGTGATTTGGATTCAACTCGGTACACGGACGACAGGTCCTCGAATCTCATCGGTTCCGGTTCTTGAACCATCAACACAGCAATCAGATGTGCGTATTTGATTGTTGCGAGAGTTGAACGGAAAAGGGTCATAAACGTATCCTTCCATATACCGGCATGGATGTCCGAGATGTGTCCCGTTCCGTTGCCGGTGGCGTTGAAGTGGATATCATCGTCTCACCGGGTTCGGAAAGACAGGGAACGGAAGGCATCAACGAATGGAGGAAGTGTCTCGTGATACGCGTACGTTCGCCCCCGCTGGACGGGAAGGCGAACAGGGAGATCGAAGAATTCATCGGGAACATCACGAAATGCAAGTCGGAGATAATCAGAGGGCACATGAGCAGGCAGAAAACGATAATGATACACGGCATCCCCGATCAAATACTGAATACGCTGGAGGCGCTGATATGAGGAACGAAGAACGTCTGGAAAGATTGAACGAATTGCTGGATGAACTTTCCGAGATGTGTGTTGACAAGACACTGTTGGTGGAAGGCTTCAAGGACAGGATGGCGATGGTGCTCCTGGGCGTGAACGCCGAGATGATATGCGTCCAGTCGGAAGGCGGCCCGCTCCGAGTTGCGGAGAAACTTTCGGAGAAAGGGATCGGAGCGGTAATAATGACCGATTGGGACAAGAAGGGGGAGGACATCGCCGCTGAACTGGAGAATGCGTTATCCTCGGTGTGCGTTAAATACGACGTGTCGATGAGACATAAACTCCGTTCCGTCGTCGGCAGCGAGATAAAGGATATCGAAAGCCTTCCGTCGTTCTACAGCCGTATGGTCACGGAATCACAGCGGCGTAACGAGCGCAAAGATAAATAACCCTATTATTTACTGAGTTTATGGACACAGACCGCATGCTCGAGAAGCTGCGCATGACATCCGCGGACGAACTGTTCGCCGATGTGCCGAAGGACGTACGAGATAGATTCGACATAGGCAAAGGGATGTCGGAGATGGACACGGTAGCCGCGCTTACCGGCATGCTCGATAAGAATGTGACCAATTCAGAGATGCCGTGCTTCATGGGCATGGGGTCGTACAGGCATTACGTTCCGGCGGCGGTGGATCACGTCACCGGGATATCCGAACTGTATACGTCGTACACTCCGTACCAACCGGAGATAAGCCAGGGGATGCTTCAATCGCTTTTCGAATATCAGAGCGTGGTCTGCGAATTAACGGGAATGGATGCATCCAATTCATCTATGTATGACGGTGCCACCGCTCTCGGCGAGGCGGCGAGGATGTGCACACGCATATCCAAAGGGAAGAGGTTCCTCATTCCGAAAGCGTTGAGCAGTGAGAAACGATCGGTGCTGCATAATTATCTGAACGGTACCGGGATAGAATCTTCCGAATACGGATTCGACAAGAGGACCGGCGCGTTGTTACTTGATGACGTAGCATCGGAAGCAAAGAAAGGCGATCTGTGCGGCGTATACGCGGAGATGCCGAACCTGTTCGGCTGTCTCGACAAGAACGTAGCGTCCCTGAGATCGGTGATAGGTGATGTTCCGTTAGTGATCGGCGTGAACCCGATATGCATGAGCATCGTAAAACCGCCGGGCGATATGGGCGCGGATATAGCGATAGGCGAAGGCCAGCCGCTCGGGTCGAGATTGAATTTCGGCGGTCCGTTACTGGGTATGTTCGCATGCCGTCAGGAACACGTAAGGAAGATGCCCGGCCGAGTTATCGGATTAACGGTCGATGCGAACGGCGAACAGGCGTTCTGCATGACCATGCAAACAAGGGAGCAGCACATAAGAAGGAGTTCCGCAACATCTAATATTTGCACGAACGAAGCGCTGTCGGCGGTCGCCGCCGCCGTCTTCGTTGTAACGACGGGCGCGAACGGCATGATCGACCTTGCCAAGAAGAACATGGAACGCGCCGCATCACTGATGAGATCGCTGTCAAAGGTGGATGGTCTTGAGTTCGTATTCGATAACGTTCATTTCAATGAATTCGCAGTAAGGATGAGAAAGGATCCGGCAAAGGTCAACGCAGCTCTGATTAAGAAAGGGGTCATGGGCGGCGTTCCGCTGAAAGGACACGTTCCGGGGATGGATGACTGCATGTTATTGGCGACAACGGAGATGCATTCCGACGACGACCACCGTAAGTTAGTGAATGCGCTGAAAGAGGTGCTCTGATGTACACGCAAACGAAAGCTCACGTGAAACTCATCACCACCGCGGATGCAACGAACGTCACGGGAACGGACGTTCCCGATGAATTGAGAAGGGATGTTCTGTACATTCCGAACATCCCCGAGAGCGACGTCGTTCGTCATTACACGAGACTTGCGTCAATGAACTTCGGCATAGACAACGGGCCGTATCCGCTGGGTTCATGCACAATGAAATACAACCCGAAATATGCGGACCGCATAGTGTCAATGACGAAAGCGTCCGATATACATCCGTACCAGGATGAGGATACCGTTCAGGGGACGCTTGAGATGATGTACGATATGGAACGCAAGCTCTCTGCGATAACGGGAATGGATGCGTTCACGTTACAACCCGCTGCCGGTGCTCACGGCGAATTCACGGCGATGCTGATGGTCAAAGCGTACCATGAGAGCAGAGGCGAGATCAGAGACGAGGTCGTGATCCCTGACAGCGCTCACGGCACCAATCCCGCAAGCGCCGCGATGCTTGGGTTCAAGGTCATAGAGATACCGTCCGGCCCGGACGGTTCCGTCGACATCGATGCGTTGAAGGCCGCGGTATCGAAGAGAACGGCGGCGTTCATGCTTACGAATCCCAACACATTGGGAATGTTCGAGAAGAACATACGGGAAGTGGCCGACGCCGTTCACGGATCGGGCGCGCTGATGTATTACGACGGTGCCAATCTGAATGCGATAATGGGTGTAACTACACCGGGTAAGATGAATTTCGATGTTGTTCATGTGAACGTACACAAAACGTTCGGCGCACCGCACGGCGGCGGAGGCCCCGGTTCCGGCCCCATAGGTGTGAAGAAGAGATTGATACCATTCCTGCCGTCCCCCGTCATAAGGAAGACCGGCGAAAAATACGTCATGGAAGATAACGGAGAATTGAGTATCGGGAAAGTGAAGGCATTCTACGGTAACGTTCTCGTTGTGCTCAGGGGTTACGCATACATACTGAGAATGGGAACGGAAGGGTTGAGCGATGCAACGGTAAGAGCGGTGCTCAATTCCAACTATCTGAAAGAGTGCATAAAGGACGTTTACGAAGTGCCGTTCGGTGATCTTAAGAAACACGAGTTCGTCGCGTCCGCGTCCGATCTGAAGAAGGAGAAAGGGATAAGAGCGTTGGATGTTGCTAAGAGGATGATAGATCACGGCATACACCCACCTACGATATACTTCCCGATGTTAGTTGAAGAATCAATGATGTTCGAACCGACCGAGGACTGTTCATTGGAGGAATTGGATGACATGGCCGCCGTACTGAAGAAGATAGCGTCAGAGGATCCCGCCGTCGTGATGAGCGCACCTCATAATTCGTCTGTGTCGAGAGTGGATGAAACAAAGGCGGCCAAGGACGCGATACTCAGCACACGTTATATGAGGATCATACAATGAGCAAAGGATCGTTCATAGTCTTCGAAGGGATAGACGGTTCCGGGAAGTCGTCATGCGCCGATGCGGTTGCAAAGATGCTTGCGAAGGAACGTGACGTGATATTAACGGCGGAACCGACCTCGGAAGGTATAGGGGCGTTCATAAGATCCTCCGAGGATCTGACACCGGAAGCGGAGGCGCTTCTGTTCGTTGCAGACCGAGCGCAGCACACCCACGTGATAAAGGGATGGGTGAACGACGGGAAGATCGTCATTTGCGATCGCTACTATGCGTCCACGTTAGCATACCAATCATCGTCCATGAACGGGCGTTCCGTTGACATGGCATGGCTGAAGGCCATGAACGATAAGGTGATAACAGAACCGGATATCACGTTCCTTTTTGACATAGACCCGGAGGTCGGAATGGAGAGAGTGGAATCCAGAGGTTCAAAGAGTAAATTCGAGGCTCTTGAGTATCTTAAGGAGGTAAGATCGAATTACCTCAAGATAGCGAAAGAGCGTAATTTCGTAATCATAGATGCGTCGATGACCAAAGAAAAAGTGTTCGGCGCGGTATCGGAACACATTTTAAACGTGATCCGAGAGAAAAAGTAATAACAAGTAACAGGAATTGAGGAAATATCATGCACCCTTCCGAAGAGATCTTTTGCGCGAAGAGCAGCAAGCTGAGAGGAAAGACGATAATAATGGGCATAACGGGAAGCGTGGCCGCCGTTGAATGTTTCTCAACGATACGCGAATTGATACGACATGGCGCCAAGGTGATACCGGTCATGTCCGATAATGCGTTGGATATCGTTACGGAAACGTCAATGGAATTCGCATCCGGTAACAAGCCGGTGACGAAGATAACCGGACAGGCGGAACACGTATCGATGTTAGGAGACGGAAGCTTCGCGGATATGTTCCTGATCTATCCGGCGACCGCTAATACAATATCAAAGATCGCGCACGGCATAGATGATTCTCCCGTTACGTCAATGGCGATGGTCGCTATAGGTTCCGGCGTTCCCGTGGTCATCGCACCGGCGATGCATGACTCGATGTTCAGGAATCCGGCGGTCAAGGATTCCGTTGAATCATTGAAGGAACGCGGAGTGATGTTCCTTGGCCCCAAGATCGACGATCTGCGTGCAAAGGTGGTATCGAATGAGGAGGTCATCGCATGGGTGTTCAGGATGATGTCCAAGAATGACCTTAAGGGTAAGCGCATACTTGTGATAGGAGGGCGCAGCGAAGAACCGATCGATTCAATGCGCATAATAACGAACCGTTCCACCGGCCTTATGGCGGTGAACATCGCCGAACGTGCGTTCGAGAGGGGAGCATACATCGAACTATGGATGGGAGGGTGCAGTGTTCCTCTTCCCGATCATATCCTTACCAGGAGATTCGAGACGGTCGACGATCTTATGAAGATCGTGAAGCAGATAGATCACGACGCCGTCATAGTACCTGCGGCGCTTGCTGATTTCTCCGCCGTTAAAGCTAATAAAGGAAAAATACCCAGCGACGCGAAGATAACTCTTGAGCTTGCGCCCGTTCCAAAGGTGCTGCCTGCGATACGTGCCAGATGCAGGAATGTGATAGGATTCAAAGCGGAAGCAGGGCTGGATAAGGACGCACTGATCGCTAAAGCAAGGAAACGTATGGAAGAGTACGATCTTCCCGCTATCGTTGCAAACGATATCGATGTTGCGGGAAAGACATCATCGAACGCCGTGATCGTAACAAAGGACGGCACAAAGGATATCACCGGCAAGAAAGCCAACGTGGCCGATTCCATACTGGACATGTGCTCGGAACTCCTATGACAAAGGCGTTCTGTCCCGGCCACATAACATGTTTCTTCTCACCGGCGCTTTCAAACGATGTTCTGACATCCGGGTCGCCGGGAGCGGGGATACGATTGGACAAGGGCGTAACGGTCACCGTGGAAGAGCGCAGGGGCACGAAAGTAATGATAATAATGGACGGGAAGGAATGCGACGCTCCCGTTTCCCGGCGCGTAGCGGAATTAATGGCACCCGGCAGAGGGTTCGACATCATCATTGAGAACGAACTCCCCGTGTCGCAGGGATTCGGAATGAGTGCGGCCGGCGCCGTTGCCGCCGGCCTTTGTCTGTCATGTATCATCGGCGCCGAAGAATTCGACGCCTGCAAGGCGGCACATACCGCCGAATTGGAAATGAAAAGCGGCATGGGAGATGTCGCCGGTATAATGGGCGGCCGCCAGCCCGTAAGAGTGAAAGCGGGGATCCCTCCCTTCGGGAGAGTGACCGACACAGGCCTTAAAATGAAAGTAACGGTCGCGGTACTCGGTCCGCCGCTGAGGACAGGCACAGTTCTCAACGACGATACAACGATGAAACGGATACGGGAGATCGGTGAACGTTGTGTCCGTGACTACATGGATGAACCGTCCGAAGATTCTCTTTACAGCATATCGTCACTGTTCTCCGAACAAATCGGATTGGAGACCGATGATGTAAAGAAAGCGTTGTCATTGCTCAGGAAAAACCACAGAGCATCGATGTGCATGCTGGGCAACAGTATATTCACGGATGCATGCGCAGACGATGTACGTAAGTTGCTCGGTAACAACGCAGAGGTCATCGAATGCGCCTCATGCGCCGAAGGACCGCGCGTCATTCATAGAGCGTGAACAGTTTATCGTCGTTCCCCGTATCGAATAACCCGATCCTTGCGCCGCAGTCTATCCATCCGTGCGCATAGTTCACCGACGCGAAAGCATTCACAAGATCGCCTTTCTCCTTGAAATGTAACGCATCGCTGTAGTACGACGTCGCCATATTCAAAAAATCATCGGCCATCCTCTTCCCGAACGATCTGTCCGGAGCCGCTATCCTCAGTTTATCGAGAGCGGCTTTCGTGATACTCAGATATCTCTCTATCTTCTCAAGATCGATACGATCATGCATTCAATCATCCTCCGATAACACCTTCACACCGCTTCCTCCGTGCCTGCTCTCACGCGGTCTCACATCAACAAGCAACGGGGCCTCTATCCCGGCACCCACGACCATTGCTATACCGATGGGCATTGTTTGAATATCCTCGGTCATACCGCTCGTCAACCCCTCAACAGATGCGGCTATCGCCTTCACATCATTCGGGTTCGTAACTTTCAATATTATCTGCGTTCCGCATTGGCTCAGGACGTTCTTATCTATCTTCGCGGGTCTCTGACTTATCACCATCAACCCCAAACCGAACTTCCTTCCTTCCGACGCTATCGTCGCTAAAGCCCTTGAAGATATTGCGGTCCCCTGCTGCGGGCAGTAATTATGCGCCTCTTCAATGATCATCATCATAGGAGGGACATTCCCGAGTTTGCGCATCTCGAACATCAGCGTTCCTAATCTCCGTACCACCAGTTCCTGGATGTCGGGAGGAACGCCCTTCAGGTTTATGACGGTCGTGCGACCTTCCTCAACAAGTTCATCCACACGGTTGCCGCGTGTTGCGAACAATCCTATCTCGTCAAGGTATTCCAACTCGGTTATCAGCATAGGGTTCTTGCTGTCCTCGTCCCTTGATAACATATCGATCAGTTCTCTTACGGAGTAAGAATCCTGACGTTCCCTGAGCGCGTCTATCGCTTTTCTTAACGAAGGGAGATGGGATCGGATATCATTGGTTCTCGTCAACTCCAAGATCTCACGCGCCTCCAAGGTCCTGAGCGTGAACTTCAGCGGTCTCGAAAGTTCCCCGGCGTTCTTTGATATTGTAAATTCGTTGATATGATCCGCATAACCCCTCGGTTCGACTCCGAATATAGGATCTCCTCTCTTCCCTATATCACGCATCGCCGAATATTCACCATGAGGATCGATGATCATACACGTTACACGATGTTTCATCAATTCTTCGATGATATCGCCGGACATGTAGCTCTTCCCGCCTCCCGTTTTGGCGAGTATGCACACATGCCTCTGCAGAAGATCGTTGATGTCAAGATAAACGGGAACTCCGTGCCCGTGAAGTAATCCGATGTATGCGCCGGTCTTCTCTTTCATCTTCAATCCGAGTACGCTCTGTATTAACGGATCGTCAGCTCTGTATACGGGTTTCCCTGCTCTGAACGTTGTTCTCGGCACTTGTAATAAACCGCGATCGTCACGGTACCCGACAACGTCGATCTGAGCGCTTATCACTTCCTGAATGTCCGTATTGACGTTAAGGTTCAGCGTCTTCTCCAACGATAGATCGGTTTTGCGTATGAGACTGCCCACTTGGCATAACACGGGACCGCAGTCTTCATGCTCGACCATTATGTATTCCGATTTCTCCATGTGCGCTATGGCGCGGCAATTGAACGTGGATGTTCCCACGTTCCCGTATATAACGCCCACTTCCTCTTTCTTCTCGTCCGCGCTGCCTGGCTCTCGAACGGGAGGTCTTGTCACCGGGCCTTTATATTCGGGGATCGGTCTCGATCTCGGCGCCGAAGGTTCCGGCGCAGCGGCCGCGGGTTTTCTAGGAGCATTATCAACGGGGATGCGAGGTCTTGCGGCGGGCTTGGCGATATCAGCATCAACTTTCACGGGAGGAACAGGGTCATCACGTTTGTCCCGTGACTCTCTGACGGGTTCCGCATTAACGTTATCGCGTGCGCTCTTATCCTTATCGTCGGCGCCCCTTCCTATGATACGGTCCAACAGCCCCATAGAGCATCCCGTAGAGTATATGATGTGAACACGATAAAAACATTATCCGTGCCGGACAGGGACGCGGCACACCGCAGACCGCAGCGGCAACCTGCAAAGAAGCACACCTGCCAGTAGGTATAATAACGTATTACGCGATGAACTGGATATGATAGTCATAGGCGGTTCATCCTCACGCGACCTCGCAAAGGAGCTTGCCATGCTTTTGGAATGTAAATGTATACTTGCGTCATCCACAAGATTCCCCGACGGGGAATGTTACACCAGGATAGAAGGCGAATCATTACACGATGATGTCGTGATAGTTCAGAATACGTATCCCGACCCGAACATAATCGAGATGCTTCTGATACAGGATGCGGCGAAGAGGATGGGCGCAAAGTCGATCATTCTCGTGATACCGTACTTCGGATATGCGAGACAGGATAAGATATTCAAACCCGGAGAACCGGAGAGCGCCAAGGTGATGGCAAAGCATCTGGGGATCGCATGCGACCGCGTGATCACGGTGGACATACACAAAGAGGACGTCCTGAAGAATTTCAAATGCCCGGCAAAGGATCTCAAAGCTGCGGGCGCGATAGCCGAGTACTTCATGGACAAAGGGATCGATCTCGTATTGGCGCCGGACGCGGGAGCGGCGGCCAGGGCAAAGGATGTCGGAGAGCGTATGGGATTGCCGTACGACCACCTTGAGAAGGTGAGATTATCCGGCACGGAAGTAAAGATGGCGCCCGCTAAGGCCGACTGCAACGGAAAGACCATTCTGATCGTCGATGATATCATAGCAACGGGAGGTACGATACTTGCGGCCACTCAGCAGCTGAAAGCTGCAGGCGCCCATGCCGTTTACGTGGCGTGCACGCACGGTGTGTTCACCGGTGATTCCGTTCAGCGACTCACCGGAAGCCAAATAGACGGCCTCCTCAGTTGCAACACATTGGAGAGCAAAGTATCCAATATCTCCGTTGCCAAGACGGTAGCCGATGAATTGAGGAAAGGGAAGAAGAGAAGATTGCTGAGGAAGAATTGATATGGAGAAGGACACCGACTTCAGCGAATGGTATAACGATATCGTGGAGAAGGCGAACCTTTCCGATAAGAGATACCCGATCAAAGGGATGAACGTATGGACGCCGTACGGCTGGAAGATAATGAGGAACGTTGACACGTACATTCGTAAAGAGTTAGATGCAACGGGTCATGACGAAGTTTGCTTCCCGCTCCTCATACCGGAGACGGAGTTCAAGAAAGAGAAGGATCACATAAAGGGATTCGATTCCGAAGTATACTGGGTGACGCACGCGGGACTGAACGAACTGGACGTCCGTCTGGTCGTAAGACCTACGAGTGAAACGGCAATGTATCCGATGTTCTCGTTATGGGTAAGATCGCACACCGATCTCCCGTTAAAGATATACCAGATCGTGAACACCTTCAGATACGAGACCAAGCAAACAAGATCGTTCATCAGGGTGCGTGAGATACACTTCTTTGAATCACATACCTGCCACATATCGGAAGAGGATGCGCAGAAGCAGGTGGAAGAGGATTTCGAGATCCTCGGGAACATAATGAAACAGCTTTGCATCCCGTATTCACTGTTAGTACGTACCGAATGGGACAAGTTCCCGGGTGCTCATTACACCGTCGGTATCGATACGGGAATGCCCAACGGTCGTATGCTGCAGATCGGATCCATACATCACTACCGAACTAATTTCTCAATACCGTACAACATAACGTATGAGGACAGCGACGGCGAGCATAAACACGTTCATCAGACAACGTACGGGATGTCCGAACGGTTGTTGGGTGCGATGATCGGCGTGCACGGCGACGATAAAGGATTGATACTCCCGCCTCCGGTGGCGCCGTTCCAGGTCGTCGTGATACCGATAATCGCCAAAGGGAACGCGGAAGCCGTTAAACTGGAAGCTGAGATGATAAAACTCAAACTCGAGGGGTGCGGCATCCGTGTGAAACTCGACGACCGCGACGAAAGGCCGGGGAGCAAGTTCTTCGATTGGGAGATACGCGGAGTACCGCTTCGTCTGGAACTCGGGATGAGGGACATCGAGAACAAAGTGGTAACGTTCGCAAGGCGTGATACGGGTGAGAAGGGAACGATAGCTCTCGACGACCTCACATCGGGTGTGGCGATGCTCCTGGAGATCATACGCGCTTCCATGTACAGGAAGGCGTGGGAGAAACAATCGTCGAACGTTGCAACGATCGATTCTCTGAATGATCTTCCGGAGAAGACGTTAAGGTTCGGATGGTGCGGTTCCGAGGAATGCGGTCATAAGTTCGAGGATGAGAACGACCTGAAACTATTGGGAACGCCGTACATACCCGAAGAGTTCACCGGCAAATGCATAATATGCGGAAAGAAGACCGACAAGGTCGCATACGCCTCAAGATCCATGTGATCTGAACTAGCCCTCCAATACGCGATCATTTCAGCATCATCTTAGTACGAAGGTAGGAAGAAGGTAGGAAGTTCCTGTGTGAAATAATCCTTATAATATCACATTAGTATCACATTAGTATCACATTAGTATCACATTAGTATCACATTAGT
>Ga0123353_10010332_pt1 | contig 12997 bp, 6 predicted proteins | sample TergutLab28metaG_3_FD_92763 | JGI IMG/M metagenome (GOLD analysis project Ga0123353, IMG submission 92763) | Labiotermes labralis P3 segment gut microbial communities from Petit-Saut dam, French Guiana - Lab288 P3 | ecosystem: Host-associated > Arthropoda: Insects > Digestive system > Gut ...
ACCCACAAGGTACTCTGTGAAAGGTTTCAATGATCTGACTTTACATCATTTTCCCCCTTCCTTACGGACTTCTTGGCGCAACTGGACAAGCATCCCTCGTATCCGTTTTTTCTGTAACCATGTATTTTATGGTAATTATGCTGACTTTTCAATCGGGGCTTGCCGATCATCGACGGAAAGGATAGAATTTTTAAATCCGTTCCGAAGGGTTTTGTCAAGGTGCGAATTTTTTCAGCAGCTCTAAAAACATGATCTTATTGATTTCCTCACTCTCCTTGAAATAAAGTCGAACGGATTCCATCGTGAGAATCTTTCCATCGGCATCAAGGATGCAAAACGTTCCATCGGTCATTTTGTCCTGTTCGATTCCCAACTGTTCAGCCAATTCGGGAAGTTCCCTGTTCGTTCGACCTTTCATCAAGTTGACGCAAAACAATTGATACCGTTCAAATGCTTTTTTACCTTCGGGGTCATAAAACGCCATTCGAATCAATGGCATGACCGTGTTTCTTTCACCGGTCGTGTCTTTGTCAAAGAGGACGAATATCCGTCGATGATTGTCCTTCGCCATGTTTTTGACCGTTTCAAAACGTCTTACCGTTCCCTGTTCCGTCGAGTTGAACAAGTACCACATCATCCGTGTGATTTCGTCGGCTTCAAGTGTTTCGATCTTGAAATCGCCCAGATCAATGTCTTCCGCTTGTTCATCCTTGCTCAAGTTGATCTTGCCGAGCGTGTACACCGATCCCCAAGCGTCGGGGTCTTCCGAAAATACGGCCGACTTGCTCATTTCATACGGACATTCGACGGCGAGATGCGGAATTGTGAAACGGCCTTCGTGATCCGTGGTGATGTTGATTTCAAAACTCCCCTGGTGCGAATTCAAGCCGGGAAAACGGGGGCTGCATTGAAATTTGCAATTCACAACCGGTTGATCGGTCGTTTCGTCGATGAGTCGGCCATGCACGGTTTTTGTCGGCAAAAGTTCGACTCGCGCGACGTTGTTTCCCTTGGGAGATTTGACCAAGGCGGCGAATTTTCCCGTTTGGTCACGGGCGAACACAAGCCGGTCCCCTTCGGCGACTTCGATTTCATAACACCCGGTGTCATCGGCGGTGGTTGCCCAAACACGATCTTCCGCCGGAGAAACGACGCTCACCGCGGCTTTGGGAACCGACCGTCTGTCAAGCGTCACGTGGCCGCCGAGTGTCCGGTCAAAGAACCGTCGCAACTCTTCCTGCGAGGCGACTTCCCCCGGCATCGGATTGAAGTCCATCGCAATCTCCGTTTCGTCGGAAATCGTAAAGACCTTCCCGCGACTGTATCCGCTGCAAAAACGGTAATGTCCGGGGCCGAGATAAAGCTCGTACAAACCGTCTTTCGAGGGATCAATGACATAGCAGGTGATTTTTCCTTCCCCTTTCATGGGATTTTCATAATCGTTGTTGCTGACATAACCCTGTTTCGGGTAAAACTCCGGCGTTGCCAGTTGGGGATCGGAAAATTGCGTCAAGCACACTTGTGTTTGAACCGGCTTGTTTTCGGGACCGGTGAGAATGCGTCCGTGCAGTCGCGTCGTTTTCTGCACCGTCAAGTCAACGTTTTCAAGCGGTGCATCTTTTCCGGCAACAAGATTGCATGTCGGGAGTGACGCCCAATTACGGTCTTCCGCTTTAATCGAGACCGGGAAGTCGGACGGCACGAGCATTTCGTATCGGCCCGAAACATCGGTTTTTACGGTACGAAGCGGCCCATCGGGATACTCGCCGCCGAAAACCTGAATGACGACATCTGCCGCCGCGGTTCCGTCAGCCTGTTTGACCTTCCCGCGAATCGACGTGTAAGGTCGAAGGACAACGGTGATTTCGTCCTTGTTTTCACGAGGGATAAACTCAATCGTATCATGCGCGTAAGGAGGCCGTGCAAGACTGTTCCCGTCAAGCAACATGAATGTCACCGGCGCATTTTCCCAGAAATTGAACCACTTGAAATGGGCAATGCCGTTTTCATCGGTCATTTCGGAAAAATCCGGTGAAAGACGCAATGCCACCAGAGTACCGCTTCCGTCCTGAAACGCGGGATTGATAAATTGCGTTGGCCACACCCGGAGTCCCGGGATTCCTTTTCCCTGTTCGTCGGTCAGCTTGATCTTGAGCGGATGGACGCGGTCCAGTTTCAAGGTCGGTCCTTTCATATCCTGTGCAAAGGCAACGTTTCCGAAAAACTGGTGCGACGCTTTCGCCGGCGATGAGACGAAATCAAGTCCCTTACCGTCTTTTTTCGCGAAGACGGTCACCAACTGCGCGTTTTGCGGGATGAGCAGTGTATACGTTCCGTTTGCATCGGTTGTGGTCTGATTGGAAATCACCGGAAAATAGGCGGCAATCCGGTCCGTTCGTTCATCCCCGCCCGGAACGAAACATTGCACTCCGACCATGGCCTCGGCGATTCCTCGACCATCGGCGTCAACGACCGTTCCTTCAATTTTTTTCGCCGGTTGCAACGTCAGTTTCAAGACATTCCCCAATCCCAAACCGCCGTCCGCTTTATCACGGAACGGTTTTCCCAACGTCAATGGATAAGCGGCTTGACGTGATTGATCGGTGGACTTCGCCTGAATCGAAAAAGCCGTGATTTCGTCCGTGTTGACCGAAAATAGAACTTCACCGTGAACGTCGGTCGTTTTTTTCATGACCGGCAGCGACGAGAGCTGAGTCTCGTTGTTCGCATAAATCATTTTGCATTCAATGCCCGGTTGCGGTTGACCGGATTCATCGACGACTTGGATTTTGAGTCCGTCGATCTTCGAATCACGTGAAATTTCCGGTTCAATTTCCGATTCGATGGCGGCTGCAACGAAACGGTTGCCAAATCGAAGCGGCGCGAAGGGGGAAAAGATCGCGGCGGTGCAAACGGCAAAGAGCAGCAACAGGAGCAATCCCCATGCGGCGCGGCGGCTCAGTGGCGAGCGTTTTTTCGTCGCGTCAAGAATCGCATCGATCCGTTCCTCGACCTGGTGCTTGCGGGCCATGCTGACAGTTAGGCCGACATAACGGTTCCCTTCCGGCAGTTTCGCCGCAAGATCAAGCAGCAGCGTCGCGTAAAAACCGGCTTCCTTACCGCTTTCCAGCACTGTGTCATCACAGGCGAGTTCCCGTTCGATCTGGATTTTCCTCGCCGTGAACCACGCCAGCGGATGAAACCAATACGCGACACAAACGATCCGGCTCACAAGCAGCCAAAGCGGGTCGCGCCGCTTGATGTGCGAGAGTTCGTGTACCAACACGCTTTGCGGATCAAGGTGTTCGTCGTTCGGAATCAAGATCAGCGGTCGCACGATGCCCGCGATCATCGGCACGGTGATCGTTTCGCACACCAGCAAACGCGGCGTTTTGCGAATTTGCAATAGGCGTGCCGTCGATGCGCAGCATTGCAGCCAGCGCGGGTCGTTGAACGACGCGGTGCGAAATCGAACCAGTTTTCGTGCGGCCAACATCGACATTCCAAGCGACCATGCGCCCAAAAACATGCCGCAAAGCCAGACGATGACCAGCGGCGTTTTCCAATCGAATGCAATGCCCTCCTTCGAGGGCATTGCGGTTTTTGCATTCGGTGGTGTTTCTGCGATGGTTTCGTGATGCGGCGTTGAATCCGCTGTCTGGTGTTGCATCAAAATGGGGGTTGTCACCGCCGCTTCTTCCGTGACGACCGCTGTTTTTTCAATCAGGGGCGTTGTTTCCTGCAATGAATGCACCGGCGTTTGCGATGATGCGGTTGTGACGGAATCGGTCACATCGGCCCGCTTTTCCGAAAAAACTCGGGGAAGAAACCGGCTCGCGACCGGAAAAACCAGCAGTCCGAGCAGCGTCAAAATCCAAATCTGGCAACGAAACGCCGCCGATTTTTTGCAAAACACCCGACAAATGCCCATGGCAGCAAGCGGGAGCAGCGTCGCGATGATCACGAGTTCGGAAAGGAGCGGAAATAATGTTTCAGTCATGATTTTTTCTCCTTTGGCGACGAAGTGTTTTGCGTGTTTTGGATTTTGCTCTTGATGCGGTCGATTTCCTCCCCGGTGAGCGTATTGCCCGCGAGGTCGAGCAGCGTCACGATCACGTCGGACGCCTTGCCGTAAAAAATCGTCGAGACGAGGTCTTTCAGCGCGGATTTTTGCGCCGACTCTTTCGTCGTGAGCGCCTTGTAGAGATAACGGCCCCGATCATCGCGAAAGGTAAGATTTCCTTTGCGGACGAGCTGACCGAGAATCGCACGGACCGTCGAATAACTCGGCGGATCGCGGAGTTCTGCAAGCACGTCGTTGACGGAAACCTCCCCCAATTTGAGCACGGCTTCGAGAATTTCCCGCTCCCGTTTGCCGAGATCATAAATCGTTTTCTTCTTCCCCATGATTTTTCCCCTTTTCATGTCGATGAAATCGTCATGCTATGTCATTTGTGCTATGCTATTCACATAGCATATGCTGTCACAATAGCAACCATGATACCTTGTGTCAATATGGAAATTGAAAATTTTTGAAGAATTTTTACATTTCGGTGCAAAACCGCTTGACATGCCGTTTTTGATCCGTTATCATGGTAACATGTGTTACTTAAATAACAGAATTTTCAATCATGAAACGCAAAAATCATTTTGAATTGGGGATTCGCGAACGCCAGCTTGTGGAAACGGTGTACCGGCTGGGCGAGGCGTCGGTTTCGCAAGTGCTGAAATCATTGGATGATAAGGCAAAACCGAGTTATTCGACCGTTCGGACGATTTTGAACAAACTCGTGCGTAAAAAAGTGCTCGCCTCAAAGCGGGACGGGATACGGTTTGTTTACCGCCCCCGCGTGCCGCAGGAACAGACGCAAACAAGCGCGATGCTCGAACTGGTCGACTCGCTTTATGACGGTTCGGTGATGAACGCCATTGTTTCGCTGCTCGATATTTCCGGGCAAAAACTCAGTGATGCCGATTACGACCGCCTGTCACAACTCATTCAAAACGTCAAAAACGAGGGGCGTTAAAAAACGTCAAATATCATGTCCAGCAATTTTCTCCTGATTCTCGTGTTCGGCACTTTGCCGCTGTTTCTGCTGACGGGCGTTGTCGTTCGATTTTTCCGGGACAAACCGACGGAACGCGACATCGTGTTTCGCCTGTTTTTCGTCATGTTGCTGCTGCTTCCCTGCGTGGGATTGCTGATGCCGCGCTGGACGATCATGCCGCTGGAACGAAAAACAACCGATGTGGCCGTATCACCACCCGTTGTTTCGCCGCCCGAAGAATCGCCGACGAAACCATTCGACAAACCGGTCGTTTCGGAAAACGTAACACCGGTTTCAGCTCCGCCGACGATCGCGCGGGATGATTTTCCGGTTGCAAGCAAAATGAACGTTCCAGAATTTTCTGCAACGCCATTTCCTGAACAGACGTCGCCTGCCCTGACGGAAAAATCAAAGGAAAACGTTTGGAATTCCTTTGTTCCGGATGTGTCCGCGCAAGAAAACCCGTTGAGTTCGCAACCCACTTCGCAACCGACACAGTCCAGGCAAAAACACCCGTTGTTTGGCGGTGTCACGCAAATGCTGTTCGATTGGGGGGCGTTTGTATGTTTGATGATTTGGCTAATGGGAATGCTCCCGGGGTTGATTCTGCTGATTCGAAGCCGTGTGATCTACGCCGCGATTCTCCGCAACGCCGAGCCGCTTTGCGATCGATGTTGGGTCAATCTTTGCAAGGAAATGGATGCGACATTGCAACTCAAACGACCGGTGCGCTACCGCGTTTCACAAAACGTCGGGGTTCCGCAAGTGGTCGGGCTTCGAACACCGACGGTGCTTTTGCCGCGACATCTGATTGCCGAAAAACCGAATCGCGCGGTGCTGATTCATGAACTGGCCCACATCCGACGGAACGACATTGCGTGGCAGTTGCTGATGAGCGTCGTGTGCATGATGTATTGGTTTCAGCCGCTGGTCTGGTATTTTGCCGCCGCGATGCGAAACGCTCGTGAGGAAGTCTGTGATAATGACGTGCTTCGTTTCGGCGAAAAAGGCTCGGAGTATGCCGCCGTGTTGCTGGATCTGAGTTCGCTGGTCGAGCGCGGCTATCGTTTGCCGGAACGAATCGGCTGTGCCGTGACGATGCCACCCCATAAAAACCAGGTCGAACGGCGAATCCTTTCACTGCTCGACCCCCATCGAAAGCGAGAATCTATTCCCATGAAAACGAAACTTGTGATGATCGTCGGCATGACCGTTGCCGCATTGTTTTCCATAGCCATTTGCCCGGCGTTGGAAACGAAACAGAAAAATCAATCGTTGCCCCAGGTGGAAACGGAACAAGCCGTCGTCGCGGAAGCGGAAAGCGGCGCGAATGACGTCACCGATTCGCAATCCATCGGCGTGCAGGAAATTCCGGCGTTGAGTGTCGGGGAATCGAACGTCCTGATTCGCGGACTTGTGCAATGGGAAGACAAAACACCGGTTGTCGGAGCAAATATCACCGTTCTCACGACCGCCGGACAACAATTCGATCTGAAATCCGACGCAAAAGGACGGTTTCTGATTCGGACATGTTCGAACAGTCGCTGGAACCAGAACATCCGGATGATCGCTACGGCGAAAATGGAAAGCAATGGTGAAATCCGCATCGGCATGGCGAAAACGAACAAGAACGACAATGAATATGTCATCACGTTGCAGGAAGGACGGTCGATCCGCGGAACCGTAACAAACGCGTCCGGCAAGCCGCTTGAGGAATTTTACGTCGGTACGTCCGAATACGGTTTTTATCGAATGACCGGCAAGAACGACTTCTCAATGCTCATTCCGGCGGGTGATATTCCCGAACGGATTTGTGCATGGGCCGATGGCGAAGGGTTCGCTTATAAAATTTTCAAAGACGACACAAACCGTGCGGAATCGGAAAACGACCCGCTTTATGTCGAGCTTGAAAAGCCCATGGAAATGACGCTCGAAGGGGCGGCACCGCTGACGATTCAAGCGATTGACACCGACGGCAACATACTCGCGGGAATCGACTTCAATATTTGGGGAATCGCTCTTCCGGCTTATATGGTCAACGGTGAACTGAAAACGCCACAGCCGATCGCATTGCCAAGACCTGCGCGAACCGACAAAAACGGCGTCGCAACGATTGAGTATTTTCCAGGTTGGGTGAATGGGCAATTGACGATTTCGCCGATTCAATTTTATGACGGACCAAACCTTTATGCGCGAACCAAAGAATTTTGGCCGATCGTTGAAGGGAAACCGCTACAGCTTGTGCAGGAGTTCGCCAAAACCGTCCCGCTTCGTGGAACGGTGCGTTATCCCAACGGCGAGCCTGTCGTCGGGCTGAAAATCAACGCCGAGGGACAGGGGATGACGATGAACGACCGCTGGAATGCGACAACGACCGACGCCGAAGGAAAATACGAATTTTTGCTCCCGCCGTATCAGTGGTACGTGATGGCGGCCAAACCGAGCGGTGATTGGGCGTTCCCGATGCAGGACGGTTTTGCGATCATGCCGGGCGAACCGGTCGAACCGTTTGATGTCGTCATGGAACCGTCAACGAAGGTCACAATCAAAGTGCTCGGCGAACCGGAACGAACGCCGCTTGCAAATCGCAAATTGTCGTTGAGTTTCATCGGCAGGAGCGACCACGGGATCGAAAGGATCGGATTAGTGCCTGTTCCGGAAAAATTTCACATCCCGATTTATCGCGGAATGCAGGCCAACCAGTATCCTCAAACATCATGCGGCAATGACACGACGGACGCGGATGGGAATATCATCGTCTCGCTGGGAAACGGTTGTTATCAGTACCGCCTGGAAGACGCCCGGGAACACGATCAATTCGGAGCGGTCAGCACGTTTGAAATCTCTTATGACTCGGAACATCGGGAAACGGTTCGTGAAATTCTTGTCCCGAGCGAAGAGGAAAGCTTGTTTTCCGGAACGGCACTCATTCAAAAGAGTGACGGAACATGGCAGGGTGCCCCGGGATTGGAAGTGTCGTTTTGCGACCCGCCGACAACTCATCCGGGCAAGAGCAGCAAGCGGAGTTTCATGTCTCCCGCTCCAAAAACCGATGCCGACGGAAAATTTTCCTTCACCCGCGCAAATCAAACCATGCGAATTCTTGTTTATGACCGCAAAGCCGCGCAGGCCGCTTACGCCAACGTTCCGGCGAGTCAACACGAGATTGAGTTGAAGCTCAAACCACTCGTTTCAATCACCGGAACGATTGTCAATCTGGAAACCGGCGAGCCGCTCAAAGGAATTTCGATGGAATACCGGTTCCGCTACGAATGTGACGGTGACATCAGTTGCGCGCGAAACTGGATGAGTACACGGGCGAGTGAAAAACTGTTTTGCCAGGACGTCACAACGGATGAAAACGGCCGGTATGTCATCAACGACCTGTTGCCGGATCAAATGTACGACTTGCATTATGACCGTTCTACCGAAACACGTGAACGTTTTGATTTCTGGCAGATCGGCGGGTTCCGCACTCCGAAAACACCCGCCGACAAACCGTATGATGTCGGGGAAATTCGTGTTGCTTCGCTCAAGCCGATCGGCGTTCAAAATGTTGATCCTGCCGTACAACGACGCTTTGCCGGTGATGAGGGGAGTATCACCGACAATCTTCGCCGGGCACGGGGAAAAACCGAGCCGGAATACGCCTGGAGCCGGATCGACAATTACAAAAACGCGATACACGGACTGATCGAGCAGGATCAATGGGATGCGGCCAAAGTGGCGGCAACGGAAATGGTCAAACTGGTCAACGAAACGCGAAAAGCGTTGCGGGCCAAAGATGTGCAATTCGATGAAGGGCGTTTCGATGAAAATCTGCACGCCATTGCAACGGCTTTTGAAGCAAAAGGGGAAAAAGAAATCGGGGCGGAAATACGCAAGCATCTCGAACAGCTTGACGACATGAAAATTCTCCGGGGAACAAACTTTTTCCTGTCAAGCCCGAAGAAATCGACGGACTGATCCATGAAATCGAAACGAAAGCCGACGGAAAATTCCGGACAGCTTGATGGGTATCGTGCGGAAATCGCCACAGGTTACGCCAACGCCCATTTTACAGACCAAGCGAAGAAACTCGCCGAATCCATTCAAAACGATGAATTGCGAACTACAACACTGCAAAAAATCGCACAGCCGCCGTGGGATTGGTAAGCACAACAGGCAGAGTGCAAAGTGATTTTTTACTTTGTGCTTTGCACTCTGAGAAAGCGTTCGACGGGGTAACCATGCTCCTGGTTCAATTCGAAGACGACAGATTTCATTTTCTACGAACTTTTTGAGCCTTGGGTGAAATCACTGAACGCTTTTCAAGGATTCATAATGTTGTTGAAGAAGTTCGGTAAGTTGCTTGATCCATTCTTCGCGTTTATTCTCGTTTGAGAATTTTGCAGCGTTTTTTGTGAGGAATTTTTTTACTTCGTCGAGTAAGGGATTTTTGACGAGCTTCACTTCGAGCAGCGACCGATCATCCTGAGCGTGGCCGCGAATCCGGAGTGCTGCGACAACGGCATCCAAGCGGGCGAACAGACGACCGTCGGCACCGGGCCGCTTGACATCAAGTGAACGGAGCCGATTCAGGATTTCCGGAACGCATTCAAGATTCGGCGGCGTCTTGGTACCCTGTAGATTTTTCATGCTTGCCACCGACTGTCTCTAGTTTTATTGTTACCATAATTCTCGGAGCGCCCCGCCAGAATGGAATGTCGGCTGCTGAAATCGGGATCGGGTTTTTGTTCGCGCCGAAGTTTCACCCGGTCATGCGACGCGTCGCAAGAAGGAAAAATTCTTCAGAGAAGATAACGAAACGGACAATTGGCTGGCCGAGTTTGAAAAACTTGCGTTACTGGACTTGAGGAAGTAAAATTGAATAATTATAGGTGCTTCCTATTCCTGTTTCCCCAAATATCATGTATCTTGATATTGATAGATGCGAGACTAAAATTTGAACCACTTCAACGACTGCCTGCCACGCCGATATTATAAATCCGTACAAAATAGCGAATCTTTTGAATATCGGCGAGGCAGACGATTCACCGAACAAGCTCAAATTTTGTTGGCAGCACAATAATGATTGTCGGTTCGAACTGATCCGACGGCAATCCGCTTGGACGAAGTAAGACATAATCGTTAATCTTCACAAAAAGATTTGAGTCAGGAGTTGAAATGATGATTCGAATAATTCATCCGTTTCGTGGAATACTTTTTGCAGGAGTATGTTTTGGCCTGCTTTTTCCGCTTGTTGCTTCGAGCGGGGAATTTGAACAACACTGGTCGTTCGACGATCAGGGGGATGTCACGGGTGTTTTTGGAAAGGCCATGACATTTCCCGTGGAAAAACCGCTGTCCGTCGCTATGGATTTTTTGCCGCCGTCGGGGATGCTGGAGCAGTTTACGGTTTCGGCCTGGATACGTCCCACGGCTTTTGAACGGTACAACGAAATCTTCCGCCAGGAATGCAATGAACGTATCTTGTTTTCGTTGCAGGAACATGCCACGATCCTTTCGTTGGGGCTGAACATCAACGGTTACATGGAATGCGACGCACCTATTGATCCCGCCGTTTTGTTTGACGGGAACTGGCATTATGCCGTTGGAACTTTCGACGGCCAAACGATGCGGGTTTATTTGGACGGCAAAAAAATCGAATCGCTGACTCGTCCCGGGAAAATTCGCGTGAACACAGGCCCACGCGGGTATATCGGTTCCTCGTCGGGAACCGGAGAGTTTTTTGTCGGCACCATCGACGAATTGAAAATCAGCAACCGTTGCGAGTCGCCCGGACAAATCACGGTGGGTTATCAAGCCGGTTCAGAAGCCCTCGACAGGATGTATGCCGCCGTTGACGGGGAAATCCGGCAATTTTACGTTGTCAAACCCGCCGATTCTGCAGGAACGCTGGCGGAAACGCTTGCCGCTTCACGGGCGGCATATCTTTCTTACACCGCCGACAACACGTTTGCGTCGGATCAAGCCGATCTTCAGTCGCGATTCATGGCCAAATTGCGGAATGACTTTCAATCCGAGACGAATGAGTTTGTCATGCTCACCGGTTTTTCTCCCGCCAGGGTCGTGATGGAAGACGATCTCTCCGATCTTCGCACACGAGTCGAAAATCTTGCGATTCAAATGGTCGAATACAAACCCATCACCGAAGGTCAGTGGCAGCTTGTTTCGCTCAAAGACCGCAACAAATGGCAAGAAATCGAACGGTTGCACAATGAATTTCAAAAGATTCGACTCGAAAACGGTTCACAATCCCTTGCGGTGCTTGTTGATTTGTTGAAAACCGCCAAAGAGATGGTTCAGGAACGTCCGCATGTCCGCGAAGCGGTTGCCCCGTGGGTTGTTCCCGCGACGCCGGAACCGCGAACGTATTCGGCAACGGACGCGGAACAATTATTGCACGAGGATTGGCTCTTTCAGTGCGACGGCAAACCCACCGTTGCCCGAATCATCGACGAAATCCAATGGTCGCAATCCTTGGTCGGTCGTCTTGCTTCCGAGAGTTCGGCAGACCATGATTTTTTGGCGAAATCGCTCGAAACGTTTTCGCGTCTCCGGGCGGACGCGGAGAAACTCACGCAAAAACAAAAGCCGACACCGCAGGAGTGCGAACGTCTTTACTTTGCCGTCCGCGAACTCAAGCGTCAGATCATGTTGTCGAATTCGGTCATTGATTTTTCGCAAATTTTGCTTGTCGATATGCCGTATCCCCACGGTTCCGAATGGCAGCACGAAACGCGGCACCGGCTTGGTTACATGGCGATTCCCGGCGGGCAACTGCTTGTGATCGACGGTTTGACGCCCGGTAAAACGATGGGGCAAAACGTGCGACGTTTGTTGCCGCAGGAACCGCTGCATGGCTCGTTCTGGCGACCGGATGTTTCCTTTGACGGCAAACGGGCACTGGTCAGTTTCAAACCGCACAACGAAAAATCGTTCCACATTTACGAAATTGACCTTGACGGGACAAGCTGCCGGCAAATCACCGCCGGGATGTTCGACGATCTTGACCCGGTTTATCTTCCCGACGGGAAAAACTTCGTCTTTTCCACGTCGCGGAGCTATACCTACGTTCGTTGTATGCCGCCGACCAACGCATTCGTGCTGGCGCGATGCGCCCTGGACGGCGATGATGTTTATTTCATTTCGCAAAACAATGAACCCGATTATCTCCCGTCGGTTCTCAATGACGGGCGAATCATCTACACCCGTTGGGAATACACCGACAAACCGCTTTGGCGTTGTCAGAGTTTGTGGACGGCGAACCCCGACGGGACGATGCACAGCACGTTTTGGGGCAATCAATCGGTTTGGCCGGATTTGCCCAAAGACGCCCGAAGCATTCCGGGGAGTAACCGCGTGATGTTCACCGGGAGTGCCCACCACGATTGGTTTACCGGTTCCGTGGGGATTATCACGCCCAAAGAAGGGAACAATTTCCCGAACGGCCTGACGAAGGTGACGGCTGACGTCGCGTGGCCGGAATCAGGAAACGGCCCGGTCGATCCGGTCGAATCCCCCCATTACCACAAAAGCGGCAATTTCACGGCGTATTATTCGCCCTACCCGCTCAGCGAAAAGGATTTCATCGTCTCGGCGAAAAAGAACGGCAAGTTCGTTCTCTACCTGATGGATGTTGACGGCAATCGGGAATTGATTTACGAAGGGGTCAACAACGTTTTTCATGCAATTCCGATCCGCGAACGGGCAACTCCGCCCGCCATTCCCGATCGCGTGGAATGGCCGACTTACGCCGAACGCAACAATCCGCAGCCGGGCAGTATTTTCAGCACGAACATCTATCACGGTGCTCCTGCGGAACTGAAAGGCAAGGCCAAATATCTCCGCATCCTCAATATCGAGCCGAAAACCTACACGCTGTGGGACAGCCGCCCGTATATTTCGACCGGCCCCGTCGTTTCGATGGTGCAATCCGAAGGCGT
>Ga0123353_10010334_pt1 | contig 12997 bp, 9 predicted proteins | sample TergutLab28metaG_3_FD_92763 | JGI IMG/M metagenome (GOLD analysis project Ga0123353, IMG submission 92763) | Labiotermes labralis P3 segment gut microbial communities from Petit-Saut dam, French Guiana - Lab288 P3 | ecosystem: Host-associated > Arthropoda: Insects > Digestive system > Gut ...
CGGGATTTTGGCGGCGACCCTGGCCAAAGGGGAGCCCTGCCCCGTCTGCGGCGCGAGGGAGCACCCCACTCCGGCCCGTCCGGCAGGGGAGGATGTCTCGGAAAATAGGCGCAGGCAGGCCCGGGAGGCGGCCGAGTCGGCGCGGAACAGACGCGACGGGAAGGCCGGCGAATGCGCCGCGCACAGGGCCGCCATCGATACGCTGATTGAGAAATTCCTGGCGGGCCTGGCGGAATACCAGCCGGGCGCGGCATGGGAGACCGGCGGGGCGCGGCTGGCGACTCTGCGCGCGGACGCCGAGGCGCAGGCCCGGGAGCTCACCGCCCGCAAAAAGGGGGAGGAGCGCCTGCTGGCGGAGCTCATCCAGACGTACAAAATCACAACGCAGCGCGGCGCCGACGCGGACAAGGCCGACCAGGCGGCGCAGGCCCTGCTGGCGGAACGCGCGCGCCGGGAGCAGGGGCAGTTGGCAGCCCGTGAAGACACGATGGCCGCCTGCGCCGCCGCTTTGGATGCGAACGATTTCGCGGACGCCGCCGCCTATGCCGCCGCGCTGGTCACGGAGGGCGAGCTGGCCGCAATGACAAAGCAGCTGGCCGACTACGAAAGGCAGGGCGAGCGGCTGCGGGCGGACGAAACCCGGCTCGCGGAGGAGACCGCCGGGAAGAAACCGCCGGACCTGGCGAGGCTCACTGCCGGGATGGACGGGGCCAACAGGGCCTCGGAGGAGCTGCGCGGCAGGCGCGACGCGGTCATCGGCCGGCTGGAACAGACGCGGCGCGTCTTGAAAGCGCTGCGCCGAAGCGCGGAGCAATTTACGAAAATCGAGAAACAGTACGCTGCCGCGAAACAGCTGTCCGATGTCGCCAACGGCAGGCTGGACTTCGAAACCTACGCGCAGACGGCGTATTTCGAGCGCGTGCTGCGCGCGGCGAACCTCCGCCTTTGCCGCATGAGCCAGGGCCGCTTCACGCTGCTGCGCAAAACCGGCGAGGACGACGGCCGCAGGCGCACCGGCCTGGACCTGGAGGTGCTCGATAGCTACACTGGCAAGGCCAGGGCGGCCAACAGCCTTTCCGGCGGGGAATCGTTCATGGCCTCGCTTTCGCTGGCGCTGGGGCTCTCCGACGTGGTGCAGCAGGGCGCCGGCGGCGTGCGCCTGGACGCGATGTTCATCGACGAGGGCTTTGGTTCGCTGGACGCGGACGTGCTGGAGCTGGCGGTGAACACTCTGGCCGAAATGACGGGCGGCGGGCGCATGATCGGTATCATCTCGCATGTGGCCGAGCTGCGGGAGCGCATCGACAGGCAGGTGCGCGTAGAAAAGACCCGCACGGGCAGTAGGCTGAGTGTGGCCGTATAGGCAAACAGATCCTGTAGGGGCGGTTGACCGCAACCGCCCGCAACATCAAAATAATTGAGGCTTTTCACGGGTGGCTGTGGTCAGTTACCCCTACAGCTTTCGATTATCAAGGGACGAGGAGGATAAATCATGCATTCCACACTGCGATTCGACGAACCAATCGCCTCCTGGGACGAGGCTATGCCCCTGGGCAACGGGCAGACGGGCTGCCTGCTCTGGGGGGAGGATAGGGTTAAGCTCAGCCTGGACCGGGTCGATATCTGGGACAACCGCCCGGCCCCGGAGACACTGCTGGAGGAATTCACCTACGAGACCATGGTGCGGGCCTACCGGGCAGGGGACAGGGACACCATCGACCGCCTGTTCGACCGCCCATACCGATACGCCGCGCCCACCAAGCTGCTCGCCGGGCGGGTCGAGCTGGCGCTGGATACCCCGATTACCGCCATGCGCGGCGCCCTGGACCTCCAGACCGCCGAGGCGCGCGTGACGATTACCACCAGCCGCGGTGAAACAGAGCTGCGCGCCTTCGTCCATGCCGTGGACGGCATCGGCTACGTGCGTATCGAGGGCGGCGGATTCGGCATGGTGGTGGTCAACCCGCCCTACGGAATCGCGGCAGAGGGTATGGCAAACGAGATGAGCTTCGATACCGGCCGGTTGGAGGACCTCCAATATCCCCCTGCCCGGCGGATTGCGGAGTGCGCTGTGGAGGGCTTCACGCAGGCCACGCTGGAGGAGTTCCAGTACGCCGTGCTGGCTGCGAAGCGCGTGCATGACGGCGGGATGGACCTGGTGTTCTCGGTGGCCGTGTCACGGGATATTACCTATGATTTTGCCCGGGAAAAGCAGCAACTGGCGGCGGCGCTGGAGCAGGGCTACGGGCAGGCCCTGGAGAGCCACAGGGCCTGGTGGCGGAAATACTACGCGCAAAGCCAAATCACGCTGCCGGACGGCGACATACAGCGGCTGTACGACGTCAACAACTATCTGCTCGCCTGCGTTTCGCGCAAGGGACGCCCGCCCATGCCCCTACAGGGCGTGTTCACCGCGGACGACGGCAGGCTGCCCCCCTGGAAGGGCGACTACCACAACGACCTGAATACGCAGATGTGCTATCTGAGCTACCTGAAATCCAACCATTTGCAGGCGGGGGAGAGCTTCTTGGACTTCCTCACGGCGCTGACGCCCCAGGCCAAAGCGTTTTCCACCGCCTTTTACGATGCGCCGGAGGGGCTCAACCTGCCGGGCGTGATGACCATAGAGGGCAAGCCCATGGGCGGCTGGCCGATGTACAGCTTTTCCATCACCAACGCCGCGTGGCTGTGCCACTGCTATTCCGAATACTACGACTACACCCTGGACGCGGATTTCCTGCGTGCGCAAATGTACCCCTTCCTAAAGGGCGTGGGGCTGTGCATGCGGCGCTGGCTGGCCGATAGCGAGGCTGGCTACCTGGAGCTGCCCAATTCCTGTTCGCCCGAGATCAACGACGACCGCCTCGAGGCGTGTTTCGAAAAGAACACCAACTACGACATCGCGCTGTGCCGCTTCCTCTACGGGCGGCTGGCGGAGGTCTGCGAGGCGGCTGGCGATGCGGAAAGCAGGGGCCTGTGGGAGGGCATTCACGCCCGGCTGCGCCCCCTGGCCATCGGGCCCAAGGGCCTGAAAATCAATGAGGACTTCGATGTGGAGGAAAGCCACCGCCATATCTCTCACGCCATGGCCGTGCACCCGCTGCGGCTGCTGCGCTACGAGGGGGAAAATAATGAAAACAAAAAGGTGATCGACAAAACAATCGAGCACCTGAAAAGGCTGGGCCCCTATTACTGGACGGGCTACACCGTGGCGTGGATGGCCGAATTTTTCGCCATCCAGGGCAACGGCGAAGCCGCGCGGCATTCCCTGCGCGGCTTCGCGGAAAATTATTGCTCGCCCAACGGGTTCCACCTGAACTTCGACTACAAAAACCGGGGGATCAGCGGCTGGCACGGCAGGCCCTTCACCCTGGAAGGGAACATGATCGCCATGGACGCCGTGCAGGAGATGCTGCTCTACTGCGAAAATGGCGAGCTGCGGGTGTTCCCGGCCATACCCGAACGCTGGGCGGGGCTGGGCGCGTCGTTCCGGACGCTGCGGGCCAAGGGGGCGTTGCTGGTGTCCTCCGCCATCGAAAACGGCAGGGTGCGGTATATCCGGCTGGAGGCGGAAAAGGACGTGCGCATCCGCGTGGTGAACCCCTATGAAGGGCCGCAGGGCGGTGAGTTCCGGCTGCGGGCGGGGAATACGCTGATGCTGGAATGAGGGTCACATCGGAACCACCCAGTCCCGGGGCGTGCCCCACCAGCTGGCGGCGATCATGTAATTGCGCATGTTGTATTTGGTGATGCCGGCGGCCTGGAAATCGTTGTACAGCTGCTTGTTGGCCCCCTGCCATTTGTGCAGCGGCTGAAAGCGGCTGAACTGCCCAGCCTTGTTGTAGCTTTTCCAGAAGCGCCAGCTCAGCTGGGAATGCCGCACGTTGCGCTCGCAGGCCCCGCTTCCGGCCAGCGCGATGGCTTTCTCCCACAGCTTGTCGGCGTAGGCGATCTGGTTGGGCTTGAGGTCCAGGACCAATTTATCCAGGGGGCTGGCATAGGTATAGATGCCCTTCCCCTTGCGGTGCCTGCCGAGGCAATCCGGCTTGCCGCAGTTCGCGCCCAGCAGGCCGATGAACTCCCGGACATACTGCCAGCCGCCGCCGTAGTAGACCCTGAGGAAGCCGTCCATCTCGGCGCCGTAGTCGATATCGGGGTCGAACAGCAGGCGGGAAAGCAAGTAGCCCCGCAGCTGCGCGTATTCGCTGTCGAACTGGTCGGACCAAGGGATGCCCTGCGGGTAGTCGCCGGTGACGCCGAACTGCGCGAAGAGCTGCATATTCCTCTGCAGCACGTGGAAATTCGGGACGATGGAGTTGTAGTGGGCATAGTTGCCGCTGTAGTCCCACAGGTACAGATTCTCCGCGATTTCGCTCCAACCCTTGAGGTCCTTGTAAATTTCCACGTTGACGGGGCATTTTGGGTCGTCGAAGGGGTGGGCGTAGCAGCCGTCGATGGGAGCCAGCTGCACAACCACGTTCGGCAGGGGCTTTGTGAGCCTGGGCGGCCTGCGGGTGTATTCATAGGCGAAGGTGTGGATGCGCGCGTCCGGGAAATCATCCCTGATATCCGCCGCCGCGGCGTTGACGAAGCGCAGTAGCGTGCCGGCAGGGGAGCCCTCCTGCGCGTCGAGGGCCTTGCAGTTGGCGCACTGGCAGTAATCCTTGTTGTCCGCCTGGCTCACGGGGATGATCACCGGGCCCTCGTACCGCGCCAACAGGGCGCGCAGCTCCGCGACCAGCTGCGCGAGGGCCTGCGCGTTGGTCAGGCACAGCTGGCTGGGCTCGCGTGTTTTGCTGTCCTCCCGGTAGGCGTACCATTCCGGGTTGGAAGCGTAGAACTGCGACGGCTTGACGAACAGGTTGGTCATCGTGTGGGCGCATTCGTGGATGTACACCGTGCCGCCCTGCTCATCGGTCAGATTGCGATAGTAGCTTCCGTTCAGGCCGTTGGCCAGGCTGTACGCGGGGTCGGAGCGGCTTTGCCAATCCATCTCGCGGTACTCGAAGGGCGGCACGTATTGCACGGTCTGCACTTCGGCGATCATGGCGCCGGGGTTTTCGGGGATCGCCCGCAGCTCGGCGGTATACCAGCGGCAATCGAAGTACTTCTGCAGGAACTGGTACGCCCCGTAGATCGTGCCCCGGGGGTGCCCGCCCGCGATCAGGATGTTGTCCCCCCGCGGCTGGATGCTGTAGCCCTCGGCGCCCAGCCGTGATACATCCAACCCGGCGATGCCGCCCACGAGGATTTCCTTCGCGCCGGCAGGGGAGGCCTGCTCCGCCGCGGCATAGGCATTGCCCGTGATCTCGCTGAGGGTTTCCGCCAGAATCCTCGCGGCGTATTTCTCCTGGGCGGTGGCCCCCGCGCCATAGACGATGCTGTAATCGGCGATGGAGTGCTTCTCCACCGCGGCGGGCGCGGGCGCGGGCTTCGGCACGAACTCCTTCAGCGGCGGGTAGATCAGGTTGAGGAAGGGGTTGGCGACGAACGCGGCCGCGAGGATGGCCGCGTTGACCACCGGCGCGCCGAATTCAAGCACGCGGATGGCGGCGTCCCGGAAAAACGACACGATTCCGTCCCAAAGATTGCTCCAGTCCATTGCGTTGCCCTCCTATGCGGCGTCGATGACGTCCATCACCACGCCGGCTATGACTGCATGCCCCCGGCGGGAGGGGTGCTTGAAGTCGATGCGCACCATGCCGACCCGGCATTTGAACGCGGTATACACGTCCGCCACCAGGTACGCGCCGGGGTTTTCCGCGAGATAATCGGTTATGACGGCGTTGAGCCCCTGCGCCCCCACGCCGAAGGTCTTGTGCACCGAAAGCAGCAGGGGGGAAAGCGGGTTGTACACGGTTTGCACGATGAGCATCGCGTCCGGGTTCAGCGCGCGGATTTCCGCGACGGCCCTGCCAAAGTTGTCCCGGAACAGGTCCAGGACTGGCTGCATCTGGCTGTAATCGTGCCATAGCCCCCTGAGAATCAGGGCGAAGATGTCCGCCTCATTCAGAAAATCGTTGCCGCCGATGGAAACGGTGATGATGTCCGCTTTTTGGATGGCTTCACGGATCAGCTCGTGGTGCGTCACCTTGTCTAGCAGCCCGGCGGAGATGTCGCCGCCTTTGGCGAGCATGCGCAGGTCATAGCCCTTTTCCTGGGCCACGATCCAGGCGTAGGCGTCGTCCTTCCGGCCGTCCTTGTTTTTCATCCCGGCGCCGGTGGCGATAGAGTCGCCCAGCGCGACGTACAGGGGGGCGCGCTCCTGTTGCGCATACGATAAAACGCCGAACGGCAGGCACAGTAGAATCGAACAAAGAATTGCTGAGATGCTTTTTTTCATGTGTGAGGGACCGCCCTTCTTGATAGTGTTATTATAATTTACTCAGAACCACATCCAGATCCAGCCGAAGAGCAGGAAGAACATGAGCCAGTTCCAGATAGTAGACTCATATCTGGTGGTAAAGACATATTTGGCCGATGGCTTTTCCCGCAGGTAGGCATAGGCCGCGTTCAGGCTGCTCAGGGCATTATTCACCTGTGCCTGCGTGGCGTTCGGATCGTCCGCGGCCGCCCGCGCCGCGCTGAGCGCGTTTTGGAACGCGTTCCAGCTGTCGTCGGTATAGTTGCCGCGCTGCGTGCCGCCGATTTCATTGATGCGGTTGTTCAAAGCGGTTTTGTCTGCGGTGGTCACCGGGGCAGCTTTGTATGTCGCCGTGACAGTCGCCGCGCCTGCGGGCATGGTGAAGGTGGTGCTGGCGCTGTTCTCATCCGCGAGGATGCCGCCGGTGGCCGTCCACTTGTCGAAAACTTTCCCGCTGGGCGGGGGGTCGGCGACGATGGATACGCTTGCCCCTGCCGCGTAACTGCCGCTGCCCGAGCCGTCGGCCACAGTCAACGCATAGGTGGGGATAGCTTTCACGGCGGTGCTGCCGCTTTGGCCGCCCTTATCCTTAACGCGCACAAGCCAGATATCCTGCGAAATCTCCGCTGAAGACGCGCTGAAGATGCTCAAGTCCAGAGGCTACATCATTAAAGGCGAACTGTCTGTGCCTTCTGCGGCTTGATTCGCCGGGTCAAAAAAGCTGTCTGCGGGCGGCTTGCTTTGCTGTGCCTGCCGTTAGGGCGGGCGAGTATTTAGGTGTTTCAAACTTTTCCTCCCTATGCTAAGATACAATAAAATACTCCACAAGCTCCTCAATTTCGAAGCGTACGTCGCGCAGCTGTTCCGGGTAGAGAGGAATTTGCCGCTGTAACGCAGCGCCCTGATCTCCCTCCCAGCATAGTACAAGCCGGGAACCGGTGAAATCTCCGCCGCGCAGCAGCCGGGCCAGGCTTTCCCTGTCCTTGCGCATCGCTTCAACATCCGATTCCTCCACGCCGTTCTCGCCAAGCGGCGGCAGCCCCCACCCGCAGCCGCAGCCCATATAGCTCCCGATGTAATATATATTCTTTTGCGGGAACCCCCACTCCCAAACAGTGGACTCCCATTCGCGCACGGCGGGCTGTATGTGCATACCGGGGCGCGCTTGGTCATATTCGATTTCGCTTACGGTGTTATTGGTGAAAAGGTAAAGCGCCATGCACATATGAGCACCTCCAAACTAGATCAGATGAACGCTATATTCGCAACCCATTTGCAAAAAATAGCAGCGCAGCTTTGTCTCAAAGGCCTCGGCGTGTTCCATGGGAACCGTTCCATAATAGCGGGTCTCGCTGTCTACGCTGATCATAAACCTGCGGCAGCCGTCGCGGTCCGGCGCCATACCCCAAGATAACCAGCCCTCCTCGCACAGCTCGTCGAAGAAAATATAGATTCGCTTCTCCAGGGGAACCCCGGCCTTCTGCGCCCGGTTCGCCAGATCTATAAAAAGCTCTATGGATACCTCCAGCAGAAAGACAGCCTCCCAGAGGTGGCGGATACCGGAATCGGCATCGCGCCCGAGCACCAGGGCCGCGTGCTGGAACGTTTTTACCGCGTGGACAAATCCCGTTCCAAAAAAACAGGGGGCACGGGGCTGGGGCTGTCTATCATAAAGCATATCGCGTCTGTGCACGGCGGCACGGTGAAGCTGCAAAGCGTGCCCGATGAGGGGGCGAAAGTAACAGTCAGGCTATAATACAAAATTACGGGGGAGTTACGGTGCCATCCACTGTACGATGACGTTTTCGTCCTCATCGGTCCACGCGCCGGGCGGCACGCTTTCTTTGGGGAGGTCAAAGCCGAAAAATATCCTATCCATGTTTTCCTGATACGTCCCAGCCTGCAGCTCGCTTTCGCGCCACTGCGCGAAGGCTTTTTTGTCGTATGCCGCGACCTCCTCGAATACCTGGCCATAGTCGCAAATGCTGTGCAGCAGGGCATCCATTTCAGCGGCCAGCGCGGGGCGCTCCCCGGCGAGGTTGTGGGTCTCCCATCTGTCGCTGGCAAGATCGAACAGCATAGGCTCAAAACCTGGATAGGCTATATACTTGTAATCGCCCCTGCGCACCATGAAGGCGCTGGCGTTGATGGCGCTGTCGTGAAATTCACTGAACACGCAGTCACGTTGCAATGCTTCGCCCCCGATTAGTAGGGGAAGTAACGACAGCCCGTCGGCGTCGGCGCGGCCCTGCGCGCCGGCCATGCCGCACACGGTGGGATACATATCGATCAGCGACACGAGATCGCCATGCCTGACGCCCTTTTCCACGCCCGGACCCCGGACGATCAGCGGGACCCGCGCGGAGGGCTCGTAATGGGTGGACTTGTACCACGTGCCGTGCTCCATGCACATTTCGCCGTGGTCGCTGGTGAAGATGACATAGGTGTCCTCGGCCAGCCCCAAGGCGTCCAGCTTGTCCAGCACCTCGCCGACGACTTCATCCAGTTGGGCTATCATGGCATAGTACACGCCCCTGACCTTCCGGACCATCGCATTGTCGGTGCCGTGTTGCCAGTTTTTGTTTGTCCTGTGGTATTCCATCACCGGGTGGAGGGGTTCTTCATCTTGTGGCGGAATCTCGATGGCGTCCACATCGATTCTGCGCATGTAATACTCGTTTGTCCTGAAGTTGGGGTGCGGCGCGTCGAAGCCTATAAACGAAAAGAATGGCTTGCCCGAGGCGGCCTGTTCCTCCACGCCAGAGAGGAAATCGCGCAATCTGCCCCAGTCGCGTTCGCTGTGCTCCCTGTTTTCGTCATGATCAATAACAGGCGCTTTGGGGATGTAGTTGGGCTTCATGATGGAGGCCGTGCTTGTCCAGGCCGAAACGCGCGCGCGTATGGTGTGCCCCCCGGAGCGGTAATCGGTTTTGCCGTAGGTCCTCACGTCGTAGCCCGCATCCAACAACGCATCGAAGAGCGTATGGTCGCCGGGCTCAAGTGCCTTGTAGAGGTTCCAGGCCTTGCAGTTGAAATTATACAGCCCGCTGAGCATACTGGCCCTTGAAGGGGTGCAGATGGGGTTGTTGGTGTACATGTCGGTGAACAGCGCGCCCTCGGCCGCCAGGCGGTCGAAGTTGGGGGTATGGGCCGCCGCCTGACCCATGCAGCCCATGGCCCTGCCGTCCATGCTGTCGCACATGATGAAGACGATGTTCTTGTTTGGCATGGTTATACTCTCCGTTTGAATTATTTTTACCAGTGTCTGCGCCCAAAGGGAAAATGCTCCGGCGCTTCTTCCGCGGGCGAGGGTTTCTCGAAGGCCAGCTTGCCGCCCTGCACCATGGCGTGGTCGCCGTTGTCCTCGCACCAGGCGGTCAGCTGTGCCCGCATGTACCCGGCCCGCCCCCTGTGCTCCGGCGCGGCGGCCAGGTTCGCAAGCTCGCAGGGGTCGTTTTTGAGGTCGTAAAGTTCCTCTACACCGCCGTATTCATGGTAGATGTACTTGAATTCCCTATCCGCGAGCATATACAGCTGCCGATGGCCGCGTTCGGGGTGGTCGTTGCACTGGGAGATAAAATATGGCCGCAGCTGCATACCGCTGTTGACGCGGGGGGTGATATCCAGGCCATCGGCCCGGGCCTGCAGAGGTTCCCCTGTAAACCCCAGCAAGGTAGGCAGTACGTCCTGCAGGCCGGGCAGCTCCCGGGATATCAGGCCCTGCGGCAGCGCTTGCGGGTATCGCAGGATAAACGGGATATTCACTGAACCCTGGTACATCACGCGTTTGTGGTACAGCCCGAAGTCGCCCATCATATCGCCGTGGTCGGCGGTATAGAGGATGACCGTATCGTCCAGGATATCCTTTTCCCGCAGAAAATCCAGCAGCTTGCCGATTTGCGTATCCTGGAAGGAGATCAGCCCGTAATAGCTGGCCTTGACCGTCTGCTTCGCGGCGGGGGAAAGGGCGCCCCAGAGGTGCTGATCGTAACGGCCGCATAGGAGGTCCAGCCCGCGTGCCCGGAGGTCCTCTATGCCGCCCACCGGCGGGGGGACCTTGCGCGGGTCGTACATGGCATCGTAGGGCCGGGGCGGGTCGTAGGGCGAATGCGGTTTGGGGAAGGAGGTGAACATGAGAAACGGCCGGTCCGGCGTTTCGTCCAGATGCCTGCGCAGGTTGGCGATGGAGCGCGCGACGATCCAGCTGTCAACACAGTGCTCTTCGGGCAGCGGTGAGGGCACGGCGAAGATGTCGTTGTTCCCCACGCCCGTGCCCCGGGAATACCCGCCCCAGCCCACCGTTTCCAGGTAATCTATGTATTCCTCCAGGCCCTTCGCGCCGTCATACGCGGCGGCCAGGCGGCCCGATTCGGTGATTTCGGTGTGCCGGAAGCCCAGCGTAGTGCGCCCCTGGCCCGGCCCGAGGTAGGGATTGTAATGCAGCTTGCCGATGGCGTAGGTGGCGTAGCCGCGATTATTGAACTCCTCCGCCAGCAGGGGAAAGCCCCCCTTCACCGCGCCGCTGTTGCCTTTGAAGCCGGTGCATTTGTGGGGATACGAGCCGGTGGCCATGCAGGCCCTGGCCGGCACGCAGATGGGGTTGGGCGTGTAGGCCGAAGGAAAATTCACCCCCGTGCGCGCCAGATAGTCCAGGTTTGGCGTTTGGATTACCGGGTTGCCGTTGCAGCCAAGGGCATCGGCGCGCATCTGGTCAGACATTATGACGAGGATATTGGGTTGTTTCAAAACTGACTCCCTTCGGATGTATATTTACCCGGCACTTGGGCCACACCGCGCGCGAAAAACGCCTGCATATCCTCGCGGTGGCTGGTGTTGGCCCCTCTCGCGTTGGGAGCGCGCGCAGGCGCGTTATCGTTTAGGTTTACCGGGCGCGGGCAGCCGAACAGGATCCAGTCCGCCAGCGCGTTTTTGTGCGTTTCCACCTGCGCGGTGTGTGCCGGGTCGCTGTAAAGGTTGACCAACTCGTGGGGATCATTTTCCAAGTCGAAAAACAGGCTTTCCCGTGTGCCGCAATACAGCAGCTTATACCGCCGCGAGCGGGCCATGTAACCGAACCTGTCGTCGGCGAAGATATATGCGGCATCGCTGCCGGGCACAGAAAAGTCGTAGCCCGTCATGGCCTTTGTTTTTTCAAGGCCCGCCTGCGCGAGGATCATGGCGGCAACATCCACGTTGTTGACCATCTGCTCCGACATCCCGCCCGCGTTGGCACCGCCGGGGTATTTCACCACCAGGGGAACCCTGGCCAGCGGCTCGTAGAGGTAATTGGCTTTGCCGACCATATGGTGATAGCCCATATACTCGCCGTGGTCGCTGGTGTAGATGATCAGGCAATCGTCGTAGAGGCCCTTACGCCTGAGAAGTTCCATCATGCGCTCCACCTGCGTATCGATATGCGATATCGTGCCGTAATACATCGCCTGGCAGCGTTGGATGGCCGTTTTCGTGAGATTTTCGCTGGGATAAAAGCTGCTCACCTGCATATCGCGCTCAAGGGGGCTTTCCGTATAACCCGGTAGCAGCGCTATGTCGCCAGGCTTATACATCTCGCTGTAGGGATACGGCGGGTCGAAGGGGTGATGCGGCTTGACAAAGCCCGCCATGAGCAGGTTGCCGCCGCCCTGCCATTGCCCGAGGATTTCACAGGCCCGGTCGCCAATCCACCGGGTGGAGTGCCTTTCCTCCGGCAGATCCGACTCCAACGCGCCGCAGGCCTCGAAGTAGAACGACGGCGCGTTCCCCCTGTGCGCCCGCATCTGGTCTATGGAATCCACCCAGTCGAACAGCCCGTCGCGCTTAAGCTCCCGGTGGAAGTCGTCGTCCAGCCGCCCCGGCCCGACCTGCTCGCACAGCGCCATCTGGTTGAAGCCCACATCGAGATACGTGGGCGTAAAGTGCATTTTACCCACACACGCGGTGTGCCAGCCGTGTTCACGCAGCATTTTCGGGAAGGTCGGCAGGCCCTCCGGCAGTGTGCATCGATTCGTTTTGCCCAGGTGCTGGTTGACATATAGCCCACTGAGCAGGCTGTATCGTGATGGCGTGCACATGGCGTAGGGGCAAAAGCTGTTGTCGTAGCGCACGCCGTCCGAGGCCAGCGCGTCAATCGCCGGGGTTTTGATTTGCGTGTTGCCGTAGCAACCCAGGCAATCCTGCCGGTGCTGGTCGGCATGAATGAGCAAAATGTTGGGGGTAGGCATGGCATTGCCCCTTCTTCAGCTTGTTCCGCATTGTTTGTGCAGCATTCATAATTATATAAGATTCCTCCTGGCTTGTCAAGTTATGGCTGCGGCGGTATTGCAACAGGATAAATTGTGTGTTATAATATAGGCAAATAAAAACACGGGCAGGAGGAAACCCCATGACCGAGCAGTATCTCCGCGATTCGTACCCCCGGGCCAACGTTATATGGATCTTTTGCGACCAGCTGCGCGCCCAGGCGCTGGGGTATCGCGGCGACCCCAACGTGCGTACGCCCAACATAGACAACCTGGCCCGCAACGGCATGCGCTTCGACAACGCCGTGGCCGGCGCGCCCTGGTGCTGCCCGTTCCGGGGCTCGCTGCTCAGCGGGCTGTACCCGAACGTCTGCGGCGTGACGAAGACCCCATC
>Ga0123353_10010336_pt1 | contig 12995 bp, 8 predicted proteins | sample TergutLab28metaG_3_FD_92763 | JGI IMG/M metagenome (GOLD analysis project Ga0123353, IMG submission 92763) | Labiotermes labralis P3 segment gut microbial communities from Petit-Saut dam, French Guiana - Lab288 P3 | ecosystem: Host-associated > Arthropoda: Insects > Digestive system > Gut ...
TGATGATGATGATGATGATGATGAAGAAGAGAAAGATGAGGAGGAAGTGGTTGCAATAGAAGTGACTGACGAAGTTTCTAAGTGTGAATCATATCCAACTGCTTCTTCAGCTACCAATGAACATGAAGAAACCAAATCCATCCAGTTACATCTTCCATTCAAAATGAATGTAAGCTACACCATATATCTCGGATGAGGCTTCCTACATTTCCATGAAAAATAAAATTGGAATCCAATTTAACCCAGTTGTAATGACACTGGTTTATATGACACCTCACATGTAGAGTCAGATATTCTGTGGTACCAATTAATTCATCACTGTTAGACATAACATTATACCCCTCAGTTATGACACAAAATATTCAGTCCCTTTCATGATGTTATAACCAAGTTTGACTCTTTGTGTATTGTAGACAGGAAACAATGTTTTGGAGGTACCTACTGCCTCCACCTTTTGACTAGTCTGACAAATTTCTGAAAACAGAAATTTTACTAGCCATTTATGGCTGTCTATATTAGCCCTCATTACATATTTACATACTTATCTGTTTGCTTATTTATTCATTCAAGAGTTTTAAAAACCATCCCAGCATAATTTTTCAGATTAAAATTTCACACAAGCTACCACACTTCTCTTATTGATTTCAACTTCTTCAAGCACATGATGTGAGTGAGCATGTGTGTTTGTTTTCTGACAATTAATTTGAAATTAATGGGTAAACATGTAACAGAATAATCCCAGAGAGCAATTCCCACTTTTATTTGATAATTTACTTCACTTGTTCTCTAATTGTGATCCACAAACCCTGAACAAGTAATAATGTCATTAAAATAAATAGGAAGTTGCTGTATTTGCGACATTGTCACTGCCACAAGGAACTATGTTTGCAAAACTCCCGTACAGCAGTGGTTCAAAAAAGATGTCTTTGAAATTATGATTTACAGACCAAAGGAGTCACAATAGAAGTCACTTTAAATCAGCTGATTAGGTTTAATTGTACTATGCTTAAGTATTTTTTATTAGATGTCGGTATATTTTATGCTACATCAATATGTTTCACCAGGCAATCCACACAGAGTAAACATTTTGAAAATCCTATATTTATTATTCTGAGAAGATGCAATACACTTGTTTGCTTTCATCTTAAGAACCTGGCAACTACACAAGTGATGTTGAATAATGGAATAGTCCACTTTTATTAGAAAGATACTAAGCTGTCAACATTTAGTGATTTTTTACACCTAATAGGAATCATGCTATAACATAATTAAGAAAAGCACTCTTATTTTCAGGTTGGCCCCCTTCCTACATGTAACAATTTGGGTCCCATCTTGGTGGTGGATGAAAATGATGTCTCTGCCAGTGAGAATAACAGTGAGGAATGTTCCAGCGGTGAGAAAGGCTGCTGTGAAAGTGAACCTGCCCTCTCACGGCCAGTGATCCCACTGCTCACGATCCAGCAGCCATCACCAACACATCATGTTCCCTCAGTCCATCTCCTTGGCTCTCCACCACCTCAACGAAGTGGTCACATGGAAACAAACTTCCCTTTTCCAGGAAAAGGACCACGTCGTCTACTCAAAGAACTGGACAAACCAAACTCATTAGATTTACCTTGCCCCCCACCCCTCATCACCATTACTTGTAACATGAGTGAGGCTGAATCAGACACAGAATCCATCTCTCCAGCAGCCAAGACTGGAGGAACACATTCAGGTGTTTCAGGTGGCAGTGTAGGCATGTGTTACCTCAGTCCTTTCTCCATGTGTTCACGTGCTGACCGTACAGCCTCCGAGTCCAACCTTAGCTCATCAGGATACAGTTCCATGGCAAGCCCTGGACCATCTAGGTGTGGATCCAATAATCCATTATGTCCTTCAGAAGTGGAAGATCCTCCAGGTTCAGGCTCAGGACCCAATCCTGGCGCCACAGGCCTTTCTGGACACAGCCTCATTCAGAGAAAGCCCTCACCACTGCTTTGCACTCCTGTCAACACAACCTGCCTCACTCAGTCTGAGGAGGAAGCTGAAAGGCCTTCTGAGGACCGTGGCCTGCAAGGGGGTCACAGCAGAGGCCGTTCGGATTCTGAAACACTGTCCGATGACCTCTTTTTGGAGTCCAATGATGAAGGAATAGGTACGGATCATCTGGATGAAAAGATCGAGGATGGAGAACTGAAAAGTGCAAAGGAGTTAGAAGTGTTTATAGGTAAAGAACTTCTGGAAAATGGAAAGACGCTCCTTGGCTTACCATTACTGTCAGCGTCTCCTGTCACAAAGTGCAGCAGTGTTGACACTGGTCTTGATTGCTGTAAGCTGTTGGCCCCAACCTCCATACACAGCAGCAAGTCTTCTCTACAGCTCCCTGCCATCATAGTTCAAGCAGATACAGGCAGTTGTGAAAAGCATCTCAGTCCTGTGAGCTCACGTAGTGAAAGTCCACTCAGTGATAAGACAGGTGGACCCGGACGCTTCTCGCCATTGTTTTATGGACGAAACAAATCAGATCAGTTGCCTTTTACAGACTCAGATGGGCTATATGACTGTCCCAGTTCAGACTGCCCCCTCAACAGAATTCTGCCAAGCACAACAGTACAACAGCACCGCAAATCAACAGGGCGAAGGCGAGAAAGACGAACAGCATCTCGTGGAGTTGGGGGTAATAAGACTCCTAGCCCCACTAAGATAACAACATTCTTGGATATCCCTGGAAAAGAACAGTATTACCGCCCCACAGCTGCACGCAAACCAAGCCCAAAGCGATCAAGAACACGTACCCAGCCATGTGTCAGTTCATCATCATCTTCAGAGAGCCTCAATTCAACCAGGCAAGGATACTGTTCAATTATGACTCTTTAATTATAAGGGAAAGATTTTAGGCAGTGTAGTGTAACTATTTACTTGCCGCTACTCTTAATACACACAGAACTCCTTTGCCACACATTTAGTCGAAAATCAAATATGAAATTTAATTCCTTGTTATCTTCTTCTTCAGCATTACCACCATTATTGTGGACAGTTAGATGTTAATTTTAATCACAGTCATTCCCTTGCTCCTTTTTAGGCATTCTTTACTTAGAAAAATGAGAATTCCTTATGTGGAGCTCAGGTCCACCTGTGGCCTAATTTGTCACCTAAACAATTCAACACAGCTTTAAAATTCAGAACTGAAGACTTCCATTAAAAGTGGACGGGAAGGAGTGGCATACCCAGGAATTTTGTTCGGGGGATGTTCAACAAATTCAGTTGAGGACAGAGAGAACGGGGATCTGTGGGCAGTAGCCCTCTAGTCAGAGGTTCTGGAGAGAGCTTTAATTTGGTACAAGAAATTTAATTTCATATAGTAAAATTTTCTTAATTTTTGGTAATTTAAGACTATTTATGATGACAACCAATTTATTTCTCATTGCTAATGTAAAACAATTGTGAACCGGCGGTAGTTTTAGAATTTTACTGCCTTTTTTTCCAAACATCTTGGGGTGTTGGCATGGCAAATTCGAAAATTGTTAACAGTTTTCACAATCGGGTTGAGTTTGGCACGATTTCGGAGGGCCTTCAGAATTTCGGGGGAGGGGGGGTTTGAACCCCCCCCAAACCCCCCTCTCGTTATGCCACTGACGGGAAGTTAACATTTTTAATTGTCTTTATATTAACAGTTGGCTTGTGTGAGGCCAAAATGTACTTATCCACAGAATTTTTTAATATCTGGAATGACTGACATTCACTAATCTCAATTTCATTGTTCCCATTTCAAAGTAAGGTTAATAAACCGCAAATAATGCATTTTGGGTAGGCATTATGGAGTATAGGAAGCCAGGCTAGCACAGGCAGTATAGTGTCTTGGCTACAGGATGGATGACTTGAAGGACTGAGGTTTGATTACCAGCACAGTGAAATTATTTTCTCTCTAAAGCATGTACATCAGCTCCTGGTACCACCCACTGCATCCACTGGTTCCTTCCCCAGGGGTTAAAGGGTGGAGCTGCACCTCCATTCCCTCATATGCCTTCATGGTATGCAGAGGAACAACTTTCCAAACCGTTTCCAATCTTGGCTATAACAACACAAGATGGGGCATGTTATTTTACAGGGAAATAACTCTTCGTAGTTCATCGGAGAAGACTGTCAATTCCGACCGAGTGTCCTGGCCTAGTACACTCACAGGACAGAGAGATTTGGACTGGGCAAATGACAGCAAGGGACATCTCTCTGTTGAAGCATCTGGGGAGGACACAGGGGAGGTGAGTCACTGTACTACATGGCTCTGTAAAAAGTTTTGTAGTTTTTGAAAGTGCTGTCATGTGAAATAAAACACCATGTGGGGGGGGGGGGTAAAGGTACAGCAGTCCCGTTACAGGCCCAGAGGGTTTCAGGAAGTTAAGGTTCCCAGATTTCATGACAATGGCACAGGATGGTGGTACGGTTGTCAGCCTTATGCACCAGCCACCTTTACCCCCAGGAAATGCTCCTGGTACTCATTTCTGTTAAAGGCTAAGTTGACCCCAGGGCCACAGTGTGATCAGAAGGATTTTATGTCAAAGAAAAATGTCAATGACACGAGCTGGGATCGAACCAGCGACCTCCCCCGATTTGTAGCACAGCACCTTAACCGCTGTGCTACCGCGGTCCCCATGTGGTGGGGTAGGAACTGGTTGTTACCTATTATATTCCAGCACATTCTCAACCAGGTCCACTGTCTCCCCAGTTCTTGTCCTCTCGTTTCATATACCTTAGAACTTCTCCCTCCTCCCAGTGACTTACTCTTCTCTCCTGAAATGAAGGCAGCATTTTCCTCTGAGACTTTGATAATAAGCTGTTACATTCCAGAAGATAGCCATCTAAATGGTCACTACTGTGAAACAATTAGTATGTACTGTTGGTGAACAAACAACAGTAATAATGTCTTAGGTGAAGATGTTCAACAAACCATAAAACCAAATAGGACAAAAAGTTCTAAGAGGAAACTGAGACACCAGCTCTTTTCTTCTGATGGTTTGACTACTAACAACTAAGGATTGATAAACATATGAATTAATGAACCACTTCTGCACATAAATTACACCAGAACAGATTCATGTAATGCTGAAAATTTCCTGCTAGAGTATAAAAATTTCTGCACCACAGCCATGTTTAGACCACAACATACAAACAGTGCTAAAAGTTCACCAAAGAAATCAGTCCAGCCAGAACAGTGTAGTCAGTATATAGACAGGGCTGCTGGCTGAACAATACAGAGCTCAAATTCTAGCAAGGGGCAACAAGTTTCTCTCTTCTCTAAAATGCCCAGACCAAATGTGGGGCACAACCAGCCCCCTGTTCAATGGGTATCAGGGTTTATTTCCTGGGCATGATTTTGACTACTATCCTCCATCTAGTGCCAAGATTAAGAATGAGTGGAGTTATACAACTATTTGCCATATGTGCCTTCGTGGCATGGGGAGGGAAAACATAATTTTTTTGCAAGTTAGTAAGTAGGTCAAAGCAGTAAGACTTCTCATTTGTCTTGAAGGGTACCTGGTTCAAATACCAGCCAAGATAAAGACTATGCCAAGATTTTATGAAGTCTTCCTCAGTCCCTCCAAGCAGCTGCAGGATAGTACCTTAAACTTGATCAAGGCTGCTTCCTTCCATATCCTTTCTAATTTGCTCTTCATTGTCACTTGGCACCACACAGTCACAGCATTACTACATAACTAAAAATAAATGATGTTATAAATTTTCAGGTTTTTGTGGCACTCATTGTTAACATAATGGTCTTTTGGGGAGTCACACCATAAGGTTTGGTAGGTAGATACCAACACTGTGGAGAGACACAGTGCTTTCAACTTCAAATCAAATTGATCCTGAAGAAGGGGGCATCAAGTTCATCCATAAGGTTGGTATCTAACTGCAAGACTCTACAGTGTCTCAACCCATAACACCATATCCCTGTATTCACATAATTTTTGGCTTTCATATCCAGTTTAAAAGAACTGTTATATTGCAAATCCATTCCTGTGTATGCTAAACCCACCCAAAAATTTCATGGAATTTGAGGTTTCCTTCCTGAAACCCTCAAACCAAACCAGTTTGTGTGTGTGTGTGTGTGTGTGTGTGCTCTCTCTGGTTTTTAAAACTGACTTAACCTGTCACAGATCTCCCCATACAACATAAACATCAAAATCCCATTAACCCTTTGATGCCGGAATTAAATCCCCCCCCGCGCCCGGCCACTTTAGTGGCCGTTCGGCTATTTAAAGGGCTCACTGCGCGACATATATATGTCATTCAGCGGCTAAGGGTTAATAAATGCAATAGTATATGGCAAGTGTCTTACTAACATTAAGTTTTTATTTACTTATTTTTCCTGAAAATGACTCCAAATTTAGTGCAATATTGTTGTCATTACTTGTTAATTATGTTTCTACATTGAGTGTTGCTGTGCAGCTGATCCAGCACTATTTACTGCTTAAACCATCATACTGCTGTTGGCTAGTATCCAAGAGTAACCTTGTGAAAAAGACAACAGTTGTGATCAGTATCTCATTACTGCCGTTGTACCATATTGTTATGGTCTGTCGGCCGGTGCCCCTTAAAATTATTAGAAGATATGCTTATTACATCTTATGTTTCATACTTCACATAAATAAAATCACAGTTTTATAATCATATTTCAACAAAAATTAATAACATGAACACTGCTAGAATGCACAGTAACAAATTAGTGTATGGGTGTGCAAAAGCAGAATCCTGGTCCACATCCATTACTTTCAAACTGACCCATAGCAACATACCACATACCAAGATGGTAAAAAAATACATTAAGATTGTGTCCTGTCTGTGTACACTTACATATCATACGTATCATTTATTACTGTGGTCATTAAGTAAATAGTATTGCAAAGTAACAGTTTTGGACCACATGATGGGGAATGGGATAGTGTAGTCAGGTCAATGAATAGGCTGTGGGTTGGGCAAGAGGCTTTTTTCTCCTCCAAATTGTCCACACTAGCAGTGGGGGCCCATCCAGCCTTTCTGTTCAATGGGTACTGGTGGCCCCAGTTGGTAAACCTATTGGAGCATGAAGCTGTGCCAAAATTAGGAATGAATGGAACTTTATCTTCATTCCCTGTACCTATGCCTTCATGGCATGCATAGGGATAACTTCCATTGACTTTACCTGTTGCCTTTAACGCATATTAACCCTGCACTATTTATTTCCTCCTTGCTCAAATGAGGAATAAAATTTAACATTCACAGTTTTCACATTCCTCGCAATATCTTGCCCACAGAGCATAATCAAGCCAATGACAGGGTCTGAACAATTGTCTACCCCTCTTGTAGTGGCTACAAGTGCTGCAGTAAATAATATTCTTAGCCTCAAACCCAAAATGTTATAGTTTTGCAAGAACACACATGTTCAGTAATACAGTATTGGCTTCGTCTTTGTTGAGGCACACAAGTTTGAACCTTACCGTTATGATTTATACTGAGACTGTATGCAGAAGTCCCATGTATGTGGGCTATGACAGCATTTGAACAATGTCACACCCTGCCTGCTGTTTGTCCAGCTGCCCTCTAATCCACATTAATCAGCCCACATTGCATGCTGCTAAGACAGCTTGTCATACAGTTATCCCTTGAACAGAATAGCTCTATTGCAGGAAAAGAAGAAAGTGACAACTCCAATGAGATGTGGGGAGGGCAAATCCAAGGGCCTGTTTTCCATGGTTGTGTATAAGTAATGTATTTATCACACATTAATAACCACAAAAGAAATACTTTATCATTAAAAATTATTTACTTCTGATTCCACCATGTTTCAGGCATTATTCATTCATTATGTGGGGCATTTATCTCATTAAAGAAGTTACTGACCTACCAGTGCATACAAGCTACTTACATGTTTTTATTAAATACCATATAACATATTGTTTATTTGTATCTTAACCTTTATCCTACCCAAGTGGGTATTTAAATTTTGATGAATGGCTTATAAAAAACGTATTATTCAAACAGAAAAAGGTAGTTATAAAATAAAAGGCATTTTGTGGAAAATAAAACAAGGATTATGCAGCATTTCTCAGAAATGCATTAAGTTTCCTTGTTGCTACATTACATAAAATAAATTTCTGGACCAGAAACACAGGTCTTTAAAAGGTTAACATTAAACTACAACCAATTACTCACATCAGCTGCAGCAGTTGTATCAACACCATGCCCATCATGTCTGGCAGCCATCAAACTTCCCATCCAAGAATATTTCTTACGTCATAAAGTGTCCAGGGTCCAAGCCATTAACTTGCCTCCACCTAGTTTTCAGACCTACTGTACAGATTTACCTCCACTCTCTTTTCTGCCTGCATGGAATGGTGTTTGCAACCCATACTTAAACACTGTGACTGAGCAGTAATGAATCCTGAGTTTTATTTGGGAGATCCTAGGTTCAAATCTCAACCCAAAGACTGGCTATTCTGCAAAGCTCTTGCATGACTTCATATGATCACATCTGTCCAAATTTCATCTTGTCTGCCTGTTTCCCAAGTAGATATCTTCCAAAACATTTCTCCACCAGTACTTTATATTACTTCCTTGCTTTCCCACATCAGTTATATGCCCAGACCATATTAAACTTAAAGATCATGGTCTTCTGTAGTGCAATGCCACACATAGTGCGGTAGATACATACTGGCATTTTTGGGCAACATGCCGCCTAGTGAGCCACATGTGTATACTATGAGCAATCTCAGAGTGAGCAATCATAGCAAATACAACTTGGTGACATACAGGACTTACCACTCAACAACCAATTTCAGATGTTTGGATACACTTGACTTTGATATGAGTCATGTACAATTTGTAATCTACATAAATTGTCAACACCTTATGGTAATATAGTAACAGTATATTTACAATGTATCTTACCATTACTGTCAACAAATTTCAGTATATTTATATATCCTTTGTACAACAATACTCCCTAAGGATGGTTATAAGAAACAGCCAAAACATGCTTACACCATCTATGAAGATGGATCTGATAGAGTTCCGAAACATCAGCACATAAAATTCAGATGCCAGGGAATCACCCAAAAGAAAGAATACAACATTCAGTTTGAAATCAAGAAATGTAGGAAGTAGTCTCCTATATGCAGATAAGTGAAATTTCTTGGTTCTGAACTCATGTGTGTATGACTAATGTAAAGTGTGTGTACTCGTCTAACACAACTATATTTATTGGTAGAATATAAAGTATTCTCTACATAAGGTACAACTACATGTTTCGGCACCTGATAATGGCCACCTTCAGGTTGTACATGAAGTACTTATTAAGCAGTTATACAAAACATACATGGGCTGTTTATATGGGGTAGGGAGGGGGTAAAGTGGGCATGAGATCTCGTATCTGTCAGAAAGGTTGGGCGGTATGGGTTACATGAGGGGTCCATGTTGTTACCAAGCTATGTCTAAGCTTATTATAGTCAAATCTATGGTAGGTATATTATGTCTATGTGTGCCGTGTAATTAAACTAAAGTATAAAATATATAATAAAATGATAATGTATGTATATCTATTGCATGGAAGATGTAAGGTATCAACAGTTACAAGCACTTTCATAGTTAATGCTGTGAGAACAAAGTATCCTCCTTACAAGTTATCAGTTTTCTGTATTTTATTTCCAGGAAGTAACAAGTCACATGCTGCCCAAGATAATGGCACATGAAGACCTGCCAAAACCTCACAGGAAAGTGAGCAGACTAAAAACTATTGGACACCAAATAAGGTATCATTACTGTTACTGCTGTTTCATGATTCATGTACCATATTTTGTTCTGCACAATCTTCCCTGGAAGGAAAATCTTAGGGGAAGGGGGATAGATTGTTGGAGAAGATGGGTATAGATGCATGGACATGCAGCTATGATAAATGCAGTGTAGCATAGCAGGGAAGTGGAAAGGAGACAGAAGAGGTGTTGGAGGAGAGGGTATGGAAGAGGGCAAGCAGCATCAAAATAGAAGGGTTATAAGAAAAAAGACTTGAGGACTGGTAGTAAGCACATATTAATGTAATCTTCATACCACAGGTTCTTGCGACGATTGGAGCTAAGTTTGAAACGTCGTGAACGATTAGTGAGTCCTTCTGACAGTTGTGGAGATGATGATGAAGCTGACGGTTCACCACAATCACTGTCACCTCTCCTCAGTCACAAGAGTAATAGCTTCAGTCAGATGCACCAACCCGCACCACGAAGTGGACGAGGTCATCAGAGAGGTGCTACAGCAAAACAAAGGTGTACTGGTGGAGTAGAATTACGTTTTCCACCTGAGGATAGAGCTTGGTGTCACGTCCATGTGACAGGATGCAGTAGCCATAAAGATTAGAATGCTTTAAAGGTTGTGGAGAAAGTACATTCTACTGTTTGGTGAGCAGGGACACCCTTGAGTTCCTGAGTTTCAAAATTAGGAAATTGTATGCATACATAACGTGCCCTATAGATCTGCATAGTTATATTTCAATGTCGGAATATATCAGACATTGATGTTGAGTCAGTAGTACTCCTGCTTTGTATTCAAGCTTTTCTGGCTTCAAAGCTCACCCTAGAGACAAGATAGCCTATCTAAAGTTTGTGATTTTCACCAGTTCTTCTATGCATATTCCAGGACATTTAACCCATTTGCCTATGTTTCGTGGGAACCTACTACTTCAATCGCAAGGGTAGAAGATGGAGGCAGGTTCCTCCAGAACACTGTTAAATCCCAGTAGAGTACGCAACAGTTTGCATCACCCAAACCTCATAATGTAATATGTTTTCATAGGAAGAGAAGTACTTAGAAAAAAAACATAACGTTCCATACAAACAAAAATGTCTTGCAACCGAAATGTATGTTTCAAATTTTGAAGCTCAGAAACTGAAATATATGAAACATGTAATGCAGTATGGAATATACTGTTACTAAACAGAAGTGATGTGAAATATAGCTACCGGAGTTCCCGTCCAGAGGACAACGGTCTGTTAGCTCTCACAGACGATGCAGATCTTACAAAACAGAGGTAAATTTCATACTGAATACGGTGTACTACAGTTACAGTGTAAATTACATTACTTACTTTGTAGCATTTGTTCTAAACCTGACACGCTCAACTTGGTCATGATAATTTACTGGCTGCTGACACAGTGGAATTCCTTCATTAGTTTTAGACAAATTGCAAATCTTGTGTCTCATACATTTTATACAGTCTGTCGTGTACAGACTGAAATGAGACCTGGCCAAAGATTTTTTTTCAACAATGACTCCGTAGTCTTGGGGCCCAAGATACGTGAAGATTAATGCAGATTTACTGTGTGACTGTTATTTTAAACTGAATTTACGGTGTTACTGCCTCAAACTAGGGACTTAACAATTCTTGCAACATACATCTCTTCGCAAGTGACATTCACATACAACCACAGAGTACCTCCTCCTGACAAGGAATATATTCCAATTCAAATTTACCACTTTGCTTTGCCAGATTTTTAACAAATATCACAAACATGTGGTCCGCTACCAGTAGAGCTTTCAAAACGCTCAATAGCATGAATAATACATCCCTTGTGGTTCAGAGCTCATATTCAATTAACCCTTTGAAGGCTGAGAAGGAAATGACAGCATCTTTAATTCCAAAGACCACAATTTCTGGAACGGCAGTGCTGTATCTGAAAGTTCCTCCCAGGCTTAGATATTGGTGAGACTGGCACAATGACAGGGTTAACCGAACTAACCAAAGAAAAGCCTGTCCCATGCCACTCTGTTGAAAGACAGAAAAAGCAATAGGAAACTAATTTTCTTTCCAGTGCTCTCCAAGATCTGAGAAAAACATGTATCTATTTTGAAGCTTCTATGGTGTCACCTGTTTGCCATTCCGATAACAGTAGTGTTAAGATGGTAAGCGTGGAGCACTGGTGTAATGATACTGAGGGGAAACCTGTCCCAAAGCCATTACGTCCACATCTCACAGGATGACCCAGGATTTAAACTGAAGGGAAGCTGAAATTAATCTAAACTACATAAGAAAATTCAGTTCCTACCTAACCAAAATCTGTCTCCTTTATAATGATTAATCAGTACATGCTGCTCAGGGAAATAATTACCTGTATTTAATACATGGTCTTGCACAACTCAATTTGCAACTAAAAAAAACATGTAAATCGTGTTATACAAGATTATATATTAAATGTAGGTTATGTGGGTAAGGTGTAATGGAGATGTGTTATCTAAAGATCACAGCAGCCAGTCAAGCTGTCATCCATAAATTTGCAAACATAAAGACAAAACTTTGCAACTGTAACAGTGATATTTACTTTATCCAAGAATGTTTACATCATAATATTATTCATAAATATGCAAAAGTTAAAATTCCAAAAACATCTACAGCATCAAATTATCCTCAGAAAAAAGGCCTAAAAACACATAAATCTTGTGCGAGACTGTATATTAAATATATCTGATTTGACTACAGCGCAACAGGGATGTGTTATAAAAAAATATTATTTGTTCCAAAAACATATGACCCACATAAACATACATGGTGGTCAGAATGAAGAGTTTCAAATGTTACAGTACGTGGTACAGATTATGTCACCAGGGTTTGAAAAGGTTGAATCAGCTCACTGTCATCAGATCCCCAGTTGAGGCTTCACCATTGATCTTGCACATGGTTAAAATCATCACCAACAACATATAGCTATCATTGAGTTGGGCCACTTGTTGACCCGTCCTGGTCTCATGCATCCAGATGTCTGGTTGCTATCAGTGTAAGGAAATTCAGTTTAAAAGATGACAGTCTTCTGGGATGTGACCCACATACTTCAGTAGATAGTACACTTTTGACAAACTGTGGAGATGGAGGCAGTAGTTCCTTCAAAACAATGGTACTCATTTATCAACCTATGTGGCATCACACCAATGGCATACTGAAGGGGGGGGGTTTGGGGGGTTCAACCCCCCCCCCCCCGAAATTCTGAAGGCCCTCCAAA
>Ga0123353_10010338_pt1 | contig 12995 bp, 7 predicted proteins | sample TergutLab28metaG_3_FD_92763 | JGI IMG/M metagenome (GOLD analysis project Ga0123353, IMG submission 92763) | Labiotermes labralis P3 segment gut microbial communities from Petit-Saut dam, French Guiana - Lab288 P3 | ecosystem: Host-associated > Arthropoda: Insects > Digestive system > Gut ...
AAGGAAAAAAACACCAAACAAATTTTTGGTCTTAATTTTTCCCCCCCCCCCCCCCCGGGCACTCTTGCTGTCATTCTTACATTTTGAGGACTTCACGACGGTGCAGAATCATTTTATGTCATCTGGGATCTGACACCGTGTAGTGTGGTAAATCGTGACTAACGTTTAGAAGAACACGCTGTCTCAATTTTCAGGGGAAAAAAAGTGACTTCTGTTCCACCGAATTACACTATGCAACAACCAAGAATACCAGCATGGTAATTTTTCTTTCTTTCTGTCCCTCTTTCAACCACTCTTTCGTTCCCCATTTTATTGATTCATTTCTTCATGTCCTTCGTTTTCTGCATTCCTGCAGACCCGTTATAACGCCCCCTTGGGCACTGCCTGTATTCACTCCCAATTTCCCCAGTCCTATTAGCTTCTCGGTTCGTGTGTACAACGTCACAGGGAACCTGAGATTTTAGGCTTCCACCGCGCTGTCGAGGCTATTCGCTCTTCAGGGATGTTACACACACACCGTATGTTGGTAGTCCGTTACCGACAACCTATCGCGGCCGACAGGCTGTCCCGAAACGACGGTAATCAGCTACTAACCACACGTTGCGTAACATCCCAGAAGATCTAAGGCCTCGAACGAAGCTAATAACGTACAGCAATGCTACATTCCACTGACTAACTTTCACAGAAACTCTTGGGAAGATGAGGCTCCGAAAAGCAGGCGGGGAGGGTAATTGATAAAGGACACACGACTAGAAATTATTTCTCAGTCATCTTGCATTGGGTCCTAACATTCCACTTGCTGCAGGTACATATTCTTAACAGGAAGCGATGAAAACTATCACAAACGCGCGCACACACACACACACACACACACACACATGTCGTTGGGAATTTAAACCCCTTTAAAACGCTAATAACAATGTTTATTACTAGATATATGCAGAAAATAGATGATGTTCTCATATCATCACCAGACAATAAAACGATCAAGCCGGTACGTAATAAATCCACTAACAGCACAGACTGGTTCAAGGGGTATGGTAATTTGTAGTCAGAAAGCTCCCCGGTTTGGATGTCGGGCGTGACACCGAACTATACTGACGTTTCTCATTTTCCTGTACTTAAGGGCAACTACGACCTGGCCGTTTTATGCTTAAAAAAACCTCCAGACACCCCCCGTGCACGGGTCTGTCTCAACAAAGATGTGGGCACAGAAATATGTCCCTACCAGGAATCGAACCTCTATCCTTCAACCTGCAGTGTCACTTTGCGGACGATACATGTTACCGCAAATCTCGTCTTGGTACGCGAGAACCTCCCACAAATAGTCACTAAGCGGCATGTAAACAGTCCGCGAATTTCTGACGTCAGTCGGGTGCATTCAGAAAGGTCAGCCAAGAGGATGAAGGTGGATCTAGCAGCAGGATCGGCGGCGGCGGTTGCGGCGCTGGGTAAATTTAGAAATGATTCACTTCTGCTGTCCAACTCGGCAGGACAAAGCCCTGTGCTGAAGGTAGCTGTTACATTCAGCATGAACTGACGGATTCAACGCCTACTCAAATCCGCGGTGATAACAGATTGCAGTCATCATACCAAACAGTAGGGCCCTTCTGTCCCGATGCTGTACACACATTTTGTTGACGCCTTTCTCATGATTTCTTTTGCCGCAATGCGGCTACGTAAGATATTTTGAAAAGACGGGGCAGACGTTTATTTTTCAACTGTACTGATGATATTCCGTAACCAAACGTGTTGCAAATAAAAATTATACATCTGAGCGCAAATCCCCTGTACGCAGCATTTCTGAGAAAGCCGATAAATTTCGATTGGAGATTCGTGTTTTGGATCATTAAGAACCAGGATTGGAGTTTATGATTAGCCCTTCATGTGCGAGTTGCGGAAGAAGAGACTCCATGATTTAACCAACCAAGCCACAATCTCAACTCTTGTATTCATTTTACCTATTTCATGCTAAGAACCAGAGAAACAATTACAGAAACCTGAACTTCCTTCTGTATTAGCTCATCTCAAAACAGAAGAGAAAGTTTTAACATCAGATCTTGGTGTCCACTGTCTTGTTTATGAGCGTCGCCTCACGACAGTTCCACACATGTGTACGCACCCAGTACGACTGTGTACCGGCAAACATTTCGGGAACATCCGAGAAATGCAGCTTTCTTCTCAACGGATCTGGTTTCGAGTTATGTCTGCATTTTTTTCTGACGCGAATTCTGGGACATTCGTTCATAGCGACTGAATAATTATTCCACTAAGCTCTATCACGGGATTGAAACAGGCGGAGGAAGAAGTCTTGGTACTTGTGCAACTACCGGGCCTGTCTGTCCTACGGCACACCACAGAATCTGGCCACCTGCTCCGGATTTGGTTGCGATTTCGCTGTAGATACTTCATCAGTGCCTCTCGTCGCGCTGTAGAAATTTAAGGTAAAGGAGCCCGTTGAAAGACCAAAATGGAGGAACGCTAAAATCATAAAAAAAAATGGCAGATGCACTGATACGTATCACGAACAAGTGTAATCACGCGCTTGACTTGATGTGGGGGTGTTCGATGTGTACGGTTTAATACGAAACAGCTATTTATTATTACATGCCTTGACAGAGTTTGTAACTAACCACATACGTACCTACCGGCAGACCCTTCCTTCAGAAACCCATAAATCCCTGCCTTTACACCACTGGCACTCCCTGACGTCAGCAACAGTTACGTTCCGGAAGGTCCAGAGCATTTTGGGAATTTTAGGGGAGTCGGAATCGAGTATGCATACAGTGACCTACGCATGTACATGCAAAGGGGTACAGCTTGTAATCGGACAGCCATTCCCAGGCCTGGTACGAGCCCAGCCTGGTAAACTTTTTTGGAAATATATATAATAAAAATGTGTGTGTGGCTGCAGGTTCGAGTCCCTCACCCACCAGAGGAAGTGATAAATACCCTGTGGCAGGGGCAGCAGTGATTTCCAAAACAAATCTTCCTAGCATTTAGAGCGCGCGGAACTATAAAAATAATAATAATAAATGGAGAAAATGTAATAGAGGGAACAAGGAGAAACTGAGATGTAGTGGAGCTGTCTAGTGGTCTGCTTGGGAGTGAGCATTACAACATAATCTGTGCTATCATCTGTCAAACTGCTACTTTAAAAATAACTTAAACACTCCAATCTGAAACCTGAGATTAAGTTTAGTGTTATTTATTATACATTTTTAACAACAATTTGACTCGGTAAACACACCCCTGTGATCCCAGACAATGTCTCAGAAACATAACCAGTCGTTGGCCGGTAACGATCTGAAATCCAAACTCCACCAATCTGGAACCTGATTGACAGCAGCATCGACGCACCGCGGTCTACGTTATCGCCTATCAGTATTCTTTCGTCACCTTCGTTTCAATGCGCTTTCATTCCAACAAGGGAGAACTCGGTGCGTTTCCAAAATGTTACTTCATTTTTTTATTTACCTTCTTCCATATCGCGTTAGTCTGAAATTATGTGAGTTGAGGAGTGGTAATGCTCGACCCTGTACTGAACCAGTTCTGTGCAGTGCAAATCGCATGACATTGTTCTCAGCTAGTTCTATGTAGTTCACACCAGCGGACATTATCCTGAACCAGTTCTTAACACATCGCCGCACCCTTTCCTGAACCAATTCTATACAGTGCACACTGCAACACTGCATTCGGCGCTCGCTAGGTCTGTGCCACTAACCCGCTGGACCTTAACCCGGCCCAGTTCTACGCATTTCACACCAGCGGGCACTATCCTGAACCAATTCTTAACAACACACCGCTGCACCCTTTCCTGAACCAATTCTGTACAGTGAACACCGCAGCAGTGCATTCGGCGCTCGCTAGGTCTCTGCCACTCCCCGCTGGACTTCAACCCGGTCCACTTCATTGCATTTCACATCATTGCACGCTGTCCTGAACTACTACTGGGCAGTTAATGACAAAGGAGTCTAACCGAAGTCAGTTCATTGCAGTTCACACCGGTGGACCGTCAGTCAAATACATGTAATTCACACCTTCAATATTTACTCTAGATCTACGTGAATGTCACCTCCCATTTACGCCGGAGTCTATCTACTCTACTGCTTTAACGTTCAAAAGCTATGCATTTGTCCCACAAATTACATTTCCTGTGCAGAATGATTATCAATGACCTCTACACTTCCAAAACAAAGTTGTTCTAAAAAATGGACAAGCTCTAAACAGTACTGCAACGCTAACAAACACGATTCCAAGTTCTGAGTGTCACCAAATCGGATTAAGGAACATGAAATGAGTTGTGGAGACTTAGGAATTCGGGGGGGGGGGGGGGCAGTCCTTTAAAAAGCTACCCCCAACCACCCCCCTGCAAACAAGAAACTAAACAGAGTGGAACGAGATCTTAGTTTTGATGCACATAAGATACCGCTGCCAGAACTTCATCAAGAGACAAACCTTTGCGGCTATTTCTTTGTTCTCTACGAACTGAATGCTGAACATTACTTACCTTCCAATACGTTTTACAGTTTCCTTTGTATTTCGTTTCCTTCATATAACGAACGGCCGATGCCTAAACCTTAACTGACTGATCTTCCTGGCAGATGCGGTGTTATTCCTGGATGCTGGGACAGTTAATTACATATTGTGTACATGTGGTGCCTCTTTAAATTAACATTCGGGTTAATGAACTTGCACGGCTCCTGGTAAATATCAACGCCTACAAAAACATGTCAGGCCTCATGGCGTGGCAAACCCTGGTCTCACAACCAGTGCCTGAACACATTACCTTGGGGACCAATGGCCCTTCTTTGACGTTGGGTATACTGCATAAACTTAGCAACTTCACGTGACCCAAGCGGAATGACCTCGCCGTTACTTCAGACTGAACGTTACTGGCTGTTCACGTCACGTGACCTCGGCAATCTATTGACCTGACTTCACATTAATCCAAAAGGAGTAGCGCGCAACAGCAACTATAGGGTTCAATTTCGGACAGTGGCAGATGTGTAAATACAAAGCGAAACGGGTGCAGCCCCTGGGTGCACACACATTTTCAGAACATGTTTCTTACTACAGTTCATTCCTTTCTCTTCATAATGTTAATCGATTGAGATACATATCAATTACTGGAAATTCCATCGCATCACCACATTATGGCCTTGTTCGTCCTTGTGGGATGTGTACATAAGCTTAAAAAAGTCACTTTTCTTTTCACACTAGTAACACTGGGAACGGAGTCTGCGGCACCTGAACGGGAGTACCCGAGTTAAGACATTATTTAAAGGTGTGCGGTGCTTCCTCGCTATTGCAGCTCGCGACCATCACAAAAGAGTAACTGACAAACGCACCAACTGATTAGTTCTACGACGACTTGCTTATCCCCACGGTTCGCCAACAAACTGTTATTCTTTCCCCACCACACGTTACGTATTCTACGCCAGGAGATAACTGCTATATTCACACAGTCTGTATAAACAAGAAGTTTCTCATACAAGTCGTCTTTACAACAACGCCAAGGTTCTCCATTTCAATATACAATGTCAGCATCGTCTGGGTGGCGACGGAAATGACTTAAGTAAACATGTCACACTGAGAGCAGAACAGTACACACCATTTACCTAGGCACCTTTTTGCAATATACTTACGGATGAGCAAATTATACTTCCTGTAAGGAAAAGGCTGACCGAAATCCTTGAAGCGCAAGATGTGTGTGTGCGTACGTGTGTGGTCGCCGCCGGATTCAGCAGCCATGAGCAAATGAGTTTCAGCATCATTCTACAACAATGTAAACACTTAACATCAGCTCATTACACGATGAACGGTGTATGGGCATATCAATGAAGATTGATCCCAGCTTCGCGTAAAATCGAATGAGGGTTGGGCGTACCGATGACGACCAACAATAAATTCTTCAGGCAGTGCCACTGCAAACACTCAAAAAGCCAGACTTCACGGAAATGCGTTCAGCAGTTTCGCGGGTGGAAGGTGCAAACGGAACAAACGACGCTACCCCACCGTATCCCTTCACTCTGTACACTTCGTGCGAAACCTGAAGCACAATAGGTAGAGGCTGCGTAACGAGTACGCCTAATTCTGGTTCACTGCAGCCTCTGATTTGTGCACCGGTATAGTGTAGTATAGTAACTACGCTACGAGCTAGAGACCGACGAATCCTGGGTCAATTCCCGGCAGGTGAAAGCAACGTATCTCTTCTTCAGAGCGTCCAGACTATGGGGCCGAACGAACTTCCTATTCAACGGACACGACGACATTCTGCGCGAGGTCAAGGCGGCCGGAGTCTAGTGTCTAGTGCCGCGGTTGAGATTTGGAGGAGCTACGCCTCCATTTCGCCGTACGCCTTCTTGGGGTGCAGACAAACTTGACCTTAACTTTCACGTGTGGCTAACATTAAACAATTTTTCTCAAAACAGTAGTTCATACCATAAACACAAATTTAACACCCGCACTTTCAATATGAACACTTTAGATGTGCTGTCGGTCCTATACACAACGCAGCACGAGGAGAAACACGGACTACACAGCGTAAACTTTGATCAGGTGTATTAATTAAATACGTCAAAACAGAACATATCGCTCAATGAATGCGGTAGTGGCACAACCCAAAAATTGACCATTTTGGAATTAATACTAAGACTGAACACAAAAATATGACTACATGCAACAAATACCGGCACATTTGTTAGTTTAAACATACCCCGCTAGATGCCGGGATTGTCAAATGTACTTTATGTATTATTTAGCTCAATCGTAGTATTAACTCCATGTTAGCAATTTCTGGATTGTGCCACTATGGCAATTCAGTGCCCGACGTTCTCACAAATGGATGCGTACATTAAGTACCAACAGTACATTTGTGCCTGCAATGAATGTTATGAACGTAATGGACGGGCGCTAACTAGCCAACAAAACCATTTGGGACATGTATACATTACATTTTCCTGAAGTGTAAACTACGCAAACGCCGAACACTTTTATACCTGTTTACATCCACCGCACTCGATCTGATGACGTTTTCCCGCCAGAAGGAAGCCTTCTCAAAATGGCGGCGTCCTGTACTGTGTGAGGTGAAATGGCGGGAAATGTGTATGTCGTCTTGTTCAGGGTCTTCTAACGCTAGCAGATCCAATACTTCACTTTACACATGCAGGAAATTACGATAGAAGAACGCTTAACACCATAGCAACCAGGTCCAGCCAGCACCACAATCGATTGGCTCGGCGCTTCGCCTCACAAGCTGTAGTGGGAAATATGACAAATCGATACTACAGGGTACGTATATGCGTTATTACTGATGATAATCACAACGGTATGACGACCCGTAAGGCGTCACGTTTGTGTGGTAGAAACAGCAGCTCGCGCGTGCGTACGTACGTAAGCCTCCCTACAACGAATCAATGCTACCCCGGCACGCTATAGGCTGGAATGTCTGGGTTTCACATCGTCTACTGCGCAATTCCAGAATCCTAATGTAGCACAGAGCCTCCAGCTGATGCACTGCTTTCATGGAAACCCCACGGGCTCAGTACGGTCGAAAGACCAAGGCACTATCCCGAGCCTGTTCAAGTTCTATATCTAAAAAACGCCAGCGATGTGAAACAGTTATGACGGTGTAGATGATTGTCTTCTGGGATGTTAAGCCGAGAAGATTCATAAAACATTACCCACGTTTCGCGAAGTCTGCTGTACCTGTTGGCTGGGTCTGGTCACTTAAAAAAAACAGTTCTTTGACAGCACAAACCATCGAGGCAGCGGCAACTGGCACCTCTGAGACGTCTGTAACTCTTCACAAACTGATAGCATGTCACATACCCAACGACTTTATCTTCAATATCATCCTCATTAGCTCAAGTCGCTTTATTCAAGGTTATCTAACAACATAATGGAGACCGGCATTTCTGCATACACGCCGTCGGCCCATCTCCACCTCAAGTCGTTTAGTGTTCCGTACTATCCGGCTACCTCCTGTTACAGCCTACGAATATCTACGAAAATAATTCTGACCTTCGGATAGAACCATCACTTGGCATGTCGAGTCACACTGTGTTCCGAGAGAACGACAGTCACTATGCAACCTTCCCCACCCTCCTGTTACTTCGGTCCGAACAGTTACCTCAGCACCGCTGTCAAACACCCTCCATCTACGCTCTTCCCTTAATACAACAGACCAGGTTTCATGGCACAACAAATAAACGTGTAGTTTTGTATACTTCAACCTTTACGGTTTCGGAGAGGGGATGACAAGACAAATGTTTCTGAACTCAACGGCAGCAACCTTTCCCCGAATTTAATCTGCTTTTTCTTTCTTCGTGACTGAAATTGTAATCCGTATTTTTCCCGAATATTTGACGTTTCCCACAGTGTCAAAAAAATTATTACCTACCTCTACCTAGTAAATGTCTTGAATTCACGTGGTTGCACACAACTGAACACAGCGAAATAAAGTAAGTAAACTCACCCAATGAAGTTCTTGATGAAACAGTACACCGCGAACAACGTGCTGTCATTGAGGTCCAGCTCGGGTTTGAGTCTCGGCAGAACGGGATCGTCACAAGGCTGGGTCGGCGAGATGGCTAGCGACTGGGTCTGGTTTGTCGCAGTTCCCATGACGACGCAGAGATCTGCAGTAGTGGTCATTTCGTAGAATATTCCTTAGCAACCACTCAAACCCTTCCACCCGAATACACAAAAGTGATGGGGAAGACGAACATACTGTCAACGTGCTAGTCTCCTCCACCGCGTTGCAATGAGAAGCGAATGGTTCAGTCACACTTGAACACTGCAGTCACGTCGTCATTAGACCACTATGCTCATTATGCAAACCACAGTTTCAACCCAAGAAATTTCCTTTTCTTTCCCTGTTATTTACAGCTTTAAGGTTACAGTGTAAAACACAAACAGGTCCCACCAGCAAATTCCAAACTCAATGAAATGAAATGTACTGGAGGAGCACCTGGCGCTACAGGATACGAACTGCCTTACTGCCTGCACCGCACTAAACAGTTCACATGTGACAATCCCGTTGAGCTGACCCGCTCATCCACTGCCCCTGTTTAGAATATAAACATCGTAACGCCCATTCGTAAGTTTACTTTATAAACAATATATCAATCATTTGTTCATCGACATTCAGAGACATGCATATCTGACGCTTAATGGATGACAACAGAAATTTAATTTCCTTTCATTCTCTTTCTCTTATTACTGTACAGTTTCTTTTTCTTCTTCGGCAGCAACGTTCTCAACACATATGTAAGTTTTGTTTGCAAATATGACGGCAACTCTAAATTAATTTTATCACAACTGAAACGCAGGCCTGGAATCACTGTAATGGCGATGTAGTACTAACGACTTTAAAATTACACTTCGCGGCGAATTTTTGCCGTCCTGTGGTGATTTCCAACACGCTGTTGTTATAAACTTACTAATGCAGACTGAAGAATCTGCAAAAATTCTTGGCGCAGTTCTAAATGGACGAGTTCTTTGTCAGATTAGAAACAGTTCGTGTTTTGGATACCGACGTAAAAGAAACAAATGTATGCTTAGTTGTCTCAGTGTTCTTGCTTTACTGACGTGTTAAAGTCAATATTTTTCAGTGAGGACTCCTGGCTCTGGCTTCTTGGATGCCGAAACAACTGACACAAGATTGTATGCACGTTTTCTTGATGTTCTTGTATTATAAAGCCAATTAATCCTCGTACTTCCGAACAGGCGAAGTGCTGGTCACAGCCACTTAACCCAACCGCAAACAGACTTTCAGAAAATCACGAAGGTAAGTAACTTTCGAACATGGCGGTGGTAATCTTCCAAAGATGTGCCACAAACGATTCATGTGACGAGACTTTTGCTCCTCTCGAGTATAATTGGCAGTATTAACACACGGAACACTTAACCAGTCTAAATACGGACTTCTGCCAACAGGAATGCGGAACTATTGCATGCAGGCTTGAGCAAGGACAGGGTACGTTTGACTTCGTTCGCTGCTTTCTGCCCTGGGAGATATTGATCCACAGCAGCTCTGGGGCGCCTGTTCAGGCGCAGAAGCCCGCCATTACGAGACAGAAGACAATGATGAGACGGATACTCGAGACTCTTCCTGACGACACTTAAATATTAACAAGTGTTCTTAATACTTCACTAACAACAGGCACGCTGGATGGAACTCCAGATATGCACAACCACCAGAGTTCACGACTTGAAACACTTCATGTTACAACTAAGTGTTACACTGGGTGTCTGATTTTGAGGAAATATCGGTAACTAGCAGTGTCTGTGAATACCCGGTATTACAAAATTTTGGACCTAAGAAAGTTTAAATGATAAGGTATTTGAGAAAATCACACAAGGTGCTTACAAGTCACGTTATTTACACTACATAAGATTGAGAAACACGGCCAGCAAGGATTAAACAAAGATATATAGGCACACAGGGTTTTTACCGAGAATAAAAACCACTAATAAGACGTGTGCAGAAATGGTACGATTATATTAAACGGGGAATTACAGAACCAGACTGCCAACATATTCGGGAACAGAACTGATATTGAAAAGATTCAAATGGTGGGATTTTTTGAACGCAGTGTTGTGTTTTACGATTTCACAGATGTGACTGCTCGATGACTTGAGTTAACTACGAACTGCTAAGCGAGGCGTTCCTGAGTCATCGATTGAAAGACCTTGACATATATTAATAATTGTCCAACGAGATGTAACACAAAGCAGTCTATTTATTATTCCGCAAGTTCACTCTACATGTTTCGGGTGTCAACACTACCCATCATCAGGAACACACAAAACTGTAACTACAGCCTCCGGTACTGGTCATATTCTTTGTGCAGCTACCTCTCTCCAACGTGGCCAAGCTTGGTCACGGTAGCTGCACAAAAAATATGACCAGTACCGGAGGCTGTAGTTACAGTTTTGTGTGCTCCTGATGATGGGTAGTGTTGACACCCGAAACATGTAGAGTGAACTTGCAGAATAATAAATAGACTGCTTTGTGTTGCACCTCGTTGGACAATTATTAATATAGATCAGCGATGCACGGAACCATAAACATAAAATTCGCCTTGACATGATTCTGGTAACGACAAGGCTAGGAGCAGACCTGGCATCTTATTAAAAAACCATTTAAACGTGCTCGTCAAACGGCCGTCACATCTGACGCGATCAATGTACCCATTCCCGCACGCAAGAATTTACTATATCGTGTCTATGGAGCACTGTGGTTACTGCATGTACCACCAGGTGCAGCACTCGGAAATTCTACGCCCTGAACGCGCAATATATTTGTTCTATATCCATATGACGACAAACAGCAATTATTTTCAGGAACAGCATTAAATGATGGTTTTTATAACCGAAAAGAAGCGTGTTCCTTGCGAGGAGCGAAATGAGTCTTCAAAATAAAATTCGGGTTAATCGTCGTATATAAAGGGTTACATTTATCACTTTGTGTTGCAACTCCGTTGGTAAATAGTTATCATTATCACAATAAAGTACTGGCAGGCAGGTATTAAGTGGCCACCAGATGCTTACATATATGACCCAAAGGCCTAGAATAAAACGTAAACGTCTTATTACTTCGAAACTGCTATTCTGCATAACATGAACTATGTATCGCTCACTGAATGCTAAAGCGGCACATCCCAAAAACTGTCCATTTGGAGCTAATACAACGATTGGGCTCAAAAAAATATCACAAGTCCTTGCGACAATAACGGAACTACCGTCATCTAGCGGGGTATTTTTCAATTCACAAGCGTGTCGGTATATATTTTTTTTTATCTCAATCGTAGTATTAACACCAAATGGGCAATTTTTGGGTTATGCCACTACTGCATTCAGTGAGCGATATCAGAACACTTCACGTCCAACAAACGAGGCTATATAGCACCCCCATAAAAAAAAAGGCAGTAAAGTTTCTCTGTCCACGCCATAAAGGCACATATGGGGAGCACAGATACTGCCCCACTCATTCTTGACCTTGGTAACAGGTGGAAGTGGTTAATTTAACGACCCGGCCGCTTTATCCCCGGGAAAGAACAGCTGTACCTACTAAAGAGGGGACCGGGTGGGCTCCAAGAAACAGTCTGGGCGTTTTAAAGAAGAGAAAAATACCCATCACCAACCGGGACTGGAAGCCCCGACCGTTCAGCCCCAGCTAGTCACCCACACTGAAACGTTACCTAATGCCGTTGTGACACGGATACACTCGGACATTATATACAGAATCTGCAGTCCCTACGCAGCAGCCAGCAGTAAACATTACTAATACGCTGCTAACACATGTGGCATACCTTGAAGCTCAACTGCTGACGTGATGTGTAGGTGGCGGCGGTGCTGTCAGAGTGGGGGCGTATGCCCCGCAACGGAGCACACGTTTAGTTAACTCTCTCCTTCCCACTGACCTTCGTGAATTAAACTACCAGTATTACACACAAGCATTTTCTTACGTCACAGAGGAGCTGGTACGGGACAGAACAGTGTGAAGAAAATAATTGTTTGGTGTTCCCGTTGTTTCCTTCGGAAATGAATGCTGTAAATGTTTGGGACCTACGGTACATGTTTCGCACAAACATGAGCTACGTATAATGCAGTGGCGTACCGAGGGGGTGTGTTCAACCCCCCCCCCCCCGAAATTCCGAAGGCCCTCCAAAATCGTGCCAAACTCAACCCGATTGTGGAAACTGTTAAAAACTGCAGTAAAATTCTAAAACTACCGCCGGTTCGCAATTGTTTTACACCAGCAATGACAAATAAATTGGTTGTCATCATAAATAGTCTTAAAGTACCAAAAATTACGAAACTTTTACTATATGATATGAAACTTCTTGTACCAAATTACAGCTGCCTCCAGAACACTTGACTAGGGGGATGGGAGCTACCGCCCCCAGATCTCCGTTCTCTGTACTCAACTAAATTTGTTGAACCCCCCCCCCCCCGTTAAAACATTCTGGATCCCCCCCCGTAGA
>Ga0123353_10010339_pt1 | contig 12995 bp, 7 predicted proteins | sample TergutLab28metaG_3_FD_92763 | JGI IMG/M metagenome (GOLD analysis project Ga0123353, IMG submission 92763) | Labiotermes labralis P3 segment gut microbial communities from Petit-Saut dam, French Guiana - Lab288 P3 | ecosystem: Host-associated > Arthropoda: Insects > Digestive system > Gut ...
CCGATGTCCTACGGCAGCGTTCTCATCGTGGATGATGTGGAGTCGAACCTGTATGTCGCCCAGGGGCTTTTGGCCCCTTACGAATTGTCGATCGAGACCGCCTCAAGCGGATTTGAGGCTATCGAAAAAATAAAGACCGGCAATGTATATGACATCGTGTTCATGGATCATATGATGCCGCAAATGGACGGTATCGAAGCGACGGACAAGATACGCGCCCTGGGATATACGCGGCCTGTCGTGGCGCTGACCGCGAACGCCGTCGCCGGGCAGGAAGAGAAGTTTTTCTCAAACGGGTTCGACGGCTTCATTTCCAAGCCCATCGACATGCGCCAGCTCAACGCCGTGCTGAAAAAATTCGTGCGCGACAAACAGCCGCAGGAAGTGATAGAGGCCGCGCGGCGGCAGGCAAGCGGGAAGAAGGATGGCGGGGCGGCCGCGCCGGAACAGAAACAGATAGACCCGCAATTGGCCGGGTTTTTCGTGAAGGACGCCAACAGGTCCGTTTCCGTGCTCGAGGAGATATGCGAAAAGAACGGCGTCTACGAGGACGCGGATATACAGATGTACACGACTACCGTCCACGCGATGAAAAGCGCCCTCGCGAACATCGGCGAGCCTGAGCTTTCTTCTTTCGCCGCGGAACTTGAGCAGGCGGGACGAGACAAAGACACGGACAGGATATCGTCGGAAACTCCGGCTTTTCTCGGCGAGCTTAAGGCGATCATTGAAAAGCTGACTCCCGAAGAGGCATCCTGCGAGGCGCCGGCCCCGACGAACGCGGATTATTTACTCTTGGAGGAAACTCTGCTCGCTATCAAAGAGGCCTCAAAAGCATACGATAAGCGCGCGATAAAAGAGCTGCTAAGTAAAATACGAAAATACGCATGGCCCGGGCAAATTAAAAAATTGCTCGACATGATGTCCGGGCAATTGCTTGAAGGTGATTATTACGAGGTTTCGGACACCGCGGAGAAAGTGATGAAACGGCTATTGTCCGAAATAACGAAATAGCATAGATTATCAAGTATTAGTGAGCCGGATGAACCGTCCCCTTTTGGCACGATAAATTGCCGTCTTTCATCGAGAAAACAACATCCGCGATGGATGTGACTTTTTTTGAATGGGTCACGATGATAACGCACTTGCCCTCGTCATGGGCGAGCGAAGTCAGGATTTTCAGCACGTCGTTTTCGGTTCGGTCGTCGAGATTTCCCGTAGGTTCGTCGGCGATGATGATGCCGGGGTCGTGAGATAACGCCCGCGCGATCCCTACGCGCTGTTGTTCGCCGCCGGAGAGTTTTAGTATTTTTCTGTCCGCCGTCTCGCGGTCGATCCCCACTTTTTCGAGCAGGGAATACGCATACGCCTTCTTATCTTTTTCGCTGCTCTCGCTTATGTTCATGGATAAGACGATATTTTCTATAGCGGTGTAGTTGTTGATGAGGTTCAGGGCCTGGAACACGACGCCTATTCCTTTCGCCCGGTATTCGTCCCTGTCGATTTCCTTCAAGTCGTCTTTACCGTGCAGGATCCTGCCGCCGCCGCAAACGTCCAACCCCGCGATCAAAGACAAAAGGGTCGTTTTGCCGGAGCCGGACCTGCCCATAATGGTATAGACCTTACCCGCCTCAAACGCCGCGCTCACGCCTTTTAGGACATTCCTTTTCATCCCTTCATATTTGTAGGTCACATTGTTTACGGTCAATACATTCGTCATGCTGTCCCCCTAATTCCTCTCCATGAGTATCTTGATAGGTTCGTATTTCGTAATGTACCGAATGCCCGTCAGGCTTGAAATCAAAACGAGCAAAAGCGCAATAAGGACGATCATCATCACTACCTGCAGGTTCAAATTCACATCCAGAGCCGTCAGCGGCTGCGCGTTCAGATCCCCTTGTGTCCCGGCGTAGTACATGCCTGTGCCCGGATCGGCGCCTGTTTCGGCGGCGGCCACCTGGTTTTGTAACAGCATATCCGATACCGGCTGCGCGACCGCCGCGCCTATGCCGAGGCCGACTATCAGGCAGATAACGGTTATAGCCAAACTCTCAATGATCAGCCCGAAAGCGACCTTGTGTTTTTTCATGCCCATAGCCCGCAGCACTCCGATTTCGTACTTGCGCTCCCTTATGGAGAGCGCGGAGAGCAGAATCAGGATCAAGGCGCCCAATATCAAAACCACGATCATAAAAGTGCGCGATATATTCGCCATACCGAGGGCGGGGCTGATTATTCTGTTATACGCTTCTTCGTCTATCGTAACCCTGTAATCGTACGACAGCCCCGCGGCGCGCGCCTCACTTTCAAAAGCGGGCAAAAGCTCGGGGCTTTTCAAGGTATACGCGGCAGTATCCACGCGCGGGTCCGTCTTTCCGAAAGTAAAAGCTGTCTCGTAATTCGTTATGATATCGTTTCGCGCGTTTATGGCGGCAGGGGCGTCTATCGTGGCCCCAAACATATTCGCGGTGAAGTCGAAGTATATGCCTACGACCTCGAGCGTCAAGGGATTGCCTGTAACCATGCCCTGCTCTATATCGATAATGTCGCCTACTTGAAGATTATTCAGCGCCGCGAAATCTTCGCTGACGATACACTCGTTATTTCCGGCCGGAAAGCCGCCGGCCGTTATTCCCCTGAACCCTTCCCTGAAATCGTCCAGCTGTTCAGGATTTGTATAGCCCTTCACATTCATAGTCGGAAATCTCGCGACAGATCCGCCGTCGGGTGAGATCGGGATCGCGCCGCCTCCGGCGTCCTCTCCCAGGCCGATAAGCGTATCGCTTACGGAAGGCACCTGACAGGACAGGTCCGCGCTCAGCAGGCAATCGGACCCGGCCAGAGCCGCGTAAACAACAGGCAGCGGAACGGCCTGTTCGGTCTGCGCGCCGGACATGACCGAGAGCTTTGAAGTATCCGGGTTGATATACACCCTTGTGCCGAACTGCGCTTTATAGTCTTCAATGATCGCCCCTGACGCGGTGTTGATGCTGAGGGATACGACCGTGGTGACGATGATCGCGAGGATTATCGCCCCCATTAACATATTCCTGCCCTTGTTTCGCGCCAGATTTTTCAGCGCGTTTTGAAAAATGTACATATATAAATTCCTCCCGGCGGATTTATTTGTTACATTGTAGCACCTATATCTTAAACCAATCTGACAAATAATAAAACGAGAGGTCAAATGACCCTCTAACCGCGCACAAAAGAACCGTCCCTCTGTGTTCTAATAATAAAACGAGAGATCAAGTGACCCCTCGTGTTGGACAGATCGTTTTGGACAGAACCGCGATAGTGTGCAGTGGGGCGGCTACCATATGAACCGTCCCCGTGATAGGGTTTCAGACATAAGGTACGTCCCCTTTTGTCTCGTGTGTTTCTTTGCCAAAAAGTCAAGATATTATAATCTACTTTTTATATAAAATGTGTTAAACTTCCTTTGCTATGAAAATTAGGCTCATAATATGCATTGCGTTTTTTATATTGTGCATGTCGTATTCACCGATGCCTGTCCACGCGGGCGAGGCGGATATGCCCGCGGTCAAAGTCGCGATGAGCGACGACCAGTCGATCATAGTCGAGCGCATGCTGGCGAACGCGCTGTCGCGCGCAGGCCATCAAATGGTCGCCCAGGTGACGGGAATGCGCACCGCCATCGCCGACGTCAACTACGGCGACGCCGCGATACTGCCGCTTCAGACGGGCGGATGGGAAGAACGATACGAAAATCTGCTCATAGTCCCCGTGGTCATCGAACATGTGGAATTTACGGCTTATACCCGCATTGACGACGATTTTTATTTTTCCGAGTGGGGCGACCTGGCCGGACTCAATCTGGGTTATCGCTGGCAGAACGAGTATGTAGCAAACAATGTCTGGAGGGCTGACGCCGCGGACCTGTTTCCCGTAAACGATGTTGCTGAACTATGGTCCGACCTGCTTTCCGGCATAACCGACGTGATCGTTCTGCCGCGCCTCTCGCATTTTGAGAACAGGCTTTTGCCCGGCACGAAAAAGGTGAGCGTCATAGAACGGCAGCCCTGCTATACATACGTAAACAATAACTACGAGCATCTCATTCCGCTTCTTGAAAAGGCTTATACGGATATGTTCGCTGACGGCACTATGGATCTTATCCAAAGCGGCCGCAACCTTTTCGCCGATAAAAAATATGTCTTGTCGGTGAACTCCTACAGCGCGGAAACCGACCTTGAACGTTTACGGATGGACTTCATCCGCAAGAACCTTGAGCATGACAGTTCTGTTGAGTACTTCAACTTTTACCTGAACTCGAACGAGGTCCTGAGCCAGGCCAATTTTAATTCGGTAACCTCAAACCTGATCCGCTCCGAGTTTATCTCGCGCTTCCCCGACCTGGTCCTCGTATCCGGCAACGAAGCGCTTGAATTCGTGCTGAACAATTACTATACGCTTTTCCCGAGAGTCCCTGTAGAGTTCTTCGGCGTACAGGGGTTCGACGAAACTATGCTGTTCGGATATGAGCAGCATGTCACCGGTATCGCCGAAAACATATCGTTTAACGAAAACGTCTCGGAAATGCTCAGGCTCTATCCATATACGGAAAAGATATACATTCTGAACGACTACTCGCTTCTGCGAAGCCTTAAGATGCGCGAGGACTTTCAAAAAAGTATCGAAGCCTCCGCCTTTCCGGTGGAATTCGAGTTCAACGAGAATAAGCCGTTTGCTCAGATCTTAGACGACCTGCGGGATGCAGGGCCCGATACGCTGGTACTTATAGGAAACTATGTCGCGGACTACAACGGGACGATCTACTCGGAAAAAGAGATCCAGCAAAAGGTGTCCGAGGCTTCGGAGAACCCTGTTTTTTGCGTGACGTCCGCCTATGTGGGAAACGGGACGTTTGGCGGGCTCGTTTCGGCTACGGAACAGGAGAGCATTTTAGTCGCGTCAAGAGCTTCAGCGTTGTTGAGCTGGACGCCTCCTTCGGAGATCCCGATAATTTTCGACTCGGCGTGGCTCAACGAATGGCAGTTTGACTACCGGGTGGCCGAAAGATTCAATATTGAAACAAGGATCCTGCCGGAGGGCCACATTATCATAAACCGGTCGATCCCGATATGGGAATCCAATCCGGTCGAGTTCAGACTTGTGTTGATCCTGGGGATTTTATTGTTATTTATCATCTCGGTTCTCATCGTGTTTACAAGAATGCTGTCAAAGAAACAAGCCGCCGCCGAGGCCGCGTCGGTGGCGAAATCCGCGTTTTTAGCGAATATGAGCCACGAAATACGCACGCCGCTGAACGCCATCATCGGCATGACCTCGATCGGCATGTCCTCGGCCGATCCCGCGAGGATGAAAAACAGCTTCCTGAAAATTGACGACGCGTCAAAACACCTGCTGGGCGTCATCAGCGATATCCTCGATATGTCAAAGATCGAGGCAGGCAAGTTTGAGCTCTCCGCCGAGGAGTTCAATATGGAAAAAACAATGCGCCGCGTCGTCAACGTTTTCCGTTTTCGCGTCGACGAGAAAAAGCAGACTCTTGATATGTATATAGACGACGCCATTCCCGAAGTTTTGATTGGCGACGACCAGCGCCTGGCGCAGGTGGTTTCAAATTTGATTTCGAACGCTATAAAATTCACGCGCGAAAACGGCGCCGTCAGCATTGACGTCCACCTTCTCGGCGAAGAAAACGGCGTCTGCAATATACAGTTTGCGATAAAAGACGACGGAATCGGAATTAGCAGGGAGCAGCAAGTGCGGCTGTTTAAGTCTTTCCAGCAGGCCGAGAGCAGTACGACCCGCAAGTACGGCGGCACAGGCCTCGGCCTGTCTATCTCAAAAGGTATCGTAGAAATGATGGGCGGCAGGGTTTGGCTCGAATCCGAGCCCGAAAAAGGGTCCACCTTCTACTTTACGGCAGGCTTTAAACGCGGAACCGCAACGATGGACTTTGCGCTCGATGAAGAAATAGACGACGAAGAGGAAATCGACTTTTCGGGCAATACCATTCTCGTCGCGGAAGACGTCGACATTAACCGGGATATCGTTATGGCTTTGCTGGAGCCGACGAGTATAAACATAGACTTCGCGGAAAACGGGGCGCTCGCTGTCCGTATGTTTTACGAAAATCACGAAAAGTACGACCTGGTCTTGATGGACCTGCAGATGCCCGAAATGGACGGCTACGAGGCTACGCGCCGTATAAGGGAGTTCGACTTACCCGAAGCGAAAACGATTCCGATCATCGCCCTTACAGCAAACGTCTTCAAAGAAGACGTCGCGTCCTGCTTTGAGGCCGGCATGAACGGACATCTGGGAAAACCCCTGGACATCAACGAGCTCATCAGGCAGCTGAAGCTGTTTTTATCTTAAGGATCTTTATCTCCTCGGCTGGGCGAATTCCAGAGCGCGAACGATCAAGTCCGCGTAGAGCACGTTGCCTTGGGCTTTCGCTATATGTATACCGTCTTTCGCGAGCAGCGACGGGCTTTGCGAGATAGTCAGATCCCAGTCGGCGACCGTGACAAACGGATATATATTCGGTAAAGAGCGGATGAATTCATTCGCGGGCGCCATACTGCTGAGGCCGTGCCCCGTCATCATGATAAGGCTTTGGCCCGGCTCTATCATGTCAACGATCGCCTGCGCGTCCCTGACCGTCGATCCGGTTATGTTATTCGCGAGGCATATGACAATGATAGCGTCGTAGGTCAGGGCGCCGGAATCTTTCCAGCCCTGCAGGATCGACGCGCCCGTCGCCATATTTCGGCCTTCCTTGCTGTCTATCGTGGAGTTTTCTATGACGTTCGCGATCTCCTTGCGCGCGCCCTGTGTCAGGCTGTCCCCGATGATGAAAACAGGATGGTTTTCCCAGTTGATCGAAGAGTCACCCCCGCCCTGCGCGTTGTCTCTGTCTACATACGTCACAACAGGGTCCGGTTTGGTTTCCCTGGTAAACCCTTGGAAATCCGGCGACGTGAATAATTGCACCACGATACTTACGGCCAGAACCGCAATAAAAATAACGACGGCAAGTAATATCGTTTTTGCCGTCTTAGCCTTTGCCCTGTTTCTGCTCACAAAACTTCTCCTGTTCCTCTATCAGTATTTTGAATCGTCGTCAATAAACCCGCTTTCAGATTCCGGATTGTAATTATAGCTTTGCAAAGGCGCTGCCGGCCCGGCCGGTATCGGCGCCGGGAGCGGCGCCGGCTCTTCCGCCTGCGGCGCTAGGTTCACGGGCGGCGGAAGATCCGCCGGCGGCGTAAAGTTCACGGGCGGCGGAAGGTTCACGGGCGGCGGAAGGTCCGCCTGCGGCATAAGGTTCTCAGGCGGCGGAAGGTTCGCGTTCGTTTCCTGCTCGAGCGCTTCCGCGTAGATTTCGGCGGGCGAAAGGCCTCCGTCCGCCGAAGGGGCCGTGGTCGGGTTGTACGCCGGAAACTCTATGTTCGGGGCCGTGAATTCGTGCTCGGGAAACTGAAACATCGGCTCCCGCGGCGCGGCGTCATATACCGGCGCAGGAGCTTCCTCAAATGAGGCGCTCTCAAAGACGGGAGTCATCGCGGCATCGAACCCCATGTCGGCAGGCCTTCCCCCCGATAAAAGCTCGTCGTCCAATATAAACCTGTCGACGGTTTTTTTCAATAATAAAGCCTGGCTGTTCATCTGCTCGCTCGCCGCCGCGCTTTGTTCGGACGTCGCGCTGTTGTGATAAACGACATTGGTCATTTCGGTCAGGCTCTTGTTGACCTGATCTATCGCCTGGCTTTGGCTCTTTGTGGCTATCGCGATTTCGTCGAGCAGGTCGTTGATAGTCGCGATCCCCTCTTCGATCGTTTTGAAAAACGCGATCGCCTCGTCGACTATCCTTGTGCCCATCTCGGATTTCGAAATCGTTTCGGCAATCATCGCATGGGTGTCGTTCGCGGCTTCCCCGCTCTTGTTCGCCAGGTTCCTCACTTCGTCGGCGACGACTGCAAAGCCTTTCCCGTGGATACCCGCCCGCGCCGCTTCCACGGCCGCGTTCAGCGCCAGGATGTTTGTCTGGAACGCGATTTCGTCGATGACCTTCATTACGGACCCGATCGAATGGCTCGCTTTGCTTATCTCGCTCATGGCCGACGTCATGTCGAGCATCTTGCGCCCGCCCTCGTTCGCGTTTGTGCGGATCTGGGCAGTCAGCACCGAGGCTTCCGCCGCGCGGTCGGCGTTTTCGACAGCCTCCGCCGCGATCTGGCCTGCCGTAATATGCAGCCTGTCCGTAGTCGCGGATTGTTCGGAAGACGACTGCGACAGCGACTGGGCTCCTACCGAAAGCTCATGCGCGCCTACCGTAAGCTGCTCCGTCGCGGTGATCACGTCATGCACTATCGCGCTGAGGTTCGTTACGACGGTATTGACCGCTATTGCGAGGTTGTCTTCGCCGCTTGACAGCTTGGCGCTGACCCGGAGATCGCCCTGCGCCACCGCCTCAAGAACGGCGACCTTGTCCATTAAATTATCCGCCATCATGTCGAAAGCTGTGATAATGTCCCCTATTTCACCGCTGACGACTTCGTATTTTTTCAGGTTCGCGGCCATATCTTTCGGGATATTAAGGGTTCCGCTGACCGCCAGGTAGTTCGCGAAATTCTTCAGCGCCGTTATAGGATGCAGGACGCGGGTCGTCATTATATATATACAGTACACCAGGAACACGACGCCTCCGCCGATAAAAATCATAAAAATAATATTGAACGTGCCCGCGTTCTGTTGGACGCCGGGGTCTTGCACATGGCCGCTGAGGTATTGTACGGCCAATATCGCGACGATCCCGCAAGCGACAACGATCGAGGTAAAAACTACTATCGCTCCCACGATCCGGACAATGATGCTTTTTTTATTTTTATTTTCCATGGGTACAGTATACACCTCACCTGCTGAGAATTGTACCACAAAACCATCATGTTTTTCTATGGTATAATCGTTTGATGAGTAAAAAACGCTTGAAAATAAACAGTTTTTCGCTGATTCTCGCGGTTATCGCGGCTGTCGCCTGGCTCTGCGCATGCGAACCCGTCGCGAAAATCGCGGAAGTCGCCGATACTATTACGCGCGACATCCCCTCGGCGAAGGACACTCTCACCTCGCTGCTCGAGGTCAACAACGCGATGTCCGAAGCCATGTCCAGGGGAGAAACTGAGCTAACGCTCAATGTCGCCGGCATAGGCGAAGACGAGCTCAGGGCCATCGGCGAAAACATGTCTACTTTTTGGGGCAAGCCCACACATTACACCGTAACGAACGAATACAAGGACGTAGACGGCATTATACCGGGGCGGCTTACGGACGTAAAGACGATCACGAATATTTTTGAGCTCTCATATAATTATTACGTTTTCGATCATATAAAAAACGGGAAGCCGATACCGGGCGACGTGCCGCGCGCGGGCGATATCGCGGCCGTGCTGCCGGCCATTGCTTCGGAGATTTTCAGCGACCCTCTCGCCTCGGACTACGAAAAGACACTGGCGGCGCACGACTGGCTCGTCGCGAATCTCGAGTACGACGTCGCGACGCCGAGCATCAGCGACGAAAACGGGACGTACGGCGCTTTTATCCTGCGGCGCACGATGTGCCAGGGCTACGCGGAAGCGCTTGAGCTGCTGTTAAAATGCTACACCGACGTCGAGGTCGTTCAGATAGTCGGCGAGGCGCTGAACACGGCCCTCTTCAGAAACGCAGACGAAGCGGGAGCCTCCCCCGAAGACTGGCGCGGGCACGCGTGGAACGCCGTGAACATGTTAGGCGACTGGTACCAGATAGACACGACGTTCAACGACCCTCTCGGTAACCCGACAGGCCGGGTCAGCCACTTCTATTTCGGCCAGTCGGACGGCGTCATGCTGAAAAACCACCGCTGGGTCTACGACTTTTTCCCGTCATCTTACGCGGGTGACTTTTTATTTTACAGGCAGAGCGGATTGTTCGCCGAGGATTGGGACAGTTTTCAGTCGATAGTAGAGGAACTGCTTGCCGAAGAACCGATAGATTTCTTTGAGGTCGCCGTGCGCAACGAGACTGTTAACGAGGACAACATCCAGTTCATCTACAAAGCTTTAGACAATCTCGACGCCATCATGTGGAGCGAGCAGGTCTGGAACAATATTCACGTCCATTCTATAGAGTTGCTATTCAATCCTTAGTGAGAAGAGTTATCTTGTCGCGAAACTTTTTCCGGTTAGTCTTATCGCCCTTTTCCGCGTAGATGGCCGCCAGTTCTTCCATAGACTCTACATGGCGCGGGCTGCCTTTCAAGGCCTGCTTGAATGCGGCTTCCGCCTCCTGAAGCCTGTTCATGCGCGCGTAGGCGACGCCCAGATAGTACCAGAGCGGCCACCAGTCGTTGAATTTGCTGTCTTTATAGGGTTCGAGTATCTTGATGCCTTTGCCCCACTTGCCTGATAGGACGGCGTTGTATCCCCTTTCGATCTCGATGGGGTCGTCGAGCTGTTGCATCCGCTTTCTGATCTCCTGGCGGTCCTTGCGTGTATGGCCGAGCTTCACGAATTTTTCCCATGCGAGATACGCTTTTTTATAAAGGCCGAGATTCAGGTACATATAGCCGAGATAGTAGAAACCCATGTCGAAACGCGGATGATATTCCGTTGTCATCTCGAAATAATCGAGCGCCTCCGCCTTCAGGTTACCGATATATTCCTCTTTATCGCTGTCTTCGTACAGCTTGCGCAGAATCCGCGCGTAACCGTACATGGCCGCCAGTTCGTTGTATTTCAGTACGAGGCCCGCCCGAAAATAGATGCAGGCGTCCTCGAACAGATCCTTGTCCGCTAAGTCTTTCGCCTTACGCGTCATATTTTCCACGGCCTTATTTCCGAAGTTTCGTTCAATAAAATCCAAATATACTTCACAGTGAGGAAATTTCGGGTCGATGCCCAGCACGCGCGCCATGTTTTCGGCGAGGATAGTGCTCGGGACGCCTCTCTCGGTTTTAAAGGCCTCCCGGTCCTCTTCGCGCAGAGGTATGGGCACGCCGCTGAAAGTATCCTTCATGCCGGCTCTCTCGAGAAAGACCGGGGTGAACTCGTCAAAGGTCAAATCTTTCATGCGGTGCTTCAGGTACTTGACCACGCGGTCGGGCCTGAGTGTCAAATGCGTTTCCGTATCGGGCCGCTTCACGTCGGGCGAAGGCACGGCTCCACCTTTCATAGACGCCGGCGGCCTGTCAAACATTCTTGTGATCCCAGCCATGGTCTACATCCTTTCCGGCGCGCTGACGCCAAGCAGATTCAGTCCGTTTTTTATAGCCTGTTTCGCCGCCGCGGTCAGCGCGAGCCTGACGGTGCGCGCGTCCCCCGAAAGCGGCAATATCGGGTCGTTGTGATAGAAGGTCGAAAACGCCTGCGCGACGTCCGTCACGTGCCGTGTCAGTATCGACGGCTCGTATTTCTCTCCCGCTTCCCTGACCGCGTCGGGCAGCGCACAGATGAGCTTTACGAGCTCAAACGCCTCGTCCGACACCACGGCGGAATAGTCGTCCGCGCCGAGCAGCGCCTCGGGACTCACGTCGAGACCCAGCTCCTCCGCCTTCCGCAGCACACTCGCGGCCCTGACGTGTCCGAACTGCACGTACGGCCCCGTCTCACCGTCAAAATTCAGCACCTTGTCCCAATTAAACACATAGTCCTTTATGCGGTTGTTCAAGAGATCCTGAAAGACGACGGCGCCTATGCCTATCTGCGCCGCGGCCGCGTCTACATCGTCCGTCACGACGCCCTTCTCTATGATTATTTCCTTCGACTTTGAAACGGCCTTCCCGAGCACATCCGCCAAGAGCACGGCTTTCCCGTCCCTCGTCTTCATCGGTCCGCCGTCCTCGCCGAGCACAAGCCCGAAGGCCACGTGAACGCAGTCGTCCGCCCACTCGTAACCCATGAGCTCAAGTATCTTGATCCATTGTTTGAAGTGCAGGTTTTGCTGCGTCGCGACCACGTATATGTTTTTGTAAAACCCGTATGTCTCTTTGCGATAAACGGCGGCGGCGATGTCGCGCGTAATATAAAGGGTCGAACCGTCGCTTTTTTTAATAAGCGCCTTGCCGAGCCCGTAGGGTTCGAGGTCGACGATCCCGGCCCCGTCGGACGTCTCGAGCAGTCCCTTTTTCTCCAGCTCATAGGTGAAGCGTTCCATCTTGTCGGAATAAAAACTCTCGCCGTCATATGAGTCGAAACTGACTCCCATCATATCGTATATGACCGTAAACTCTTTAAGGCTCTCGTCGCGGAACCATTTCCAGAGCGCGAGTTCTTCCTCGTCGCCGCGCTCGAGTGCGGCGAAAGCCGCGCGGGCCTCCTCCTCAAGAGACGGGTCCGACTCAGCGCGCTCGTGAAACTCCACATAATACCTGTTCAGCGCCTCGATAGGCGAGTTTTCTACTTCTTCGCGGGTTCCGAAGCGCCGGTAAGCGACGATGAGCTTGCCGAACTGCGTGCCGTAATCGCCCAGATGGTTGAGCCTCAGGACCTCGTATCCCAGAAAGTCCATTATCCTCGCGATCGAGCTGCCGATGACCGTGCTCCTGAGATGCCCGATATGGAAGGGCTTGGCGATATTCGGCGAGCTGTACTCTACGAGCACGCGCTTGCCGGCGCCGATATCAGAGCTGCCGAAAAGACCGCCCTTCGAAAGGACGTCCGTCACTACGTCCCTGAAGAAATCTGCCCGGTCTACGAAGAAATTGAGATACGGCCCCGTCGCCTTACAGGCAAAAGGGGACGTACCTTGTGTCTTGTGCGTCTTGGAGACACAAGGTACGTCCCCTTTTGTCTCCTTTGTCTGCGCCGCGATCCCGGCTGCCAGTTCCTCCGCGATGGCCGCGGGAGGTTTCCCGAGAGCTTTCGCGAGGCGAAAACATGGGAAGGCGTAGTCGCCGAGTGACGGATCCTTCGGCGCTTCGATAATGCCGTAAACATCCTCCGCGTCCAGCCCGGCTCCGGCCA
>Ga0123353_10010342_pt1 | contig 12993 bp, 11 predicted proteins | sample TergutLab28metaG_3_FD_92763 | JGI IMG/M metagenome (GOLD analysis project Ga0123353, IMG submission 92763) | Labiotermes labralis P3 segment gut microbial communities from Petit-Saut dam, French Guiana - Lab288 P3 | ecosystem: Host-associated > Arthropoda: Insects > Digestive system > Gut ...
AGTATTGGATGCAAATATATTTATATCATCTTTTTTTTGGGATGGTAATCCGAGAAAAGTTATAAAAAGAATTATTACTGGAATAGATACATTATTTATAACAAAAGAGATACTTGATGAAATTGAAGGTGTTATCGGAAGACCCAAGTTCCATGCAAGTAAAGATGAAATTTATTATTTCATAAATTCGATAGAAGAAATTGGGAATATAATCACACCAAAAAAGCGAATAAAAAATGGAAGCAGAAACAAAAGCGATAACAAATATATAGAATGTGGAATAGCGGCTGATGTGGATTATATAATATCAAGTGATATTCATTTACTGGAATTAAAAAAATATAACAAAATAAAAATTGTAAACGCAAAAGATTATTTGGAAATTGTGAAATAACATGGAGCCTTAACTTTGCTATGAGATATAAATCTAAGAGAGCAAGCGTATTCAGGATACTTCTCTTTAGCCCCTTTAGGTGAAATATAATTTTATCTTAAATAATTTTAAACTATTTTTACTTGACCTCTTCTGATATGGTGATATTATTATTTTAATATGCGGATTTTGATTGTTTTTTTCACATATCTTTTTTTGTTTACTGCTCAGATACACGCTGTGGAATATTTTGAAAAACTCCCCAAATTTTCAAGAATAGAAATTAGCGGCCGTATGACTGTTCAAATAGAAACATTTGGCGACAATATTGTTACAAATACTGAAAATACCATGAAAATAAATGTAAGAAGCGGAAGCATTAGAGATCTTGATTATTATATGAGCGGAGAAACATTGATTCTGCGTAAAAAATCCGGAGCTTTTCAGACTCGTAGCATTATTATAACCTTAAATATTTCAAATACAATTTCACAACTTGATGTCTCAACAGGCGCTCTTGTCCGAACATTTAGAAATATTTTTGACGAGAGGGCGGAAATAAGGGCAGAATCAGGCTCTTATCTTGACTTGGTTGTTGATGCTTCTTCATTATTTATAAATTCCGGAAGAGACTCTTCTGTAATAATAAAGGGGAGAGTAAACCAGGTTGAAACAAGAGCTGTTAACAGCGCTTTAATTGATGCAGAACTTCTTGCTGTTTCGAGAGCCTTTGTTTACGCCTACACAGGAAGCACTATAAAGATAAATGCTTTGGAATATCTTGAAGCTACTGCCAGCATGAAGTCAGCTGTTTATTATAAACAGACTTCTGCGGTAAAACACCTGTCGGAACTTGCCGGAGGCGAATATATTGAGTTTTAACGGATAATTGAATTTTATATAGAGAAAGGGGGAAAAGTATGGATGCAAAAAATGTATACAATACAGTTATTGCTGAAAAGGTTATCTGTAATTTTGAACAGGGGGGTATTGAGGGACATTATTTTGAAAATACTAAATTGATGCTCACTTTTCTAAAAGATTTTATTCCTGTTGGTTCTTTGGTGGCATGGGGAGGCTCAATGACGCTTGATGCTACAGGGGTTCTTGAATTTTTAAGAAAAGGAAAATACAAAGTTCTTGACCGGGAAGCTGCTGAAAATCCAGAAAAACTTATTAAGCTTTACATGGATTCTTTTTCTGCTGACTATTATTTTACAGGCGCTAACGCAATAACCATGGATGGAAAGATTGTAAATATTGATGGAAGGGGTAATAGGGTAGCGGCAATGACCTTTGGTCCAAAAAATGTAATTGTTATTGCCGGAGTTAATAAAATTGTTGCCAATGAACAAGAAGCAATGTCCCGTGTAAAAAATTGTGCGGCCCCGCTTAATGCTATAAGGCTTTCGAAAAAAGCGCCATGTGTTTCAAGTGGTAAATGTGAAGATTGTTTTGACGCAGGATGTATATGCAGTTACACAGTTATTACAAGAAGATCGCCTGTTAAAGGACGTATAAAAGTTTTTCTTGTTGGAGAAAATTTAGGGTACTGATTGCCAGCCCCGGAGATACCGGCTTCCGCTGGTATGACGGGTGGTCTGTACCGGTGAAAACCAGAGCCTGTACCGGTGAAAATCGGTATCATACATATATTCGCGGAACTCTTTTATTTATATTGCAATATAATTCATAGGGTATGGTATTGCATATTTCAGCAAGAGAATCGCATGTAACAGAAGAGTCTCCTCCAAAAAGAATTACCTTATCTCCTGTTTCTATATTATGATTGTTACCGATATTAATAAGCACCTGGTCCATGCATACCCTGCCTGCCACAGGATATATTTTTCCTTTTATCTCAACTTTTCCTTTATTGCTTAAAAACCTGTTATAACCATCAGCATATCCTGCAGGGACTGTAGCTATAAAAGTATCTTCATCAGCCTCCCATATAAGACCATAAGAGACCTTTTCCCCTTTCTTTATTTTTTTTATAAAAACAACTCTTGATTCAAATGTCATCACAGGTTTGATTTCTATATTTTTTTCTGATGATTTATCCGGATATGATCCAAACAAAATAATTCCCGGTCTTACCATATCAAAATGAGATTCCGGATAGTGCAGGATACCTCCTGAATTGGCAGCATGAATAATACCTGTTTCTATTTTTTTTTCTTTTATATTTTTTATAACAGAATTAAATATTTTGATTTGATTCAAAGTAAATTCTTTATCAGATGAGTTTGTTGTATCTGAAACAGGAAGATGAGTACAAATCCCCCCAAGCTTGAGGTTTTTATTCTCTGCTATAAATTGCGCGATTTTTACACCATCTTCGGGCCTGCAGCCGATTCTGTTCATCCCTGTGTCTATTTTTAAATGAACTGTTTTTACACTATTTCTTTTTGCAGCTTCTTTTGCGATATCCGATAAGTAACTTATATCTGCTGTAAACGGAGTGATATTATAATCAAAAAGCTCAGGAATTTCTTCTCCAAGGCTAAGGCTTAAAAGTAAAATATCTTCTTTGATGCCGCTCTCTCTAAGTTTTATACCTTCGCTTATTGCTGCGATACCTGCATAATCTGCATAGCCCGAAGAAAATGCAGCTTTTGAAAGAGCCTCGGCCCCATGACCATAGCCATCGGCTTTTAAGGCCATACATATTTTTTTTTCATTTCCTATTCTTTTTTTTATATTTTTAAGGTTGTTCAGAAAATTATCAACATTGATTATTACTTTGGTGCTTCTCATGCTCCAAATATTATCATTGTCCTGTTATTAGGACAATAGATTCATATTTCTATAAATTTGTATTAATAAAAATACTTTGCAATTATCACATATTTTATATATTATTGTATAATATTGTCTTAGGCAGTGTTTGCATGACTTCTATTTAGGAGCTTGCATTAAGGAGGAAGCATGGGAATAAAATTTTATTCACGCGGAGCAGCCCAGGAAGTAACAGGATCGCGTCATTATCTGGACTATAATGGACAAAAAATACAGATTGATTGCGGAGCTTATCAGGGAAAAAGGCAGGAATCTGATGAAAGAAACCGGGCTATTGCAAAAGATATCAATGTAGAAAGCGTTGAAGCTGTTGTTCTTACCCATGCGCATTTTGACCATAGCGGCATGCTTCCTGTTCTTATTAAAAACGGATATCACGGAAATATTTATGCTACTCCTGCTACCCGCGACCTTACATCTCTTATTATGATGGATAGTGCGAAGATACAGGCAAAAGATGTTGAATATCTTAGAAAAAGGTCCAAAAAAACAGGGAGAATTTTTAGCGGCGATGTTATATATGATGAAAATGATGCTATCCAGGCAGCGAATCAGTTTTTGACAGTCGGCTATAGAAGGCCGGTGTTGCTGACACCTGAAATCAAATTAACTTTTTACGATGCAGGGCATATTCTTGGTTCTTCAATAGCTGTCTTTGATATTAAAGATAATACAGGCAAGGATTTAAGATTTGTAGCTACCGGGGATTTGGGAAGGAAGAATAAGCCAATAATAAGAGATCCTGAAAAAATACCTGATCCGGATTATTTGGTAATTGAAAGTACCTATGGAGACAGGCTCCATGAAAATTCTGATGATGCTGAAAAGAAACTTGGCGAGATAATAAGAGCTACGGCAAAAAGGGGCGGCCGTGTAATTATTCCTGCATTTGCAATTGAAAGGACCCAGGAACTTGTTTACCATCTTCATCTCCTGACCGACAGAAAAGAGATCCCCGATGATATTCCTATTTATGTTGACAGTCCTATGGCTACCAATGCTACTTCCATTTTCAGGGTGCATCCGGAATGTTATGATACAGAAACTAACGAAGCTTTTATAAAGCACCATAAAAATCCTTTTGGTTTTAATGCGCTTCGCTATACAACAAGCGTTGAAGATTCAAAAAGGATAAATGATATTGAAGGGCCGGTTATTATTATCTCTGCGGATGGTATGTGCGAAGCAGGAAGGATCAACCATCATCTTATACAAGCTATTGAGAAACCGGAAAACACAATACTTATTGTTGGATTTATGGCGCAGCATACACTCGGAAGAAAAATACAGGAAAAACAAAAAGTTGTAAAAATATTCGGAGAGCCATATAATCTTAAAGCTCAAGTTGAATCCATAGATTCATTTAGCGCTCATGCTGACTACAATGAGATCAAGGAGTACATTAAACAATTTGATCTTGAAAAACTTAAAGGAGTTTTTCTGGTGCATGGCGAATCCAATTCTCAGGAGAATTTAAGGAAAGAGCTTAAATCTATAGGCGTAAAAGATGTTAAAATAGCCAAATATGGCGAAGAGTATGATATAGGCTAAAGATATTTAGTCCATGTAAAAAGTTCTGCTGGATTTATAATATGCGTTATACACTGTAAGGATATTTAAAGTGAATATGTTTTCCATATTGGATGTTGAAACAACAGGTTTTAATTTTAAAGAAAAAGACCGGATTGTTGAAATAGGCATTGTTAAAATAGATGAAGATGGCAATTTTATCGAAGGATTTGAAACATTACTAAATCCTGAACAAGATGTAGGCCCTGTGTCTGTGCATGGCATAACAAATGAAATGGTTGTTGATGCCCCTAAATTTTCAGAAATAGTATTTGACATTTTTGAATTCCTTAAAGAGAGCTATGTTGCTGCCCATAATGCAGATTTTGATTTCCCGTTTTTAAACAGCGAATTAAAGAGAATAGGACTGGCTCCAATAACCGGAGGATTCTGCACATTAAAAATTGCCAGAAAGTTATTGCCGGATCTCCCTTCCCGAAGCCTTAAATACCTTACCAGTCATTTTAATATAAAAAATAATCTGCTCCACAGCGCATACTCAGATGCTTTTTCAACAGCGCAATTGCTTAAGATATTTATGGCGCAATATAAATATAAAATAGATTTTGATAATTTAAAGGCTATTGAAAATCCTATAAGCAATAGTGCGGATTTTTCTCTTCCAAGAAAAAAAGCAAGACCTCTGCCTGCCTGGTAAACAACTTAATGACAGATATAAATAATACCCATTTACTTAGTTATTTATTTTAAGTAAAATGCTTAAATGTTGCAGCGCTACAGTTTTTTGATTTTTCTTTTATTAATAATTCTTTATCCGCTTAAAGCGCAAAGTAATGATTCCGAAACAGAAGAATCATATTTAATAAATGATATTGTGATATCTGGTTTAAAAAGAACAAAAAAACATGTTGTTGAAAAGCCATTAAATAAATTTATAGGGCAAGATGCTTCAAAGATAGATTTTAACGATATCCGTACAGCTATTATGGAAACAGGAATACTCGAGCCTCTCTCTGTGGATGTGGAAGATGATCCCCAAAAAGAAGGAAAAATATTAAAAATAGAAGTTCATGAAAAATGGAGTATTTTTCCGGTGCCTGTATTTTTTATAAATTCAAGCGGCTTTGTAGGTGGTGGTTTTGGGATCGCGGATCTTAATGCGCTGGGGATAAATGATAAATTTATCCTTGGGGGGATGGTCGATACTGATGGCTGGCTGGCCGGAACAACATACATCCATACACCGGACATGAACAATTCTCTTGGATGGAATGTAGCGCTTTTTTATTCAAAGCAGGAAAAAGTAGATCGTGATGAGAATAACCGGTATATAAGAAAATATGGGCTAGGCAGATTTCTTGCTTCTACGGGAATAAATTACGAAATAAACGAACCAACGCTTGCTTTTTTGAATTTAAGTTTTGTTGATACAAAGATACATGATATTGATAATCCTTTCGCTGTTCCTGAAGATGATGGATCTGTAATTAGTGCGCGTCCCGGGTTCAGGATACGTAAAAACAGTTGGGATGGTTATTTCCTTTCGCAGAAAAGTATTGAGATAGGTTACACCTATTCATTTGGAATAGATTATCTCTCATTTCAGAAATTTGATATAAAAGCAAATTTTGAGAAATCGCTTGTGCCGGGATTCAGGATGTTTTTAAGGGGAGGAATTATATATGCTCCCGAAACACCTCCTATTTTTGAATCACGGTCAAGATCTGTGAATATAAGTATACTCCCTCAATCATTTTCAGCTCAAAACTTTTTTGGAAGTTCTGCGGGTCTTGAGAAATATCTTTTTAAGCGTTCTTTTGGAACATTATCCATACTCTCCTCCTATCAGTTAGTTTATTCGGATGGACCGATTTTGGGAGAAAGGATAGACCACGGAGTGCTGGGCGCAGTACAATTTTATCTAAGGAAACTGGCAATACCTGCAGTTGGACTGGGAGTGTCATATAATGTTACAGCAGGATATTTGCAAGCTGGTTTTAATGCCGGAATGAGTTTTTAAGAAATTAGTTTGTCCCGGACGCGAATCGAACGCACGACCTGTTGCTTAGGAGGCAACCGCTCTATCCTACTGAGCTACCGGGACATAAAATGCAATATCAATACTATATTGAAATATTGCCGAATGTCAACATTTCCGCAAAAGTTACTTGGGTATATCCTCTAAAGTTATGGTTAGCCTTCCATCGGCTTTTCTGGTTGCAATCTTTTTAAAATATTCAAAATACTGTTTGTCCTTTACCGCTATGTGGGATAATATCCAGTCTTTAAGAAATTTTGTAAAGGTCGAAAGCGGGATTTTTTTCCCGGACTCATTATCCTTGACGTGCTCGGTAACGGTAATGATAAAACTATTATGTTCGTTTTTGTGATCAGCATAACCGGGAAAACTGGTGGCGAGTATTAATTGTTCTTCTGTAGCGAAGTGTATTTCTGCATATTTATGCAATCTATGAATGACTTTGCTAAGATAAATATATTCCTGTATTTTGTCGCCGGTAACATGGTTAAACATTTCATTAATTAAATTCACAAGACCCTTATGTTGGTCATCTATTATTTTTACCCCAACCGAGAGAGTGTGGTTCCATGTTATAAGTTCCGAATATTCTTTTGACATAATTTACCGATGTTTTATTTTATCAGATATTGTATTATATTCAACTATTTTATGCCTCTTGCTGGTGGAAATGTGATTTTTGACATTTTTACTCTCTCCGGAACCTTTAGCCAATAATATTGTTAAGAGGTACTTTAGCGATAAATACCACGCTTTCATTTTTATTATATACGCTGATGCTTCCTCCATGTTTTTCTACAACAGCTTTGGCTATTGTAAGCCCAAGGCCCGATCCTTTTGTAGACCTTGCGAATTCGCCTCTGTAAAGACGGTCAAAAATTTTTTCTGTTTCATTTTCGGGAATATTCCCTTTATTTTCTATTGTAAATATTGCCAGGCTCTCCTCTTTATAAAACCTGATATTTACTTTGCAATCAGATGGGCTATACTGTATGCTATTTTGCACAAGATTGCTAAGCGCTCTGGTAAAATTATTTATATCGCAGTTGATTGTAAAAAGATCTGCTGTAATTATCAATTTTATTTTTTTCTCTTCTGCCTGAAAGCCGAATCTTTCCTCCAGAACATCGATAAGATTATTTGAACTAACTTCCTCATAGGCAAGTTTAATTTCATTGGATTCGATTTTTGTAAGATTGTTTATATCTTCCACAAGAATTTCAAGCCTGTTTAATTCTGTAAGAAGTTTTTCCAGCCTTTCTTTTTCCGGAACAAGAATGCCGTCGATCATTGCTTCAAGCTGGGCTTTTATTGCCGTTACCGGAGTTCTTAAATCATGCGCAATATCCTGTGTCCACTGCTTTCTTGCTTTCTCTTCCCTGTCGAGAGTTGTCTGAAGAATGGAAGCGCTTTTCCCTATAGAGGAAATTTCATTCAGGCTGCTTTCCTTAAAAACAACATCTCTGCTGCCCGAAGCGATTTTTTCAAGCCCTGCAGATACAACAGAAGCTTCTTTTGTTATTTTTCCGGATATGACAGATGTAAAAACCATGGCAGCGGCAATGGATGATATTATCCCAAGAAAAAGTACAATTAAGATGTTTTTTACAAGATGCTGATTTATTGTATCGCCTTCTGTAAACTGTATGGATTGCACCCAAATAAATATTTGTGGTTCTCCGTTTTTTAATATTGGAGTAGCCCATGTCCAAAGTTCATTAAGAAATCGCCTTCCCCCGGGCTCTCCTTTGTGTTCGCGCGATCTTTCGTTACTTGTCTCAAGAGAGGGAGGGCCTTTTTTGCTGTTTCTTGGAAACGAGTGCAGGGGGAGGTATGGTTTTGTGATGTTATGAGAAAAAATAATTCCTCTGTCCGGAGATATTAAAAGAAGGTGAAATCTGCTATTAAGATAATTGCTTATGGTTTTTATAATTTCGTCATCAGAGACATTCTTTCCATTGCTGTTTTCATATAGCCGCTCAACAGCTTTTATAATAGGAGCAGCATATCTTTCTTCGGAAGCTTTGTACCATCCTTTAAAAGCAGCGTTAAGCCCGGACAAAATAATGAGAAAAACAAATATTAAAAAGATTCCCAGGCTTATTGCAAAGGAAAATATTATTCGCCGGCGCAGCGAGTGCCGCGAGCAATCGCTGCTTACGCATGACCGAGTGAAGAGGCGGGCAAAAGGGTTGTTGTCTTTTATTCGTTGCCGTAAAGATCCCATTATAACTTTTCCTGTTTACCTTCAAACTTGTAGCCAAAACCGCGTACTGTTTTAAGCCAGTTTTGGTTTTTTGTTTTAGATCTGATATTTTTTATATGAGTATCAATGATCCTTTCAGATCCTTCATAAAAATAGTCAAGGCTTTCGCCAAGTAGTTTTTCGCGGGAAAGAACTATTCCCGAATTTTCAGAAAGATAACTTATTATTTTCCACTCTGCTGCTGTTAACTCAATATCTTTTCCGTTTTCTTTGATTGTATGGCTGTTTTTATCGATTTCAAGAATATCATTTTCCAAAATCCATTTTGATATTAGATTATTGCTGCCTGTTGCAGAAGGGATTGTTCTTTTTAAAATTGCCTCAACACGCAGTACCAGCTCCCTTGGGGAAAAAGGTTTTACAACATAGTCATCGGCCCCAATTTCAAAACCTGTGATCCTGTCGGACTCCTGATCTTTTGCTGTAAGAAATATAAAAGGGACATTGCTTTTTTTTCTTATCTGTTTTGCAAGATTAAAACCGCTTCCATCCGGAAGCATTACATCAATAATAATTATATCGGGCTTTTTCGCATCTATTGTTTCAAGAACTTTTGCGATCTTGCCAAATTGCACAACTTCATGCTCATTTAGCTCAAGATACCCTTTTACAGCTTCGCGTATTGCTTCGTTATCTTCGATAATATATATTCGTGCCATATTTATAGTATAAATGATAAATCAATTTTGTGAAGAATTTATTCTGATTTTATGAAGATTTTGTGAAGAAAACAGCATAGCAAAGGCAGAGACTTGACTTATCCCATCATGGAAAATTCATTCTGGTGCTGTGACACCGGAATACATTGCAATAGCGGTTTTTTTATAGTATATATTAAATTCTATGCATGATTATAACAGATTAAAAAACAAAGAAAAAAAACTTCTTGAAAGATTTATAAGGTATGTAAAAATCGAAACTACCTCGTCGCTGGATTCACAAACCTCCCCATCCACAGACTGTCAGTGGGATTTGCTAAAAATGCTCAAGCAGGAACTTGGTGAAATAGGGGCAGAAGATGTATCTCTTGATGAAAACGGATATATACTTGCAAGAATTCCCCCTTCGCCAGGATATGAAAACATTACTACAATAGGTTTTCTTGCCCATGTTGATACTGCCGCCGATGTTTCTGGAAAAAATATAAAACCTGTTATACATGAAAACTATAATGGAGAAACCATAAAGCTTGACGGAACAGAGATTGCCCCATCAAAATTTCCTGACCTAAAAAAATATAAGGGAGAAACAATTATCACTTCATATGGGAATACCCTTTTAGGTGCAGATGATAAAGCAGGCATTGCGGAAATTATGAGCGCTGCTGAGTATATAATAAACCATAAAGAGATAAATCATGGCCCTATAGAGATTTTTTTTACCCCTGACGAAGAGATCGGGCGCGGAATGTCAAAATTCCCTGTTGAAAAAGTTAAATCTCTATTTTGCTATACGCTTGATGGCGATGGCGAAGGGACAATAGAGATGGAGTGTTTTAATGCATATTCCGCAACTGTAAAAATAAAAGGAAATGTAATACATCTTGGAAAAGCTCGCGGAAAACTTATAAATGCCGTAAAACTTGCTTCTGAATTTGTGCAGATGCTCCCTTCTCAGGAAAGCCCCGAAGCCACAGATGAGAGGTATGGATATTATTGCGCAAACGGTATATCTGGCAATCTGGGGGAAGCAAAAGTAGATTTGCTGCTAAGGGATTTTGATAAAACTAATATGGAAAAAAGAATAAAAACAGTAGAGTCAGCAGCTAAAACATTAGAGCAGCTATATCCGGGAAGCTCGGTAGATCTATCTTTTAAAAGACAATATGGGAATATGGCAGATTATATTGGCAAAGAAAGTTTGGGAATAAAATTGCTTTTTGAGGCTGTAAAAAAGTGCGCAGCAGATCCTGTTGAAAAAATAATACGGGGTGGAACAGATGGGGCAAGGCTTAGCGAGATGGGTATTCCCTGTCCAAATATTTTTACAGGCGGGCATAATTATCACAGCAGGGAAGAGTGGGCTGTCCTTTCCTCTATGGTTAAAGCTTCAAATGTAATTATTTGCCTTGCAGAACTTTGGGCTAATTCCGGAAAATAATATATTTTTACTCACGATTAATAAAAAAATAGCGAGTGGCTAAAAATTTGACAAAACAATAGCCTTTTTCAATAAAAAGAATTGACACAACTAAATGCAAATTATTATTTTAATTATTGTTTTAATATACTATTGATGTTAAAATTATAGTGAGAAAATGTGTTTAAAACATTTCGCTATAATAATACTAGTTTGTCTCATTGTTTCCTGCGCAGGGCCATTGGATTCAACCGGATCTGATGAAGTAATACAACTGTTTACAATAAAAAATGGATCTGTACTTGAAACAGGCGCAGCTTTACCTGTAACTCTTGTTTATAATGAATCTGAATATTTGTTTGATTACCTTAACATATTGCTTTACGATGATGCAGGAACAGAACTTGCCTTAAATAAAATAGAAAGAAGTTATGTTAGTAGTAACAGAAAAAGAGAAGTAATACTGCCTGAAAATCTTGAAAAAGGAATTTATCATGTAAAATTTGAAGTTTACAACCAGGATAAATTAGTTTTTTCAAATATAACAAACTTCTTTAATGAAAAGAGTTCTTACAGAATTAATAATATTCAGTCTTATCCTCCAAATCCTGCCCCAGGGGAAAAAGTCCTTCTTATTGCTGATTTTGCTACTAACGCAGATGGTTTTTCTGATCCCTATTTTAGATGGATAATTGGTAAAAATATTGTTTCTGAGGGTTATAACTCAAAAGGGGCAAATAAATATAGTTGGACAACTCCAACTGTTGAAGGGGCATATTCAATAACTGTTGAGCTTTTCCCTTTTAAGCCTTTGGACAAAGCTTTTGAAAAGTTCAGTTCAGCTATATATAAAACATCAGCTGTTATTGTTTCTGAATCCAATAGAATGAAATCAAGAGAATTTCTCCCCGAAGCATCATATTCCACACTTTTTCACTTTAGAGGCGAAATTTCCGACTCCGGGTATCTGGATGCCGATAATGGTAATTTTAAAATAATTGGAGAACCTTCGCCTGATTTCAGGGGTGGAATATATGGATATTATTTTGAAAAAGATGAATGTATTGAAATCCCAAACATAGTAATTCCTTTTTCAAAAGAGGGTGTTTTACAGCCATTTTCAATAAAACTTAAATTTATAGATGATTATTCAAACTCTTCCGATCTTTCACAAGGTTTTCCTTTTTTTAATACTTACTCGGAAGATGAAAATTTCAGAATTTCTGTAGGTCAGGATAGCAGGACTCTATATTACTGTGAAATTGTTTCAGGGACAAATAAATTCAAAAGCAAAGCATATCGCAGCATGAGCACTTTAAATGACATACTAAATCTTACTGTTTCTTTTTATCCCAACAATAATTCATGCGCTATTATATGGATAATGAATGGAGAAACTGTTTGCCGTGAGGATATCCCATTTTTGCCTGTTTTCCCTAACCGGCCGGGGAGCTCTGGGAAAACTACAATAGGCAGCGGATCATGCCCCTTGCTTTTTGATGAAGCAGGTGTCTATACAAGAACTATTGATGGAAAAAATTCAGTAGCTCCATTTTGTTTTAGAGATTATAATTCGGAAATATTTGGCAAAAGCCTCATTTTTGCAGAGGGATTTGAATATATGGAAAACATTTCACCTCTTAAAAATGATGGCGCTGTAGTTAATAATGGCCTGGCTGTTCTAAAACCGGGCGGATGGATCTGCGCAGGCGCTAAGATCAGCTTATCCGGCAATATGGAAGTAAGTATTATAGCAGGCGATTGCGCTATTGTAATAAGAGATCCATCGGGTGTTGATATTTTTTCGCGCAATATAAAAGAAGGGAGTGAAAATTTTATAATTAATAATATTACTTCCGGAAATTATGATATTTATATCTTAAATAATTATGAAACCAAGACAAC
>Ga0123353_10010344_pt1 | contig 12993 bp, 12 predicted proteins | sample TergutLab28metaG_3_FD_92763 | JGI IMG/M metagenome (GOLD analysis project Ga0123353, IMG submission 92763) | Labiotermes labralis P3 segment gut microbial communities from Petit-Saut dam, French Guiana - Lab288 P3 | ecosystem: Host-associated > Arthropoda: Insects > Digestive system > Gut ...
CAAATGGCATTGACTGTCCTTATGGTGACCCACGAATTGAACGCTCTGCCTGAACTATGTGATTCCATCATCCTTCTCAAGGAGGGGGGGATCATTTGGCACGGCCACGTAAATGAAGGGCTGAGCGAAGCGCATCTGTCGAGCGTTTTTGATACGCCGGTAACGGTTCTGTTGCACGACAATCGACCTGTTGTCCTGGTGTGAGCATGGAAGATAGTTTTCTGTCATATGGTTTTATCCAGAGGGCGCTTCTGTCCGGGCTTCTGTCCGGGCTGGCCTGCGGTCTGGCCGGAGTTTTCGTTGTCTTGCTGCGTATCTCTTTCGTTGGCGTGTGCATAGCGCATGCGGCCCTTGCGGGGGCGCTTGTCAGCGTGTTTTTCGGTATACCTCCGTTACCGGGGGCCATGACCTTGAGTCTTGGCGCTGCCGCCGCCATATCCCCTCTGGCGGGCAGAGGCGGTATTTCCACTGACACGGCCACAGGCGTTGTCTTTTCGGTCATGCTCAGCGTGTCGATGCTGGCTCTGGGTTTGTTGCCGGGCGCGCGTTCGGACGGCCTTGGCCTTATATGGGGCAGCATAATGACTGTAACCAGTTGGGATGTGTGGTTTCTCGCCGCTGTCGCTGTCCCTTTTCTGTTTTTCCTGTTTTTCTTTTTCAAAGAGGTTCAGGCCGTGCTTTGCCATAGAGACACCGCCATGGCTGTCGGTATCCCGGCGAATGTCATCAGCCAGGCGATGCTGCTTTTGCTCGGCGCCGTCATCGCGGCAGGGATGAAGGCCGTGGGCGGCCTGCTCATATACTCGCTGATAATTACCCCCGCGGCCGCAGCCTACCAGTTGACTTACAGGCTGAAGACCATGTTTATCCTGTCGGCTGTTTTCGGAATGGTTTCCTGCTGGGTCGGAATCTGGGGGTCCTATATGCTCAACTGGCCGTCGGGGGCAACCATTGTGCTGACCGCTACCTGCATCCTGCTTTTGTGTATCGTGGTTTCGCCGAAACGCCGTGAGCGCGGCTTTATGTCTACGAGTTGATCTGTTCCAGATTTACTCCAGGGCTTTTCCCTCCGATGTCGCGGAGAATGTGCCGTGCCGAACTCCCCGCGTCCCGATGAGTTTGTCCGCGATTGTCTTGAGCAGGGAAGTTTTCCCGCGAAGGACGAGCACCTCGAGGCAGTGGTGTGGATCGAGGTGGACATGCAGGGTGGAGACGATGGTCTTGTAGTGGGCGTGCTGCAGTTCTGTCAGGCGTTCTTCGAGTTCGCGCACCTCGTGGGAGTACACCAGGGTCAGGGTGCCCACAGCGTCCTCGTCTTTGTGCTCCCACTGATCCCGGACGAGGCTGTCCCTGATAAGGTCACGTATGGCCTCGGAGCGGTTCCTGTAACCTTTCTGCGCAATGAGACGGTCGAATTTGGCAAGCAGCCCCCCTTCGAGAGAGATGCCGAACCGGGTTATGCCAGGCAAGTGATGTCCTCCGTCTTTCGCGTTCCAATTCCAGGTAAAAGTATTTTCTGTTTGAAATTGGAATCAGGGATAGTGACACGATAGGCAAAATCGTGTCGCATCGTCAACGACTGTTTATTTTCTAAATTTTTCCGGCAGGATATGCTCACGGCCGCAGTGCGGGCATATTATGACGTCTCCCTGGTTCCAGGGTTTTACTTTTTTCGTCGAGGAGCACGACGAAAGTGTCGACAAGAGGATAAAAAGCAGCACAAAGAAAAAACGTTTTTTCATAATGGTCTCCGGGATCGTTTATTCCCACGGGTATTATAATCGCCTCCAGGGGCGTATGGGCAAAAGACCGGGGAGGGGAGAATGGAAAATCAGCAGTTACTGGCGTTTGCCGAGGATGTGGCCCGTAATGCCGGTGATATCCTCCGCAGAAGTTTCGGCCTCCAGCAGAAGATCCGCTTTAAGGGGGAGATAGATCTGGTTACGGAAGTGGACAAAGAGTCGGAGAATTATATCCTCGGGCGGATTCGGAACACCTTCCCGGATCACGGCATACTTTCGGAGGAAAGCTCGGAGCAGGTTTCGCCTTCTCCCTACCGATGGATCATCGATCCGTTGGACGGCACCACCAACTACGCGCACGGCTATCCATGCTTTTGCGTTTCCATCTGTGTTGAGCGGGACGGGGAACTGGTTGTCGGCGCGGTGTATGACCCGCTGCTCGACGAGATGTACACGGCGGCGGCGGGCGCGGGGGCTTTCCGTAACGGACAGCCCATTTGCGTATCGGAGATAGAGGAACTGCGGAAGGCGCTCCTGGCCACCGGCTTTGCCTACGACGTGAATGTGTCGGCTGATAACAACTTCGATTATTTCAAAGCCTTTGTATTGACCGGGCAGGCTATCCGCAGGGATGGCTCCGCCGCGCTCGATCTTTGCTATGTTGCCTCGGGGCGGTTCGACGGCTTCTGGGAACTGAAGCTCAAAGCTTGGGACACGGCGGCTGGTTGTCTGATCGTCCGGGAGGCCGGCGGCGTCATCACCCGGCTTGACGGCGGCGCGTATGACATTCAGCATCCGGGTATCCTGGCGTCAAACGGAAAGATACACGCCCAGATGATCGAAGTTCTGCGGGATGCGAAGAAACAGCGATAGCTAAACGCTACTTCGGGATTCCCTCGACCAGCGTCACGCCGTATTTGTCGTGCGTGAAAGAGTGTATATCGGGGTACTTCGCGAAGAGCCATCCACTGAATATTTTACGTCCTTCCTCGGACACTTCCGCGCGGACGACGGGGTTTTGCGGCTTGTTGGATACAGAGGTGATCTGTTCCGGTCCCATTTGAAAATCCGGAAGGAACGCCTCGGCCTTCAAGGTAAGATTGGCGCCGGGTATCTGGAAATCGGTGTCCAGCGGAATGTCGAACCGCTTCCTCTCCTTCTTTTCCTTGTAAAGAACCTCGATCCGCACAGCTTTCCAACTGTTCCGGACATCGTCAGGAATCACGATCTTTCTTTCCGTTCCCGCTTCCGGATGTCCATGAGGCATCCGTTGCGTTCCGGATTCCGCGGACTGGGCATTTCGTTGAGGCGTCGATTGCGGGGGCTGCTTTCTTTTGCAACCGGGCGCCACAAGCAATATAGCCATGAGAAAAGCCGTAAGCAGGAGGGATCTTTTCAACGCAAAACCTCCGGTTTTCTTTTTCTATGAGAACAAAAAAAGGATACCTTATCGCGGCCTCGAATTTCGAGGGATTCAAAGCGCGTGGCGACGCGTTCCATTTGGGCGCAGTTTGGTAAACGGGTCGATGCCTGTATGAATGGCCTTGAGCAAGAGCACTCTCCTGAAGGAGAGTGTCTCAAGCGAAATAAGCCGCCCGTGGACATTCAATTTTTGATTTTTGTGCTCTATGTTTTTGGTTTTTTTGGGTTCCTCTGGTTTTATGGGCGCCAACTTGAGTGATAATAAAGGGTTATAGGAAGACATCCGCGCGGGAAACCGTAGCGGCTCCAAGTGGAGGGTTTTTCATGCTTGAAAACCTGGCGGAACTCATCGACGCCAAAAAACACAGAGAACTCAAAAAGTTCATAGCTGAAACAAACGACATAGACCTTGCCGGGGAATTGGAGAAACTGAACAAGGAGTGTCGCGTCATTTTTTTCCGGATGCTTCCCAAGGACGCGGCCGCGGACATATTTTCGTACCTGTCTCTCGATACGCAGGAAGATCTGATCGGATCGCTGACCGATCCGGAAATCGGGCACATCGTAAACGACCTCTTCCTCGACGACGCCGTAGATTTTATCGAGGAAATGCCTTCCAGCGTGGTCGATCGTGTTTTACGCAACGCCAGCAGCGAAACCCGCAAGCAGATCAACCAACTGCTGCATTACAAGAACGACTCCGCCGGCAGCATTATGACCACGGAGTATGTCGACTTCAAAAAGCAGATGACCGTGGAGGAAGCGTTCAAGCGTATCCGCAAAGTCGGCATGGACAAGGAGACCATATACACCTGCTACGTGACGAATGACGTTCGTATTCTTGAAGGGGTGATTTCCGTCAGAACATTGCTTCTGGCCCAGGAGACGGACAAGATCGGCGACATAATGAATACGAACTTCATCGCCGCGCGTACCGATGATGACCGCGAGCACGTGGCGGAGCTTTTCCAGAAATACGACTTTATCGCGTTGCCGGTGATTGATACGGAAGGGGAACTGGTTGGCATAGTTACCGTTGACGACGCCATGGAGGTTTTGAAAGAAGAATATACCGAGGACTTCCACAAGATGGCGGCCATCAAGCCGTTCGAGAAGCCGTATCTCTCGATGGGCGTCGTGGAGTTGGCGAAAAAGCGTATCTTCTGGCTTCTGGTGTTGATGGTTTCCGCTTTTTTCACGGGAGGGATTATCACGCGCTACGAGAGTCTTTTCCTGATATTCCCTGTTTTGATCGCATCGCTTCCCATGCTGATGAATACGAGCGGCAACGGTGGTACGCAATCAGCGACTCTGGTCATCCGTGGTATGGCGGTGGGCGAACTGGATACATCGGACTGGTGGAGAATCCTGTGGAAGGAGGTGCGCGTAGGCGCGTTAGTTGGTGGGATGCTTGGCGCGGTCAACATAATGCATAAATGGTTTCTCTCCGGCAACATTCAACTGGGCATGACCATCGGCTTTAGCCTTTTCGCTACCGTTTTGATTTCCAAGGTGATAGGCAGTATGCTTCCCGTTTTCGCCAAGATGATCAAGATGGACCCCGCCATTATGGCCGCGCCTATCTTGACGACGATAGTCGACGCTGGAGTGCTGGTTGTCTATTTCTTTGTGGCGACGATAGTGATGGGCTGATAAGGGTGCTTTTACGGCACCTTGCTTGCCATCTTGTTCTGATCCTCATCAGGTAGAACGAAGACACGGTTGCGACCGCCTTTTTTTGCCATATAAAGAGCCTTGTCCGCCTTGCTGATGAGGTCTTCCAGCACTAATTCGTGCTGGTGGGGGAAAAGGGCGGCAAGACCGATGCTGACCGCATACTTGATTTCTCTATTGGTTTCCTTGCAGATAGCGAAACCCTCATCTATTGATTTTCGAAGCCGCTCCAGGGCGTTGAGGGAATCCTCTATCGTTGTGGAAGGGAAAAGAACAATGAATTCGTCGCCGCCATAGCGGCCGACTATGTCGTACGAGCGCGAATTTTGCGTAATGGCCGCCGCCAGGTGGCGCAAGACCTTGTCACCGACTTGATGTCCCAATGTGTCGTTGATGGATTTGAAATAATCCACATCCATCATGGCCAAGCAAAGCGTGGTATTGTTGCGGCGGCAACGTTCCATCTCATGATTTGCCAACGCCAGGAAAGATCTGCGGTTGGCGACTCCGGTCAGGGCATCGGTCGAGGCAAGTTCCTGCTGGTGTTCCAGTTCATGTTTCAGCGCTTCCTGAGCCTTGATCCTGGCTTCCACCTCAAGCTTTAGTTCGTCGGACAGCTTGACATACAGCTCTTTCTGGAACTCGAGCGCGGTTCTTGCTGTGTGAAGGGCATTGGTCATGATGTTGAAACTTTTTGCGAAATCGCCCATGCAGTCGATGCGATGGGTCAGCCTGCCCTCGGCCACCTGACTGATCATCCAGAGCATATGACGCACATTCCCCTGGAACGATTTCAGCAACCCTCCCATATGACCACGGAATGTAACGGGTGTGCTGAGGTCTCCTTGAGACAAGCTGGAGAGTACCGTGCGCACCTCCATAATCTGGTCTAAAAGTTCGACCAGCTTCGCATTGCCTTGTAGCTCGGGAGGAATGGGCGGTACCTTACTTTTGGTAAGGTACTCGCCCAAGATGTTGAGCGCCGCGTCTAAAGATCCATTGGCATGATCAAAATTGACGTCCGGCGGTGAATTGTTTTGCAACACCTGCACCTGTCAATCAAGTTTTAAACGATGTCTGCGCTGAAACGGCAGGTCCGTGCTCCGGTGCACCAGCAGTCAATTTCCCGCACGAGGAAATCGCGTTTTACATAACTGCCGAGCAGGCCCGCGATGAAGCCTTCGTCGTATGCGCAAAATTCATGATCTATCTCGGGCAAGCCCGAGCAATCCAGATCTTCGCCCACGGTCAGAATCAGCTTGCCTTGATCGAGATCCGCGGCTTCTACCCGCAAGATTCCGACACCCAGATCGCGCAATAGTTTTTGGGTTTTCTCGACAAAAGTGTTGAAATCCATCTCCTCGGATAGAAACTGCTTGTAGAAATGATCTCCGGCAAGCTTTCCTGCTTCGCGAAACAGGTCATCCGCCTTCTCCGATCCGTAATTTTTCTCAAGAATGTCGCGGAAACAGAACTGCATGAGGCGATATACCTCCACGCGTACCATAGGTCCAAGACTTTCTCGCGCACCGATATCTCCAATCAGATCCCAAGTGAATCCATAACGATTTTCAGACATAGCTTGTTGGCTCCCTCAAATGAATTTTTATACTTTAGGAAAAAATGCGTTCTGTGACATGCTTCGCTTGCCAGCAGGCGGGAAAATATGCCTATATAATGCTATCATCTTGGTTATTCTAAAGAAACCCCCCATAGATTACAACGAATTAATCCTGTGCAGAAGCTTGCTTTGGCGGCAGCGATATTTGTGTCGGTTGCCAGGCTGGCCTCCTAATGCCAAGACTTTCTGCTTGCCGTAAAGATTTTGTGGGATGACGTGGGGTTGGTGATTCGTAAAAACTAACCCCCGCAAGGCTTCGTGGGCTTTGCGGGGATTAGCGGGATTACAGTTTGGCGGAGAGGCAGGGATTTGAACCCTGGAGGCACTTTTGGCACCTACGCGATTTCCAGTCGCGTTCCTTCGGCCAGCTCGGACACCTCTCCGCATTTCGAACAATAGCAACATAACATATTGCGCCCGGATCTGTTTGGCCGCGACAAAAAGATCCGCAACAGCTTTTTAGCATCGGCGCAAAACACAAGGTTTGGATCCGCGGCTCCCTGGATGCGGGAGAATGGCGGAGAGGGAGGGATTTGAACCCTCGGTACGGGATAAACCGTACAACCGCTTAGCAGGCGGTTGCCTTCAGCCTTACTCGGCCACCTCTCCGGTTTTTCCGCCGATCCGCGAATACCTCATGGCGGAGGGAGTAGGATTTGAACCTACGGAAGCTTGCGCTTCAGCGGTTTTCAAGACCGCCGCCTTAAGCCGCTCGGCCATCCCTCCATAAAAATAAAAAATATACCAGATTATTGCAACAACGTGAGCAAATTCGGTCGATGGAAATCCTGGCCGCCCAAATGCTATCATGCCGCACGTGAAGCCTAAGATGCCGTATTCCCGCAAGGTTCTCATTGTGAAACTGTCGGCATTGGGGGATATCCTCCATGCTCTGCCGGTGCTTACGCACCTTCGCCGGACTGCGCTGTTCCTGGAAATCCACTGGGCGGTAGATGCTTCCTTTGCGGAGCTTCCGGCTGGACATCCCGGAGGCGCGAAGGTGGTCCCAATTCCTTTCAGGGAATGGAAAAAGAGAGGTTTCTCCACGGAAACCCTGAAGGAGGCGTCGGACGTTGTTCGCGCGTTGCGCCGTGAGCGTTACGATATTGCTGTCGATATCCAGGGAAACCTGAAGAGCGGCCTGGTGACCAGCCTGTCGGGCGCTCCGTTGCGCATCGGTTTCGACCGGAACAGCGTCCGCGAAGCCCCCAACCTTCTGTTTACGAACCGCAAGGTACGCATTCTGCCGGAAGACCGGCATGTCTCCCGGAAATATCTTCGTGTGGCGAGCTGTCTCTTCGAGGAACCGTTTGAGCCGTCCGATCTGCGGCCCAATCTTTCGGTTCCAACCGGAGACCGGGACGCCGCCGTCTTGTTGGTGAAGGAACTGCTGGGGGACGCCACTCCCCGCATGGCGGTGCACTCCGGAAGCACATGGCTGACGAAGAGGATGTCGAAGGTTTTCTGGGTGGGAGTGATCCGTTCGTTGCGGGAACGGTACCCGGAGGCTGGAGTGCTCCTTTCCTGGGGAAGCGAAGAGGAGCAGCGGGAAGCGCTCGAAATACGGGAGATGGCTGGAGGGGTCGTGGAACTGCTTCCTCGCCTTCCTTTGATGCGGCTTGCCGCCGTTTACCGTGAATGCGGGTTCGTCATGGCCCCGGATACAGGGCCGCTGCACCTGGCGGCGGCTGTCGGCGCCGCCACCGTAAGCGTTTTTCGCGCCACCGATGGTTTGCGTAACGCACCGGAGGGGCCTTCCCATAGGTTCCTCCAGGCGCCGATGGAGTGCACGGCGTGCTTGCGAAAGGAGTGCGATCGCGACCAAATGTGTCGTGATAGCATTTCTCCCATGGAAGCCGCGGAGATCATGGCCGAACTGATGGAAGTTTGAGGTGCGTATTTGACACGGTTGATAGTAATAGAGCCAAATCTCCGTGGTCCGGCCGGACACTACGCCGAATTTGTTCGGGCTGTTGGTTCCGCCGTGAGGGAAGATCCGATCGATGTGTATGCCCATCCGGACGCGGACGGCATGCTGGCCGCGATGGCTGGTGTGCGGCCGTGGCTGGCAAAACCGCGGGTTGGTCATCTCCTTGCGGAGTGGAGCGCGATCTTTCGCGCTGTGCGCGAAGATATTCCGTTCCTGGTGTTGACCTCGGATGGTCGTCACGCGACCGTTGTTTCCGCCGCCGGTTTTCGTTACAGGCGCGCGCCGCGTAATGCGTGCCTGTTTTTCCACCGGCCGCCCGATACGAGCAGGGACCGGCTTCTACTTCCTTTCGCGGATCTGGCTCGCAGATACGCGCTTGCGGTTACGCCCACGGAGGAAATCGCGTGGTCGTTGTCGAAGGGAGGATGGAAGCGCGTGGAGCTTGTTGCGTACCCGGCGCTTGCCGCTGAATCTCTTCCCGCTCCCGTTCCCTTTACCCATCTGCTTATGGCCGGGGCGGCGCGTCTGAACAAGGGGCTTGATCTTGTCGCGGAGTTGGCTTCATTTTGGGCGGGCGAAGGCAGGTCGATCCCGTTGCTGGCGCAGGTTTCCAAGAAACATATCGATCGGCACGGCAGCCGGGAAAAGGGATTCGTGGAAGCGCTTCTTGCCTCGGGATACCGGGGGCTTCAGGTCAATGAGACGGCTCCGGATCGCGCTGAATACATTGAACGGTTTCGCGGCGCGCTGGTGCTTGCGCCGTACGCCCGGCAGCAGTTCGCTTCCCAGGTTAGCGGGGTTGTTCTCGACGCGCTGCTGAACGGCGCGCCTGTCGTCGCTACATCCGACACCTGGCCGGGCAGGCAGGTGGAGCGGTTCGGCGCCGGGGTCACGATCCGTGAGCGGACTACGGCGGCCCTTGCCGGAGCGATCGAGAAGATACTTTCGGAGTGGACGGTTTATTCGAAACGCGCCTGCGAAGCGGCGGCGGTTCTTGGCAGGGAGCATGATCCCCGTCACCTGCTGAAGGTTCTAAGCAGGGAGAAAGAAGAATAGGGCGGTTGCCCCGAAATCCGTAAATCAAAGTGTTTCTTTCAGGCATCAAGCAAGAAGGCCGGATGCGGCCGTCAGCACTTCCTCTTCCGTTATGTTCTCCATGCACCACGGCTTTCCATTCGGGGAAGGATTGCATTCCGTGAAGAACTTTTGCTTGCACGGGCTGCAATGGAACCTCTTGCTTACCACCACGCACCGCTTTCCCCACGGTCCGAACAGGTCGGGCGTCTGTGGTCCGAAAAGAGCCACCAGCGGCACATCGAGCGCGGCCGCCAGGTGCATCATCCCGCTGTCATTGCAAACCAGCAGGGAACATTTCGAAAGAAGCGCCATGGTCTGCCGCAGATCAGTGCGCCCTGCCGCCATGACAGGCCGAGGGTGAATCAGTTTTTCCATGTCCGCGGCCGCCTCGACGTCTCTTTGGCCGCCAAGCAGCAGAATTCGTACGCTGTGTTTCTCCTGCAGCGCGTTTGCTACTCCGACGAAGCGGTCCACATGCCATGCCCGTTCGGGGACAGCGGAGAAAGGGTGGATTCCGACCAGCGGTGTTTCCGTCGAGTATCCTTCTTGAGCGAGAAACTCTGACGCGAAGGAACTCTCGTTCTCCGAGAGCCATGCTTCCAGATGGTCGGAGGTCACCGGCACTTCGTCCGCTCTCAATATTTCCAGAAAGTTTTGGACCTCGTGCCTGTCCTTGCGGTATGGGATCTGTTTCGTCAGCAGGAATCCCCGGTGTTCGGTGTCAAACCCTATCCGCTCTCTTGCGCCGGACAAAAAAGCGATAAGGGCGCTGGAGAGAGACCGTTTCAGAATGTATGCCTTGTCGTACCGCGTCGCCCGCAGCTCCTTCAAGAACCGGATCTTCGATCCAAACGTACTGTGCAGGCCGCTGCTGTCCTGGTGGATCGTCGGCGGGTCGTACACGATCAGGTTATCGACGTAGGGGATGCCGCGGAGCACGTCAGAGGAGTATGGGGCGATGACGAGGTCTATCCGGGCGTCCGGATGCGTGTGGCGCAGGTTTCTCAAGAAAGGGACTGTCAGGATCGTGTCGCCGATGAAACGGTATCTCAGGACAAGGATGTTCACGCGTCGCCTTTCGGCCGCACAGCGGTCGTTTACGTCCTTAATATTGCGCCCGGATCTCCGGGAGCGCTTTCCACTTTTTGTGAAACCAGAAATATTGCTCGGGGTATTTACGCGCCTTATCTTCCAGCCGCCGCGAATACTCGTCCAGAACGATGCTCACCGCTTCTTCCGTGGATGCCGCCGACGAATAATCTATGAGTGTGCCGATTTCGATCCGTATGATCCCGTCCTCCCGGGTCGCGAAGCCGGTTGTTATCGGGATATCGCCGCGGCAGGCCAGCGCAACGGGGCCGCCCGGCAGATATGTTGGCAGGCCGAAGAAAGTGGTTAAGGTTCCGCTTGGACCGGCGTCCTGGTCGACAAGGGCTACCACGGTGTTGCCCTTTTTAAATGCGCGGAAAACTCTCGCTCCTGCCTCCGGATCGTTGCGCGCGCTTCGGACGCTGATGACCTTGTTTCCGTGCCGGCTATACACCTCTTCGATTTCTTGGTTTATGTACTCGTTAGCGACTCGTTTGGCGATAAATGTCATCTGGATCCCTACCGAACGCATGTAGTGGGCTCCAGTCACGAAGTTTCCGATGTGTCCGGTGAGAATCAAAAGCCCTTTGCCGTTACGCGCGGCTTCGTCAAGGATTTGCCGTCTCATGAGATCGAACCGCTCTTCTTTATTTCGGAGGAGGCGGTTGGATGCAATGATCTCCGCGAGAATCCGGCCGTACTCTGTGTAACAGGCCCGCTCTGTCCGTTCAAGCTCATGCTCCGGAAGTTCTTTTCCCAGCGCGGCGCGCAGGTTTACCTGCACGGTGCGCCGACGCGCGCCAAAGGCGCGGAAGGCGGCCGCCAGCCATCGAAAAGCCGGAAAGAGGACGAAAAGCGGCAGGAGGGAGATCATGCCGATGACTCCCTTGAGGGCAAGCCATGCGACGAATTGCCCCGCGCTCTTACGCGATTCCTTGTCCTTCATGTATTTGCCGTCCGCCTGAACTTGTTCACTTATCCGGGTGATGATAGCATGCGGATTTTATGAGGATATCCGTTATTGTACCGATATATGGCCAGCCCGACGCAATGCGGCTCCGCGTTCGGAGCCTGTCGAGCCAATCGCCGCTGTCTGAAATCATCGTGCATAATTCCAGAATTCCAGGCAGGAAAATCGAGAGCATGGAAACCCATTGCATTACGGGATAGTGAAGCTATAGGTGAAAATTCTTCTTTTTAAACCGGGCGCTATCGGAGATCTTCTGCAGCTTTCCCCGGCGATCCGGGCAATCCATGCTTGTGTTCCGGGCGCGAAAGTCTCCCTTATGGTGGGAAACACCGCCACGGCGGAGTTGTTTGCGCACGACCCTCTCGTTGAAGAACTGCTGGTGTTCGACAAGAAAGGGGAGCATCGTTCGTGGCGGACTTTCTGTGAACTGCGTAAACGTTTGCGTAGCCGTCGGTTTGACCTTGTCGTCAACTACCAGCGAAGCAACCTGAAAGGCTGGCTTCTCCTGTCGGCGTCGATGCCGTGCCGGGTGCTGGTCTACCATAAGGCCCGTGGGCGCATTGTCCACGCGGTAGAGAATCATCTGGAGGCCGTGGCGCCGCTGGGGATCGATCCGCGCGCTACGGACCATAGTCTGAAATTGCATCTTGGAACGGAAGACATCAGCTGGGCCGGGGAACTGCTGGAGCGGGAAAAGCTCGATGGGCGTCTGTTAGTCGCGCTGGTACCTGGAACATCCCACCATTTGAAGCGCTGGTCCGAGGAGCGTTTTGCCGAATTGGCCCACCGGCTGGATTCCGAGCTTGGGGTCGCCTCGATCATCGTGGGTGGTCCGCATGACAGGGCGCTTGCGGATGTCGTGCTTGCCAAAGCCGCGGGGGCGCGGGTAGTGGACCTGACCGGCCGCGCGTCGCTGCGACAGACGGGGGCTGTGCTTGCGCGTTGCGCGGTGGCGGTGAGCGGCGACACGGGCCCGATGCATATGGCGACGGCTGTTGACACGAGGGTGATTGCGCTTTTTGGCCCCGCCGATCCGCTGCGGACCGGCCCTGTGGGGGAGGGGCACATCGTGCTTAAAGCCGGAGAGGTTTCATGCGTTCCGTGCCGCAGCCTGAAGTGCCACCACGTTCCTTACATGGAATGTATGGAACGGATTACGGTGGATGTTGTTTTAGAGGCGGTGAAACAGGTTTTGTCGAACAGGCAAGGGACGGATTCGCCCGCGCGCTAACGGCGCTTAGAGTAATTTCATTTTTATTAGCATCCGCAATGGCGGCTGCTTTCGCTTGAGATTCTCTCCGTTCGGGTACGCTCATATGCCATCCTTACTGTCTACCGCAATACACCGGACATCACAGGGGGGCTTCTCCTTCGGGCCCGCCTCGCTCACCATCCCTGGCTCGCTCGTCTGCAGGTCTTCCTGGCGAAAGCCTCCCTGCTTTTGCTGCGGAAGACATGCACCCTCAGG
>Ga0123353_10010345_pt1 | contig 12992 bp, 13 predicted proteins | sample TergutLab28metaG_3_FD_92763 | JGI IMG/M metagenome (GOLD analysis project Ga0123353, IMG submission 92763) | Labiotermes labralis P3 segment gut microbial communities from Petit-Saut dam, French Guiana - Lab288 P3 | ecosystem: Host-associated > Arthropoda: Insects > Digestive system > Gut ...
AGAAAAAAAATGCCAATTCTTCCGAAGCGGTTTTCACAATGCGTACCTCGCTGCCAGTGGTGCGGACTTCCATGTCGATAAGGCCAAAAATGTAGAAACATTATAGACAAAAATAGACACGGAACGGGATTGCACCCTACGGCTCTTGAGCAAACGAATACACTACGTTCCGCTTGCGATACTGGTCTTCAACCGTTTGGGAACTTCGGTTTCAATGTCGCCGAATGCCTGTTCATGCCGGGCAATCGTCGCTTGAAGCGCGAGGAGCATGCGCTTGGCAGTGTAGAAACTCGTTACGATACGGTCGGTGACGGCAATCGGTTTCGTCGGAAGCCCCACCGGTAGCGGATTAAGACCGAAATCAAGGATCACCTCTTCAGGCGTACCGGTCACGCGGCAAAAATTGGCGTAGGCAGCCGTAACGTTGCCATCATCAAATTTAAAAGGTGGGGCGGGCGCAGGCTGCGACTGATCGTTGACGGGATTGATGAATTCAGTGGACATTAAATCTCCTGTATACTAAAGGAAAAGACACAGGGACAAATGATAACTGATTCCCCTAACGATTGCAAGGAGAGCGCAGCCGTATGCTGAACTTGTGAACTTGCAAACTCTATGTAACGGCTTGACAAAACGGCTATTGGACATTATATTTAGGTGGTCGCTGTTGCCCCCTTCGTCTAGTGGCCCAGGACACCGGGTTCTCAGTCCGGTAACAGGGGTTCGATTCCCCTAGGGGGTACTTTTGCCATTTTTCGGGTTCTTGCACTGCCCTGCATTTCGTTGTAAGCGGTTGAAATACAATGACTTGTGCCAATTCGCCGTTTTTCGCTTTCAACCCCAGAACATCCGATTCCAGCGTGTTCATGTGCAAATTCCTGTACGTCTGTCTCTGCGTTGTATGCGTCGACGAAATCGCTGGGCAAAACTTGGGTGTAATGGGCTTCCGCTACCTGTTGTGTGTGTCCAATCCAGCGGTTCACCAAGTACTCCGGGAACATCAGGATGCACCGACAAACCGTATTTCTCAAATCGCTTCGAGATTACGTTCATCACTCGATCCGCATCATACTACAATTGAAACACAATGACGAAATCATCGGCAAAATAGCAAGGCATTCGGACTGCCTGTGTAACGGGTATGATTGTTTTTTTACGCAGGTCGTTCGTTTTCCTTGCAATTTTGTTTCTCGATTGTCTAATGAGATCACCGGAACCGGGACGAATGGACACCTTTAACCATTATTCGTGAGTGGGGCGTTCATTCGGGGCAGGTCTATGAAGCGTATGGTGCTTCGAGCCCGACTGTTTACTGACCTGCCAATTGAAATTACCCTCTATGGTGGAATTCCTGCTGCGTTGAAACAAGATGTCACTTTTTTCTCTTCGTTGATTTTCATCGCTGCTACATAGACCGCCGATACCAACTCCTCATCCGAAGTCGGAACAAAATTGGGAAGATATTCATTCTTCATCTTGTTCCAACACGACTCAACCGGATTCAATTCCGGCGAATGCGTGCGTGACAAATAAAGGTGTCTTGAAAAAGAAAACTACAAAACTCCTATCGACAAAAAAATGAAGCCTCTGAATACGCCGTTAATGGAAGGGATACGATTTACCGGAGGTTACGCAGGGAGAAAACTGATTGTTATTGCCAGAATTACTGTTGCAATCGGTAGAGGTCAGACTGAAATGAAAGACAAGAGTTTATCAGGTCAAAGCCGTAAGCCCTTGAAATTACGGCGTATTTGGATTACTTTCGGAATGTTGCAGATTGGTTCATAACCACCAGAAATGCCTCATTCCGGCTTTTGTTTGTCGTCATTTATAAAAGCCGCCCTGTTATTTGGACAAGCCAGAACACTTGCTGGCATCTAGTAATGGGTCAAACGGATTCCTTCAGTGACAACCAGCGACGGTTGCGATTGTTCCGGTGTTGCACTGCGTCCTTGCAAACGCACAACCGCCGCGACGAACTGCTGCTGACTGGCATTCGGCGGAATTGTCTCCGCTGCGTACTCTGCTATCATCTTGTTGTACTCGACAATAGATTTGGTCAATTCCAAAAACGCCATCGTCCGCTGATTCGCCGCCATGAAAAACGGTTGCGTGGTACTCTGTGTCCCTCCATGCACCATAGCCGAAGCGGCATTCCATGTTCCATTTTTCGACTCGATCAGTTGCTCCTGTATGGGAATCATTCGACCCAGATACCGTGATCGTTCCGTTCGGGCTATCCTGTCGGCGTGCGTTTGGTAATGCGAATAAAGCGGAAAATCCGACGGGATCGGCAACTCTGAATCGCGGAACATACGCCCTTGGTACTGTTTCAGTAGTTCTGCCAAGACCCACTGTTGCTTGATAAATTCAACCTCGGCGGTACGACGTTGTTCCCGCAATAAGGTCATCATCCCTTCCTGCAAGCCGCTTGCCTGTCTTTCGGTTTCGCATCGAAAATGATAGACCGCCAGCAAGCCACTCAGTTCCCAGTAGGTTTGGAGGAGTTGACACCGAACTGTCGGAGAACGTGTCTCGGCAAGGAGTTTCACGACGGACATCGGCTTGCCGGTGATCGTAGTTTGTGAGTCATTCGGAGTACCCCAGTAGGCGAGGAAAGGATGTTCGGACGGCACCGCCAAAGAGGTTGCAGGCGATGTTGCCAGTTGGTGTATCGGGAGCCGTTGCGGTTGTGAGTCGTGCTTCGGTTGATAGGATTTTGACGGCACCGGTGTCTGGTATTGTGCCGCCGCTATCGGATTTACCGTTGCCTTTGCAGGGGCGGGGGGGGCAAGCGCGGCGAAAGAAGGTTCCGAGGTGGGAAACAAGTCGTCAATGGGAACCATCTGTGCCGGTTCGGGAATCGCTGAAGCCGCCGCTGGTATGTCGGAGAAATCGACCATCGGAAATGCCTCGTCAGAGTTTTCTAGCAATGATTGCCCAAAACAGGGTCCCGATGCCAAACATACTAGCAGAGGGAGGGCAAAAACAACGAGGACATGGAGGACTTGTTGCCCCGTTGGGAGAGATTGTTTGTGTAAGAGCGACATCTTTTTCATTGTATTACGCTTATAGCCAACGGCAAAAAACCGCCATCGGAGGGCGAAGCATACAGATTTCGCTGAATATATTCAAGAGCAATTTGGGGGACAGGATTGGCGAATCGTCAACTTCTTGCTCGTTTTTTTTTGGTTTTGCATCGACGCTTACTTTCACCCCACTCTTTTGTCATTTGCTCGAAGACATCTGGCGACTCGTACCGTAACACTCCTCCCGCTTCAGGCATCGGACCGATTAACCCTTTGAATACGGGACGACCACGTATCGACATATCGAGGCTGAAATCACTGACCCCTGCCTGAACGTGCCATCGTCGGATCTCTTCTTCGCAGACATAGTCGCGAATACGGTACTCCCCCTCCGGTCCTCGAGTGACCACTCTAAAAACATGCCTTTTCATACAGGACGTAGTCGGCAGAATGCCGTGTAAAATCGGCAGAATCTCCCTACATACCAGTTGTTGCAAACGCCTCATTTTTACGGACAATTCTCGAAATAACATCTATTCCCGATAGAACGGTCAAGAGGGCAAGAAAATTCTTATTTCAGAGTTTCTCGTCGGGATTCCGAAAACCAATACGAAGTTTTGGTTCACTTTTTCCCTTTGCGCCAGTCCATGTTGCCGTCGTTGCCCTCCTCACTGTTGCGGAAAATGACACTCTGGTGCGTCATCTTTTCAACATCTTTTTTGGTTTCCTTTGCTGAAGAGTTCGGTATTCCACGACGGACTTCCACGCAACCCCATCAGCAACCTGCCCAGCAAGTACTGCCCAACGTCGTCCGAATCATCGCCTTCGATCCCAATGGTCAATCGTTTGGAACAGGTTCGTACGTCGGCACTTATGGCGAATATGGAATTATTCTGACGAACTGGCACGTGATTGCGGAAACTAAGGAAGACGAAAACCTCGTTCACGTGCATTTTCCCTTCGGTTTTTCCTCTTTTGGCGCTATCATCAAGAGCGACAAAACATGGGACTTGGCACTGATAGTGATTTCTAAACCACCGCAGTCGCTTCCTACGCTTCCCATTTCGCAAATGCCCCCCAAGCCGGGCGACCCACTTTGGATCGCAGGTTTCGGTTCCGGCTCGTATCGAATTGCCGGGGGACGCTGTGTCCGCTATCTCGCCCCTCCTGATAAACCCGGTGTCTATGAAATTGTTGAAGTCTCGGTCAGTGCCCGAAAAGGGGATTCTGGCGGTCCCATTTTGAACCAAAAGGGGGAACTTGCCGGGGTACTTTTCGGCTCCGATATGATTCGGAACACTGCGGGCAGTTATAGTGAACAGGTCAATCGTTTCCTAATGGATACACACTCCAAAATAGAACGTTTGCCGAGCCGACCCGAAACCTGCTTTGCCTCTATTGAGAAGAATAAACCACTCTACAAACTCGAAGAGAGCCGAAATGCAGTTCCGCAAGATACGCAAAGCAAAGTGCCGGTGCTCCAACGTCCCGATTTTACTGGTTCTTCGTCTTCGGGCTTTGGCATTCGACCGTCATCCCGGCGGTATGTGACTCCGGTTCCCAACGAACAACCGCGAATTCAGCAACCGGCACCGCAACAAAGGTCGGGAGCGAGCACAACGGGAACGCCGCTTTCGTCGTTACTCCCCTTGCACAGGATGCAACCAGCAAAGTTTGTCCAGGTTGCGCACTTGACACCGTTACAAGTAGCCAGTCCAGCGACGGAGAATTCTTTCCCAGTGGAGTATTACCGACTGAAACTGTTTTCCGATCAACACGATCAGTTGTTCACGTTCTTTTTGTCGCTCAACGCTTGCTTCGCCCTCGGCTTGACCTGTGTAGCGGTGCGGATTTTGTTCCCAGAAAGAAAATCGAGTGAACATGGTTGGCAACCTTGACGTGTGATTTGAGAACAATTACAATACGTTCTGATGATCTTAACATTTACAAGAGGAATGCTTCTATGTCAAATCCGCGTCGTGAATTTTTGAAGAATGCCGGTCTCGGTATTTTAGGTGCTTCTATGTTATCGCAAGGACTCGGAGTCCATGCGGCTGAGTCGAATACAATTAACGTAGCCCTGGTCGGTTGCGGTGGTCGAGGGAGCGGTGCACTCATGCAAGCCATGAGTACAGACGGACCCAAAAAACTCATTGCCCTCGCTGATGTCTTTGACAGTAAAGCCAAGTGGCTTTTGCCTGCCGTCACAGAAAGATTTACAAGCGAAGTTGATCCCAATGTCGCATTGATCGGCGGTTTCGACGGTTACAAACATGCGATTGACGCAGTGGGACCCGGCGGTGTGGTTCTCTTGACAACTCCACCAGCATTCCGCCCCTTGCACGTCGAGTACGCCATCAACAGGGGGGTTCACGTCTTCATGGAAAAGTCGTTTGGTGTGGATTCTCCTGGAGTCCGCAAAATTTTGCAAGCCGGTAAACTTGCCGATCAAAAGAACCTCAAAATTGTCGGCGGTTTGATGAGTCGCCACAGTATTCCCCTGCAACAGGCAGTCGAACAACTGCACAAAGGGATCATCGGTGAGCGGATCACATGCTGGGCATATCGGGAACATGAGGCAGTGGGTTTCGCCCCTCGTCTGGCAAGCGAAAGTATCGTTGCCCACCAAATACGCAATTACAGTAATTTCACTTGGTTGAACGGTTCATTTCTTCTTGACTGGTTGATTCATAATCTCGATGTCTGTTGCTGGGCAAAGGGAGAACTTCCCATTTCCGCGCAGGGAATGGGTGGACGGCAGGTACGAAGGGAAAAAGACCAATTGTTCGACCATTATGGCGTAGAATATACCTTTGCGGATGGTACCCGGCTCTTTGCACAGGGCAGACATCAAGATAATACGTGGAAATGTTTCCAATCGACGATTCACGGGGCGACCGGATGTGCGATCATTGGTGAAGGCGTTCCGAATCCGCGAATTTATAAGGGACACAACCCCGTTGCTAGGAACATGATCTGGGAATACAAGGATGGTCCGACGAAAGATCAATACCAGGTCGAACACGATGTTCTTTTTGATTGTATTCGGAATGATAAACCGATCAACGAGTCGGAACGCTGCTGCTCGACAACTATGGTGGGCATCCTTGGTCGTATGGCAGCCGAAACCGGACAAATGGTGACATGGGACGAGGCGATGAACTCAACCACCGAACTTGCTCCGAATCTCGACGAATTGACTATGGACGGTCCCGCCCCAGTCATGCCCGACGAAAACGGAGACTATCCCATTGCGATGCCGGGAATTACGACGATTTAACGTCAAGATACAACCGGAATAATGGAGCATAGTGGCAGGACGCGCCATACTACTGGAGCGTTTGCATTTCTCATTTTTTCGAGTAGAATTCGGACGGTTTCATTTTTTCCTTCACATTGATGTCGAGTCGAGTTGCCGTATATCCTGGTTCATTTGATCCTTTTACATTGGGACACTTGGACATCGTGCAGAGAGTCAGTCGCTTGTTTGAACGGCTTGTGATCGGGGTCGGCATCAATTTGGAAAAACAACCGCTCTTCTCAGCGGAGGAAAGAGTCGAATTGATCCAACTTTCAACGTCTCATTTGAACAATATAGAAGTTTTGACGTACCAAGGACTTACGGTCAGATTTGTCCAGAAAATTGGTGCCCAAATCATGATTCGTGGTGTTCGACCGATCACGGATATTCCAGCGGAGTTAACGATGATGATGGCAAATCGCCGACTAGCCCCCGACATTGAAACGCTCTTCATGATCGCAGATGGTGAATTGGCACACGTTTCCAGTTCACTCATCAAAGAAATTGTTCCGATTGCCGACGAACCGACATTCGCAAACTTTCTGCCGAAACCGATTGTCCGCAAAGTGTTGGAGCGAGTTGCACGGTAGGTGTTACGTCCGCCGTTTGTTACCGTACCAGACCAGTTGCATTCGGGGACAGTAACGAAATCCTTGGGCTTCGCAAAACGGTTCGATCCACTTTGCTTTTTTGTGCATTGTTTCGACATCAATTGCTTGCGGCATCAACAAGACTCTGTTTGGAACTACTCCATGAAAGTGAGACAGGTACTCGTCGACTTCGTACAAGTCCTCTTCCATATCGACAACAAATTTCAATTGATAATTGTACCGTAACATGAGTTGCTGCACGATTTCCGGTTTTGACCGTTCACGGTCATGGGACTGAGCGATTTCAGGGTCACCATCGATTGGTACAGTATTGGGTAACTTGGGACTGATCGACACCAAATCGCAAACAACTGGCTGGAAGATGATCCCGGAGGTTTCAATGGTGATTTGATAATCATAATCTTTGAGCAATTTGGTGAGTTCAACAATTTCGGGTGCCATCATCGGTTCGCCTCCGGTAAGGACGACGTGCGGAAGGTCGAGAAGAAGGACACGACCGGCAACTTCTTCGTAAGCGAGATCAGCACCGATGGCACTATCTTCGGCATTAAATCGGGCGTATGCTGTGTCACAGAATCGGCAACGTAGCGGACACCCGAAAAAACGCACGAAGACACTGGACTGTCCTGTCCATATACCTTCTCCTTGTTTCGATTGGTAAATTTCCAAAATCTGCATTGTACCGCCTGTTCATTGTGTAGTGCCGATAATATAACATAGTGCAAGAGGATTGCAAAGGTTTACGAGGATTACACGTCTCGTACCCCGTGCCGCGAAGCCTTAGGGTTCTTTGTGCCCGACGAGGAATCGGCTTTCCACCGGTCCGAGTTTAAGTGGAAACGCCGTTGGACCACCGGACGTGACCGCCGGAACTTGGCTTCCGTCATGCGGATTCCACCACTCATACCGACGCGAGTGAGCACCACGCAACAATACGGTCGTCTCAATGGTCTCCGAAGTCGAATTGGTGAAAAAATAGACATCCGAACCGCCAATGATCCGATGCAAAACCATTAACGATCCCGTTGGAGTGCCGATGGGCAGGGATTCCTCGTTGGCAAATCGAACATCGCCCTCACGTAGTACCTCCTGGGGAAATTCGACGGAAGGGCTTAATGTAAGAGCGGGATCGGTTTTCCCGATCATCTTTTCGAGCAAGGCAATCACTTCGGCATCTTTTCCCTGTTCGGCGGATTTGCGAGGCAAACGCCCCACGACGATCACATTCCCTCCCGCTTGGTGAAACTCATATACCCGGCGGAGTGTTTCAAGACCGATCACTTCCATCGAGGGCAAAATCAGTGTTCGGAACTCCACTGGATTGTCTTTGTTATTCAACCGCAACAGCGTCGGTGCATTATTGTTTTTCGGAATGACCGAGCAACGTTTTTGCAACGTCTCCGGGTGCAGGTAAAAGAAATCACGCCGCAACACAAGGGACAGATGTTCTCCCACTCGCATGTAATTGTCGTCATCACTCGGCACACCGCCGATGTAGGCATCAAGGGGACCGCCGAAATGGTACGTTGCCTGCAACGATTCAATGGGATAAAGAATTGCCACGTCAGCAACCGTTGTGCCAGGTTGTTGCAGCATGGTGTGAATCCGCCCAATGTATTCGTTGTATTTCGGCAATGCGGCGGCGTAAGGTTGCGTTCGATGCGATAATTCCGGCGGAAATACGACGGTTCCCGATTCTATGCTATACCAAACGGCGTGTGGTACAAACATGTTCACACCTTTGGCGGCTTGATCCATCGCTTCTTTGTACAAATTGTCAATCGGCATATCTTGCACTGCACCATAGACTTCCGTCATCACGAGATGTCGGTCATAATTGATGGCAGCCGAGGAAATCAGTTTGTACATGCAAGACCCGCGACCATACTGAAAAATTTGATCGAGACCGGGAATCGGCTGATACTCGAAAAACTTGATGGCATCCCCGCTCACGCCGGTTGGATTGACAACCTCTTCTTGGTCAACGTGACCGGTCAGCGGGATGTTATAGGGTTTCAACCAATCGGTGATCGTTTTGATGAATCCCTCGCTGAACAGTGTTGCCCGGAAGCCGAACAACGCATTTCGGGCTGATGCTGTGTCGGGTCCGATGTCCATGAACATTGCCGGATAAAGCGGCACAGGATCGTAACCGAAACATTTTTCAAAATACTCGTTGAATCGTGGTGTCCAAGCGCGACCGGCTCCCGGCGTGTACAACATCGGTTCATCATAAAATGCCGAGTCAATGGTTGTACCAAAATGCTCCGGCATGGCTCGTTGATAACCAGCATAAGTCAACTCAACGAAAATGCGCATCGATGCCGGTTCCAGATAATCGACGAGATCACGTTCGCCATCGAGAATACAAACGAAAGCCATGATCATGTAAGGATCGGAATCGCCATTGGGCTGTTGCCATGAGAGCACACCGTCTTTGACCGACGCTGTGATATTTCTCCGGGCTGAGGTTTTCATGTTCATTTCGACGCAACCCATCAGTGTCCCTTCGGGAAGCGTGAGTGACACTTTGCCGCTTGCATCCGGGGTGGCTTGCAACATATCAAGTCGTTTGCACAGATGCTCGGGATGTTTTTCACGGAGCAATCCTCCTGCGGAGCCGCTGGGGAACCAGTATTCGTCGTAGAGGCAGAGTTTGAGTCCGTATTCCTTGGCGGCATCGGCGGCGATCTTGTATTGTTCCAGAAATTCGGGACTCATGAATTTCATTTCATCCTGTGGGAACGCTGGCAAAATACCCAGCCCGGCGTAACCGATTTCCGCAAGGGCTTTGATTTGACTCCGCGTTTCTTCTGCGTTAGGAACTTTGTTCCAGAACCAAAGCGGACGCGACTTGCTCGCTTGCGGCGGACTTTGGAACGTTTGTCGCAGATCATCCAACGAGTGATTTTTGTTGTTGGCAACCTGTCCGAATGCAGTCGCGGCGGCGAAAGACAAAATGAAAGAAAGTAAAACGGTTCGCATGGTTTTTATGTTGGGAGGAACGTGTCTCGTTTACGTGATTTTAACAGTTCTTATACGCGCTTGCAAGAACTACGGAGTCCATCGGATGCGTCCATGCCAACCGATGTGCGCGGTGCTGTTTTGCAACTGATGCTCGAAGAAACCACCGGCACGGTGACCGTGGAATGCGGTAGCAAACCGGTCTTGAGGCGTGGATCAAAGAGGTTCTCCGGGTATTGGGACTTGAAAAGGAACTCTTTGTTACCCTATTTCCCCAAACGGATTCGCCGCCGATTGGTCGATGAATGAGAGAAGGGGGAATTTTTAGGTATTTTTCGTTACCGCCGGACTTTGATACCGACTTCGGCACCACAGACCGTCACGGTAGTATTGCGGTCATTGCCGCGAATGCCGAAAATTGTGCCGTCCGATTGGACAACGTAGTTGGTAACACGGGCACCTCGGGCAATGTTCCCCGCTGCCATTCCATCAACGGCACCGAAGAAACTGACCGCTTCCGTCCACTGCCAATCCGCACTAAAACGAATTTCACCTATCGGGGAGAAGACCGTCTTGTTTTTCTTATGACCAAAATTGGTATTGTTGTATTGTAAACCAACCGGTGTCCACATGGTATAAGGACTATGACCAGCCTCTGCCAGACCGGCAGGGAAGTATAGGCCATCATCTCCTAAAGTTCCTAGCGAGTTGTTGTAGTTGGAATTATAGTCGAAGTTCGTTGCAATATATCCCTGTGTCTTGAGGGACTGTGCATTGATGCCGCCGGTTACTCGTCCTTCGGCACCGAAAGTCCATCGGGCATTCTGTCGGCTTAATTTCATGCCGACTTGGGGACCAAAAACATGATTTTTCGCCAACGCATTGACCGTCATATCAGCCAACACGGAAGTTGGACCACGCACTGGATCAACATTATTGTTGCTGTTGGTATCGTCGACGGTGGGATCGCCCGGACCCCTTCCATCGAATCCAAACCTATCTTTGAAGTCCCAGTATCTTGCTCCTGCAAGCAATTCCATACTTCCCCAGGTGAAGGGATGAGTACGATATGTGTACACCAGTTCTGCACTATAATGGGACGTGTCAACAGTAACATCCACATCTTTGAACCAAATGGGAAGCGGAGCAAAAACTCCCGAAACAGGAATAAAACCGTCACCGTCCGGGTTCGCATGACTGAAATGATAGTAACCCCACAAATAACCGACTCCTGATATGGTGTCAAGGGATTTTCCGTCCGTAACCTGCCAATCCGCAAAGGGATAATACTGACTGTTGGGCGTTGCCGTCGGATCGTAAAGTGAGTTATGTGCACGGTCCCATACAAATACTATCGGAGCCAGATTGTGCCCACCGGCGAGTCCATTGAAGTAAGGAAGGACATGTGTCTGAAAGGTAATATCGCCTTCATCTCTTATGGTTATCGTAGCATTTTGCACAGACATACTGTGTTTCTGACTGGGCAAACCGTATCCACTGACAAGCCAACCATTATGTCCGCGACGATTACCCACCTCGAACCGAGTCCCCCAGGTCTGGATAGGATCCATCATATTGATTTTGATGGAGTTGGTTTGAGCAAACACTTTTCTACCGTCATAGACCCAACGTGTCTCTTCATCCCCTTTGGCGGAGGTCGCGCCGATGTAACCGCCTTTTGGTGTGCCGATAGACCAGTAGATTCCAGAGAGGGAACTGTACACACCGTCATTGCTTCGGCGGCCGCTAAATGACTCGGGACCGAGCGGTTTCCAGAGGCGAAACGTGTCTTGTGCTATCACAGACCCCCCTACCGCAACAAACGCCGCGACAAGAAGCCCGGTTAACAAGGTTTTTAATTTCGGTGGAGACATAGGAGCATCCCTGCCGTGGTTAATATAAAATATGCCTGCTAGTCAACTTTCGTCATTTTCCCCGACACCAGTTGAGTCTTTCGTGTTTCAAAGGGGTATTTCCGGGGGTTGGTGCCCCGTTTCCGGGTAGGGTGGTACGACCTGCGTAAAGTTTAACGATTGTAGGGACTGGGAAGACCAAAGGAATCCGTACCCCAGAATTGGCAAAAACAGAACAATCGAACAGGCAAAAGCGAATTTTCCCTAAATTTTACCTCTATTGTTCGACTTTTCATGATTTGGACTCCATACTGATAGCAACCGGAAGCGGAATTTGCTTCCATCATTTGTTCAAAACAGAGTTAGAGAAATTAAGAGGTAACTAATGAGTGCAATTTCACTGTCATCGTTTGCTTCCCGGGCAGGCGGCGTAAACTACAATTCTCAAGCCCAGCGTGGGTTGCCGTCGCAGCAAGCCCAGCGCGGACTGCCGGGACAACAATCTCTACAATCCTTACAGGCCCAGCGTGGTGCGTTTTACAGCACTAGCGGAGTCGGAGCGGCACGCGGAAACACCGGCACTGCTTCGGCATCTTGCCCGACCTGCGGAGGAAATAGCAATTCGAGTTCGTACTGCCCGACATGCAACCAAGCAGGCGGCAGACAATCGAGTCCTCTCGGAGTAGCAGCATACCAAGGCGGCGGACAAGGCGGCGCAGTGTGCGTGGGCTGTGCCTATGGCGGACGCTAACTTGCAGTCCGTCGACAAGTTTGCAAAAAACCGTCATTCCCGCGTAGGCGGGAATCCAGACGGAGAATTTGAATCTATCAAGTAAACAAAAATGTTACTTGATATAAATGATTGATTTCAAAGGAGTTATGGCGACAATTGCAAATTTGCAACCGGCTTGGGGTCGTGATAAAAAGTGTCAAATGACACTTTTTTATTCAACCCTCCCCACACGGTCATACATCTTGCTGATCATGTCCCGATGGTTCGGTGGTGCCGGTGGCGTTGCCGGTGCGGGTTCGCCTTTTCGGGCAAAGTCGCATAAAAATCGGCGGCAAAAATATAAAAACGGCAAATTCCGAGGAATTCATCTTGCCTATTTTAACGTGAGTTTGGAAAGGGCAGAAAGTATCTTTGCTCCAAAGAAAGGAACGACTTGCGAAACTCTTCAATACCGATTAGAATGAAGGACATGATGACCGTTTTGGACACAACCTCGGTTCC
>Ga0123353_10010347_pt1 | contig 12991 bp, 13 predicted proteins | sample TergutLab28metaG_3_FD_92763 | JGI IMG/M metagenome (GOLD analysis project Ga0123353, IMG submission 92763) | Labiotermes labralis P3 segment gut microbial communities from Petit-Saut dam, French Guiana - Lab288 P3 | ecosystem: Host-associated > Arthropoda: Insects > Digestive system > Gut ...
GAGAGTCAAAAACAAAAGCAAATACCTGTTACGAGTAGGGGCAGCATCCTGCCGCCAGTGTGAAGTGTTAATAATAAAAATCGTTTGCAATAACTGAGAACAGTTCAGAATAAAGGAGGATTTCAAATGACGACATGTAGGGATTACGCCAGCCATAATCCTGTGGATGTGCGCCGGATGATCAGGGAAGGGAAATGGGACCGCCCGACATCGGGCATGTGCTCCGGATACGCGCAGGGCAATTTAGTTGTGTTACCAAAGGACCTGGCTTATGATTTTCTGGTCTTCGCGCAACGCAACCCCAAACCCTGCCCTATCCTCGACGTTACGGAACCGGGAGACACTGAACCAAAAATCGTGGCTCCTGGAGCAAATCTAGCGACCGATCTTCCCCGTTACCGGGTCTGGAAAAATGGAACGTGCATAGACGAACCAACAGATGTGACGAAATACTGGAGTGACGACCTTGTGGGCTTTTTACTTGGGTGTTCCTTCTCGTTCGAGGGGGCGTTACTGCAGGCGAACATTCCCGTACGTCACATAGAGCTGGATTGCAACGTTTCTATGTACATAACCAATAGGGCATGCATTCCGGCAGGGCGCATCAGTGGACAATTGGTCGTCTCAATGCGCCCGATACCTGCTGAGCTGATTCCAAAAGCTGTGCTCTGTACGGGACGTTTCCCTGCGGTACATGGCGCGCCGGTGCATATCGGGGAGCCGGAAGCTCTGGGGATCAAGGACATCAGCAAACCCGATTTCGGGGACTCCGTACCTATCCATAAAGGAGAAATTCCCGTGTTCTGGGCATGCGGAGTAACCCCTCAGGCAGCTATTATGGCGACAAAACCGGAGTTCGCAATAACTCACGCTCCAGGACACATGTTTATCGCGGATACACGAGATATTGATTACGCGGTTTTTTAAAGAATAAGGATAAAAGAGGCGTCCCAAAGGGCATACCCTGAAGGGGCGCCGCGTTGCGCTCGCAAAGAAACAAACAGGTTCACAATACCGTCTTTATCTTTTTCCACTCTCCACTCTCCACTCTCCACTCTCAACATTTTCTCCACAATAAGCGGTATCCTTCCATAAAGTGTTCAATAAAGCCTTTTTCGGAAAGCCATGTCAAATGAGCGGCGACTGAAGACTGATTCAGTAAGAAATGGGATGCATCCATTTCAATTCCATGTTTGGACGCCAATTCTACCAGAATCTCCTCCCTTGAACGCGCGGTCGCACAGGCTGCCAAAACCTCTTCGGATAGTTTACTAACCGCATTTCTGTTTGCCTCGACAAGGAATTTGACGTCCTTCACCGGTTCTGCGTGGCACGGCACAAACCATGACGCGCCGCTCTTTTCTATCAAGTCAAATGTGCTATGCGCGGAGGCTATGTCGAGCATGACCATAAAGTGATATTTATCTATCACCGCCGGGTCGAATAACGAGTCAGCTACAAAAAACACGTTGTCGGGAGTCAATACGCCTATCATATCAAGAAAATGCCCCGGCAGGGGGATGGCGGTCAATCTGGTATCCATTACAGCCCCTTCATTTGGAATTACATCTGCTTTTGAAGGTTTCGCCTCCATAAATTTATTCCTTATTTCGGAAAACGGAAAAGCCCCCCAAAGGAACATAGGTTCTATTTTAGGCGATTCAATGATCAAAGCTTCAAATCTTGCAGCCCAAATTTTGCAGCCGGTACGTTGCTGAATGAACGAATTCCCTCCTATATGATCAGCGTTTGAATGGGTATTTATTATCGCAGCGAGAGGTGTTTTTCTGCACTCTATCGTTCGAAGAAGCTTTCGTCCATAATCATCATCCAATCCTGTGTCTATGAGATAACCTTTTCCGGATTCTTCATAATATCCCACATTTACCCTACCGGGTATATACCAGCTATTCTCTCCAAGTTGTATCAATTCCATATTAATCACCCCGGCTCAAAATTTTGACCACCTTATTTTAACAAATATTTTACAATGCGCTGCGTCGTACGCGTGGGCGACCGCTTTCAACTTTGGGAAGGGGCGTCCGTCAATGCGCTTTACGGAGGAAAGAGATCTTGCCTTGATTCCAAAAATTCAGCAGATATGCATCGAAATATCGCATAAACTCTTTGTCTGATTCAATATCAATTCGTATATTTCAGAAAAGTCAGTTTAATTCAGTCTGGTGAACCAATTAACGTAAAACGTTAAAAATCATGTATAATAGTAATAATTTCCCTGATTTCGAATAAATTTGTAATTATCTGGCTGCTTGACATATTAACTTCTATGGTGAATAATTTCTTCGCTTCTATTTGGGGTGTAGCCAAGCGGCAAGGCAGCGGACTTTGGTTCCGCCATCGTTGGTTCGAATCCAGCCACCCCAGCCAGTTTAATTAAATGATCCACATGCGCGGGGATTTTATCGTATTATTAATTAAACAGCCATAATAAAGACCCTTTCTTTATGTTTGGTTTGGATAGGAGGGTATAATGGTGCGGTCAAATATAGGAGCGCTCGTGATGGCGGCGGGCAAAGGTACCAGAATGAAAAGCGAACTTCCTAAAGCGCTTCACAATATCATTGATGAGCCAATTCTTTCCTTTATTTTGAGAGCATTAAATAAAACAGTAATAAGATCAACCGCAGTTATCGTGGGGTACAAAGGAGAAATGATAGAGGATTACCTCAAATCATCATGGCCTGATGTGGATACCATATGGCAGCGGGAACAGCTTGGCACCGGACACGCGGTTCAGATATCGCGTGAATGGTGGAGCAGGTACGACCATGTCCTTGTGGTGAATGGCGACCTGCCAATGCTTACCACCGAAACTATTCAATCTTTCATAGATGAACATGTTAAAACTTCTTCCGACTGCACATTGCTCAGCTTTGTTACGGAAAGGCCGGGAGCATATGGGCGTGTTATACGGAGCTTGGATGGCGAAAAGATTTCGATAGTAGAATACAAGGACGCAAACGAAGAAGAACGCAAAGTAAATGAAGTCAACGCAGGAGTCTACATTTTTTGCGTTTCAAAACTGCTCAAGGTCATAGATAACCTGTCAAATGACAACGTGCAGGGAGAATACTACCTTCCTGATGTAATAGCCCTCATGGGAAAACATGAGAGCGAGGATATGAAAACATTTGCTTTTACAGCCGATGAAAATGAGTTTCATGGGGTAAACGACCCCTCTGAACTTGCTGAATTGACAAACAGAATGATCAGGCGGATAAATTCGCACTGGATGATGAAAGGGGTGAGGATGACCGACCCGTTAACTGTCATAATAAGCCCGAAGGCGGTATTGGAGGAGGATGTAACTCTCGCTCCTTCCGTGCATATTCTCGGAGAAAGCTTTATAGGAAAAGGCAGTAAAATTGGAGCTTGGTCCTCGCTTTCAAATGTAAAAACCGGTCGCGATGTAACACTTATTGCCAACGTAATTGCGGAGAATTGTATATTCAATGATAGAACAACAGCCGGGCCGTTCACTTACATCAGGGAAGGAACTGAAATTTGCGAAGGGGCTTTTGCTGGCAAATTTGTGGAAATCAAAAAGAGCCGTATTGGCAAAAACAGCAAAGTTCCCCACCTGTCTTACATAGGAGATGCTGTGATAGGTGAAAACACCAATATAGGCGCGGGAACAATAACATGCAACTATGACGGGCACAAAAAATCGCAGACGATTATTGGCGATCGTGCCTTTATTGGAAGTGATACAATGTTTATTGCGCCTGTTACGATTGGGAATGATACAGTAACAGGCGCAGGTTCAACTATTTCCAAGAATGTACCGGATGGAAATCTTGCTGTGGCTCGTTCTAAACAAATCAATATAGGTGGATGGGTTCAAAAAAAACGTGAGGAAGGCGGTGGGTAGAAATGGCTAGTACATCAGAGATTAAAATTTTTTCTGGCTCCGCACATCATGACTTTGCAAAACGTGTATGCAGTGAATTAGGAATAAGGCTTTCTGTTTCAAAACTTTATCGGTTTTCTGACGGTGAAATTGGCCTTTCAATAGAGGAGAGCGTCAGAGGTTGCGATGTTTATGTTATACAGCCTACGTCTTCCCCCGCTAATGATAATCTTATGGAGCTTCTTGTCATGGTGGATGCACTGAAACGCGCGTCAGCATCACGCATAAACGCCGTGATACCATACTTCGGTTACGCGCGGCAGGACAGAAAAAGTAAACCCCGGGAAGCAATAACATCAAAGCTTATAGCTAATTTAATAACCGAAAGCGGAGCAAACAGAGTCATAACAGCCGACTTACATGCCGGGCAGATTCAGGGATTTTTTGACATCCCTGTTGACCATCTCACAGGAATGCAAATGCTCGCTTCATACTTCCATGACCTGTTGGAAAATGAGATAAACGATAATCAAATCGTCGTAGTCTCGCCGGATGTCGGCGGGGTCGTACGGGCGCGTAAATTTGCGGTTTCAATAAACGCCGACCTTGCAATAGTAGACAAAAGGCGTTCTTATGAGGTCGCTAATTTCTGTGAAATCATGGATATTATCGGAGGCGTAAAGGATAAAATCGCCATACTTGTGGACGATATAATTGACACAGCCGGATCCCTCTGCAATGCGGCAAAAGGAATCACGGAACGCGGCGTGAAACGTATTTTCGCGTGCGCTACCCACGGCGTCTTGTCAGGACCCGCCATTGAAAGGCTGAAGGACTCCAATATCGAGAAAGTAGTCATTACCGACACCATACCGTTGACTGAAGCCAAAATGTGCGAAAAAATAACCCAGCTTTCAATAGCTCCGCTTTTTGCCGAGGCAATTGTACGAATTCATAATGAAAGATCAATAAGTACCCTATTTGATAAATAAAGGAGAGTTTTATAATGTCTGAGTTAGTAACGATAGTGATGGAACGCAGAGAAAAATCGACAAGAAGCGCTTTGCGTGTAATGCGCAGCGAGGGTTTTGTTCCTTGCGTGTTTTATGGGCCTGAAGTTAAGGAAGCGATAAAGGGCAAGGTTGACCACTCGCAAATAGCGAAGCTTCTCCGGGGGAGCCATTGGGAAACGATGAGGCTTAACGTTCGCCTGCCGGACAACAGCGAAGAAATGTGCCTTATTCGTGAAGTACAACGCAATGTGCTCACCGGCAAAATCAGTCATATTGACTTCATGAAGCTTATCCGCGGCCGCAAAATAACCGTTAATGTCCCAGTTGTGATAACCGGTGAGGAAAAGTCACCCGGAATAAAAGGAGGCGGAATAATCGACCACGTTAAAGACCTTGAGATCGAGACTACCCCTGCGAATATGCCGGAATCAATTGTTATTGATATTTCCGCGCTTGGAATAAACGATTCGGTACATGTAAGGGACATTTCTGTCCAGGATTACGTGATAATTACAAATCCCAATGAAGTTGTAGCGTCAATTCTGCCTCCGCGCTTGGAAGAAGATAATGCTTCGGCTGGAACCGAACAAAAGGAAGTTGAGGTTGTTACAAAGGGGAAAGCAGCAAAAGGTGAGAATTAGAATTTGAAGCTTATAGTGGGCCTCGGCAATCCCGGCTACGAATATGTATATACCCGCCATAACATAGGATGGCTTATCGTTGACCACATATCCACGCTGAAAAACGCCCCTTCACCTTCAAAAAAGTTTGGCGGGGAATTTTGGATGACTGGAACTTCAAGAGGAACGGCGCTGCTAAAACCTCACACATGGATGAACCTGAGCGGCGCATCCGTGCGTGAGGTATTTGATTTTTATAAAATGGACACGGAAGATGTGCTTATTGTCTGTGATGACGCAGCGTTGCCTTTCGGAAAACTCCGGTTAAGGGCAAAAGGTACTGCAGGCGGGCATAACGGGTTGGCATCGGTCATCGGGGCGCTTGGAACGCTCGAAGTCCCGCGGCTCAGGGTCGGAGTGGGAAATAAGCCTGAAAGCGGAAATATGAGAAACTGGGTCTTGGGACATTTTGCAGACGAAAACAGGAACGAACTGCCGGTTCTGCTCGACAAAGCTGCGGAAGCCGCGCTCTTATGGGCGGAAGAAGGAATAGAAAAAGCAATGAACGTTGCTAATATAAAAAAAGCAACAAGTGTATTATGACAATATAAAACGTTTATCATATTGTGACCGTAGGGGACAGCGTCCTCCTTTCTCCAGACGTCCCGTTCAAATGAATTGGTTTATTAATGAAAGGAGCAGTCAGGTGTATGAAAACGATATTCATCGTTGACGATAACGACACCAACCTTATGGCAGTAAAAGTTGCGTTGGACGGCATATACAAAACTTTTGCCATACCTTCCGCCGCGAGAATGTTTAGATTATTGGAAAAAATTACGCCAGACCTTATTCTGCTTGACATTGCAATGCCGGAAATGGACGGTTTTGAGGCAATGCAGGTGCTGAAATCGGATAGAAAGCTAAGCCCTATCCCCGTTATTTTCCTCACGGCCAAGCATGACGCAGTATCGGAAATACAAGGTTTTGAAATGGGCGCGCTTGATTTTATCTACAAACCCTTTACTCCGCCTGTACTGATAAGAAGAATTGAAACGCACCTTGAAACGGACAGGCTGATAAAAGAAAGCCAGCAGGCTGTACGCGACATTCATAACGCCACTATCAGCGTTATCGCGGACACGGTTGAAAATCGGGACAAAATAACGGGCGGACATATAGAACGAACACAGATATTTCTGACAATTCTCATAAATGAACTCATTCGCGGCGGAATTTACGCCGACCAGATTTTAGGCTGGGATGCAGACTTGCTTTTACCATCAGCGCAGTTGCATGATGTAGGTAAAATAGTTATCAGCGATTTAATACTCAATAAACCTGGAAAACTTACCGATGATGAATTCAATTTAATAAAGCAGCACTGCACTGAAGGGGAAAGGATAATCAACCAGATTATCAGCAAGACAAAAGACGACGGTTTTTTACACCACGCTAAGATGTTCGCTGGATATCACCATGAAAAATGGAACGGTATGGGTTATCCGAGGAAGCTCTCCAGTGAGGATATTCCACTTGAAGGAAGAATAATGGCGGTTGCTGACGTGTATGACGCGCTGATATCCAAACGCCCGTATAAAAATCCTTTTTCTCATGAGCAAGCGGTGGAGATAATAAAGAATGACAGCGGTACGCATTTTGATCCCCATATTGTTAAGGCATTCCTGAGTGTAGCGGACGATTTTGAGAAGGAATTGTCGAGTATAATCAAAAAAATGCCGGAGAAAACGGTTTAGGTATATGACGAAAGAGACAAGGGCGGATAACAAATCGGAAAGAGGAGCCTCTCAAAAGAATCAGCCCCCTTTGATGAGCAGATTTATTCTTTTCTCCGTTACGTTATTTACGATTATTCTCGTAGCGGGTAGCGCGGCTTTTATATTATCCATGCGTCAAATAATAAGAACAAACAAGGGCATCGAGTTATCCCAATTAGTGGAAATAGAGCGTATTAAACTGGAAACATCCGTAAACAACGAAATTGCCATTGCCCTGAAAATGTCAGACTCGCCGTTAATTCAAAGATATTTTGCCAATCCTTATAATCCCGGTTTAGAAAGAATGGCTTTTGAGGAATTAGCCGCTTACCGCAATGCTTTCACAAACAAGTCAATTTTCTGGATAAACGACATTGATAGAAAATTTTACTCAGACGATTATGAACCATTTATAGTTGATCCCGAAAAAGCGGATAATTATTGGTATAACATGACCTTTTACGAAACGGAAACATATAATTTTAATATTAACTATAACCCGGACCTAAAAGTAACCAACCTTTGGATCAACGTACCGGTTTTCGATAAGAACCGTATACCGATCGGGATTGTTGGAACCGGAATTGAACTCTCGGCATTTATCAATACGCTTTACAAGAGCTATAAAGATAATAGCAGCGTTGAGCTTTATTTCTTCAATACCTCCGGGGAAATCACCGGCTCGAAGAACGTCGAACTGGTTGCCATGAAAAAGAACATCGAAGAAGAGTTGGGCAAATCCGGTCGTGGCATCATAGCCAATGCAATAAAACTGAATCCCGGCGAAACGAAAACTCTGGATACCCCTCTCGGGAGAATCGCTTTGGGTACAGTTCCATTGCTGGAATGGTACTCCGTTGCGTTCCTGCCGGATAGTATAGACGACTATAAGACTTCTATGACCGTATTTCTCATAGTTGCAATTTTGTTAATAGCCGCGCTGTTTATAATATTCAATGTGTTCATTGCCGGACTTCTCAACCCTCTGCGTAAAACGATGATTGATCTTGAAGCTGCCTCCAAATCCAAAAGCGAATTTCTTGCAGTAATGTCGCACGAAATCCGCACGCCGATGAACGTGATCATCGGTGTAGCGCAAATCCAGTTGCAAAAAGAAACTCTGTCGGCGGAATATAAGGAAGAGCTGAAGAAGATTTATAGTTCAGCCAACAACCTGCTTGGGATAATAAACGACATTCTCGATATGTCGAAAATCGAAACAGGCAAACTGGAGCTTCATCTTGCGGAATATGACATACCAAACCTTATTAACGACACGGTGCAGATTAATGTCGTCCGGATAGGCGCAAAACCGATTGAGTTCAAGCTTGACATAGACGAGAATCTGCCTTCACAGCTTTACGGCGATGAGTTGCGAATAAAGCAAATCCTGAATAATCTGCTCTCAAACGCCATCAAGTACACCGGAAAAGGATACGTAAAACTGTCGATAAACCATTCGGTGGAGGACGAAAACATAAAACTGCGTTTTGCTATTGAGGATACGGGGCAGGGCATAAAATTTGAAGATCAAAAACGCCTGTTTTCGGCTTATTCCCGTTTCAACGCAGAAGCTAACCGCACTACCGAGGGAACAGGACTTGGCCTTAGCATTACCAAGAATCTCGTTGATTTGATGGACGGCACAATTGATATTGAAAGCGAGTACGGTAAAGGCAGTATATTCACTGCGACGGTAAAACAAAAAGCCGTTCCTTGCGAAGCAGTTGGCGCAGAACTTGCGAAACAGTTGGAAAACTTTACATTCACAAGTGACATGCAAATTGAAAAGCTGCAAGTCATTCATGAGCCTATGCCTTATGGCAAAGTACTGATAGTAGACGACGTTGAAACGAATTCGTATGTCGCAAAGGGGCTGATGTCCCCGTACAAACTGACGGTCGAAACTGTGTTGAGCGGTTTCGAGGCAATAGATATAGTGGAAAGCGGAAAGACTTTCGATATAATATTCATGGATCACATGATGCCAAAAATGGATGGCATAGAAACCACGCAAAAGCTCCGCAGGCTAGGATACGAGGGAGTGATAGTGGCGCTTACGGCGAACGCATTGGTTGGTAATGCCGGTATGTTTTTGCAAAATGGTTTTGACAGCTTTATTTCCAAACCGATCGATATTCGACGTCTGGATGCAATTCTGATCAGGTTTATCCGTGACAGGCATCCCGAAGAAGCTGGAAAATTGAAACCGCAAACAGCGGTGCAAGCTGTCGAAGTGGATGCTAAGCTGCTTGAAATATTCGTGCAAGACGCGCAAAAAGCGATCGTTTCATTAATGGAAGCCGTCGCAAACGGCGATATGAAGCAGTTTACTATCATTGTGCACGGCATAAAATCCGCGTTGGCGAATATAGGCGAAAGTGAAAAGTCCGCCGCGGCGCTTGCGCTTGAGAAAGCCGGACTCAGCGGCGACAAAGAATTTATCTCCGCTAATATAGAGAATTTTACAGGAGCGCTTGAGGCTCTGATAAGCGACTTGAACCCGGAAAAAACTGCCGATGATGATAACACGGATATATCGGAAAACACGGCATATCTGACGGAGCAACTGCAAGTCATCAAGGATGCCTGCGAGAGCTACAACATCTTGGTGGCGTTAGCCGCCTTAAAACTGTTGGAAGAAAAGCAGTGGAAACCGAAAACTACTGCCGTGCTTAAAAGAATCCACAACATGCTGTTCTTGCACAGCGATTTTGAAAGTGTTGCGGAACAGATTGAGGCCATTTTAGGGACAAGTCAATCGGAGTAAGCTTTTGGGAAAATATTTAGTATCATCTTCAATCGCAAAAGATGTGGGCAGAGCTGTTGGAAATTTTTCTATGTTACATGAAGGGGACAATGTCCTCATAGGGCTATCAGGAGGCAAGGACAGCCTTTTGCTCGCGCTCGTGCTGGCGGAGCTTTGTTCGAGGTCTCCCGCAAAATTCTCTCTTTCGGCGTGCATCGTGACGATGGAGGAGCGCGCGGACATAGCCCCGCTCCAGAGATTTTGTGAATCAATAGGCATAACTTTGAACATCATCTTTCATCCGATACTTGATATAATAGTAAAACGGGATGAGAGATCACCGTGCAGTTTTTGCGCTAATATGAGAAGGGGTATCCTGAGCGGTTACGCTCAAAAGAATAATTATAATGTTTTAGCGCTGGGGCATAATTTGGATGATGCCGTCGAAACAGCGTATATTAACCTTTTCAGGGCGGGAAGGTTTAAAAGCTTTAAGCCGAAATTCTATCAGGATCGCACAAATTTATGGCTGATACGCCCTTTGATATATATGAGAGAGAGTAGAATAATAAGCGAAGTCGCAAGGCTTGGACTTCCGGTGCAGGTCAGTTCCTGCCCTTACGCAGGAAACACGGAGCGCCAAAAGATAAAGGAGTTTTTAAAAAAGATGAGTTCATCCGTGCCGGATATTTATTCGAATACTTTAAATGCTTTGAAAAACCTCAGCGATAATGATAAATGGGAGAATGTCTTGTGAATGAGAACCTGGCCTATAAGATAAATTCAAGCTTTCACCTTCTCGGATTGAAGCCCGGAGCTGACGCCCGACAGATTCAATCTGCTTTTCGCCGCCTTGCGCGGACTTATCATCCGGACGTCGCCGGAGCGTTTCATTCGAAAAAATTTGAGCAGATTTCAAACGCTTATTTGCTTTTAAAAAACCTCACCGATGAGGAACGGTCCCTATGCGAAGTGAAACCAAGACCGCATGAAGCGAACGTGAAAAAATCGAAAGAATCGTTTTTTGCCAGATGGAAAAGGAACAATGCGGAAAAAGAAGCGAAACGGGAAGCAGAACAACGCGAGAAGCGGGAAGCCGAAGAAGCAGCGAAAGAAGCGAGCGAAATAGCGCAATCCCTACGTATCGATTCAATTCTTGAAAAATGCGAAAATGGGATAAATTCAATAATTAAAAGAAAGCAGAAAGATAAACTGATTCTGGAAGTATCGGATTTCATCGTTCGCCTTGAGGCATCGAGGTATGAAGTCAGGCTTATGGCAGCGCGCAAAATATCAAAGTATGCAAATGCCCCGCAGGTACCGGAAGCTTTGCTCAATATGCTCAATAAGTATCCACTTACCGGAGAGATGATTGACATAGTAGATAAACACCAATGGCCGCGTGAATTCATGAAGAAATTCGTTAAAATCGTCTCGGATAACGTCTGCGTTCTCAGCGAACATGAAATATTCCCATTTATAAGAAAAATCATATTTATGACTGTGGATGATAAGAATGTAATATCCAAGCTTATGGAGCACCCTTCATTGAAAATCACGGAATTTCTCATAGCAAGATGGATGTTTCCGACACTGCCGGGTGAAAACGTGTTAAAAAGAATTTTCTCGAATGTGCAAAATGAAAAATTAATTATTACAACTTTGAATATGCTGAAAAGATACGACAAAAGCATATTCTCAAACTGGCTGACACAAAGAATCAGAGAACTTCTGGCACATGATGGCGCTACCGTAAGAATTTGGGCAAGGGCTGTTTTATCAAATGAAAATGTGGTAAAATAACTTGAATATGTATTTTGGGGTGGTAATCAGTGTGTGTATTTTGCAAAATAGTAAATGGAGAAATTCCTGCGCAAGTAGTGTTTGAAGATGAGCGCGTCGTTGCGTTTAATGACATAACCCCAAAGGCGCCGACGCATATACTGGTCGTTCCAAAAGAACATATTGAGAGCGCAACTGAAGTTGTTGACTCTAACTTGTGGTCATGGTTCATGGATACAGCTCTTCAGGTTGTAAAAAAACTTGATCTAGACAAGCAGGGCTACCGTCTTGTGATCAACACAGGAGAACATGGAGGGCAAACTGTTCCGCACCTCCATCTGCATATTCTGGCAGGACGTAGTTTTAGCTGGCCTCCTGGTTAAGTCAGGATGAACTGAAGGGGGGGAATTTAGTGACAACTGTCGTTCGTAAAGAGGGGGAAAATTTAGAGGACACTCTGCGGAGATTCAAACGCGAGGTGTCAAAAGTGGGCACGCTTCGTGAAGTCAGAAAACGTGAGCATTACGAAAAACCAAGCGAAGCTAAGAAAACTAAGAGAGCCGAAGCTGCAAGGAAACGCAAGAGCAGCAGGGCAAGAGGATGATTCTATCCTGAAAAGCAATCCAATCAAATCGGACTTGTGCATTTGCATGAGTCCTTTTTTGTGGCAATTTACAGTTTTTCATAGCAATGCACTATTTACAATCTACAATGTATATTGAAAAAAGGAGGTTCTAATTATTGAAATGCCCAACTTGCGGCACAATTGAGACCAGAGTTATCGATTCAAGAATGGCGGAGGATGGAGATACTGTGCGCCGCCGGCGTGAATGTCCGGAATGTCAGACCCGGTTCACCACATATGAACGTTCTGAAGAAAGGCGCTCCTTACGAGTGATAAAGAAAGACGGAAGGCGGGAAGCGTTTGTACGCGATAAAATTGTGCGCGGAATACTCAAGTCATGCGAAAAACTGCCCATATCTTACGACCAGATAGAAGAAATAGCCGCAAATGTCGAAAAACAACTCAGGGGAGAAGTAGACGGCGATGTGCCCGTATCTTTGATAGGGCTTAAAATAATGGATGAGCTGAAGAAGGTGCACAAAGTAGCATACGTCCGTTTCGCGTCGGTATATAGGGAATTTACGGATATAGACAGTTTTCAGAAGGAAATATC
>Ga0123353_10010348_pt1 | contig 12991 bp, 3 predicted proteins | sample TergutLab28metaG_3_FD_92763 | JGI IMG/M metagenome (GOLD analysis project Ga0123353, IMG submission 92763) | Labiotermes labralis P3 segment gut microbial communities from Petit-Saut dam, French Guiana - Lab288 P3 | ecosystem: Host-associated > Arthropoda: Insects > Digestive system > Gut ...
GCCCGGCTCGACGAACGCGGTCCCCTGGTTGATCTGCATCGGAGACGCCCCAAGGAGCGTTATGACAGGCGGCGTCACGTCCCTTACCGTCACGGTCCGGGTCGCCGTGGCCTGGTTGCCGGCTATGTCGGAGACCCTGTACGTCAGGGTATACGCGCCGACTACATTGGTATTCACCGTCCCGGTGACCGTGACCTTGTTCGTGATGTTGCCGTCGATGTCGTCCACCGCCGAGTAACCCGGCTCGACAAAGGTCGCGCCCTGGTTTATCGTCATCGTCGGGCCGCCGGTCAGCGTCAGCACCGGGGGCGTGGTGTCCGGCGGGGTCGAAGGCGGGGTGGGAGCGACCGTAGCTTGAGCGAGTTGCAGTGTTTTGGCAATATCGATACACCCGTATCCAACTTCAATGCTAATATAGGATCCGCCACCTTTTGCGGCTTGCTTTATTATACTGGCAACCTGTACATTTGTTAAACTTGGATTGATCCCCCACACAAGCGAGGCGAGACCGGCGACTTGCGGCGTCGCGAACGATGTACCGGACATTCCCGCATAACCACCTGATGCAGTCGTTGTATAATAGGAGCCATATGCCAGCACATCCAATCCGACGCCGTATGTTGACGTGGCTGACCGCGTTGTTCCGTTGGTCGTTCCGCCGACACCGATTACATTAGAGTATCTAGCAGGATAACACACTCCGTTCTTTCCGTCGTTGCCGGTCGCTGCCACTATCAAACAACCCTTATTATATGCATAATCGATCGCGCTTTGTTCAGTTGAACTGGGGGTTGCTCCTCCAAGACTAAGGTTTATGATCTTAGCACTGTTGTCGGCTGCCCATATTATACCTTTCGCGATGTTCGCGACTGACATTGAACCGTTAGCGTCGTCGACCTTTACCGGAATTATGGATGCATTCCAGTTGATTCCTGCTACTCCCAACTTGTTGTCGCCGATTGCTCCAAGCGTCCCGGCGACCCCGGTCCCATGCCCAAGCTTATCGTTGTTGGGCGAGAGTCCGGATACCGCAGAATAGCCAGGTAAAAATGGAGGCAGATCCGGGTGTATCGCGACTCCTGAATCCACTACCGCTATAACCGGCCCGCTGGCTCCCCTTATGATGTCCCATCCTGATTGCGCGTTAAGAATCATCAGCACCAGCGCTTGTGTCGAGTATAATGGATCGTTTGGGATATAATCTGATTTTCTTGTATAATTCGGTTCTACATATTCTATGTACTTATTGTTCTTAAAACGATTTAACGTGGCGTTGGGGTTTTTGATAAAGTCTTCTGACTTGATAAGATATGTAGTCCCATATATATTTGTCAGCCCATCGCCAAGGACTTTTGCTACAGCGTCGTCGTATTGTTTCTCCTTGCCGGGAAAGTTCGTGCGCGGGTAGAAGCAGATTATTATCTCGTCGAGTACATACTCCGCGTCTTCCAGTTGCTCCGCGTTCTCTTCGTCAAACTCGTCGTCGTCGTATATGTCCTCATCGTCTTCCGCGTCCGGGTCAGGTACATCAAGCGGCGGCTCCTCATCCGGCACGGATGGCGTCTGGTCTTCGTTTTCAAGGTCGTAGATCGTGCTGCTACCGTCATAGTATTCCTCAATATCAGACGGGTCCTCGACCTCATATTCAGATTCCGGCTCCGTTTCAACATCTTCAATTGGCGTATCACTGGCATAGGGTCCTTCTTCTTCCGGGGCTGCGAATACCATAGGTAAAAATGACAAAACCATAAACAGGCATAAGAGGAGGGATAACATGCGCTTAGTTTGCTTCATTAGCGTCCACCAATCTTTCACTTTATGTAGTAGAGCCTGCAATAATCTGTGGTTGCTATGCAAGAACTCCGTATCAGCTGTTTTATTCCGTTTAATCTGTTGCTTCGCTCGCTGTTGTAGTGTTTAATGTGAGTGTCGGGGGAGGGCGGACGCCCTCCCCCTTCTGGTTTGGATTATTAGCCTATGTCTTGTTTTAATTGTCTTATTGTGTATCCTGATTATTACGGTTTCACGCCGCCAAGGCCGCCAAGTGCATGGTATATTGCAAGCTCTTCATCGCTTAACTCCCACCAGCCGCGATCCCAGCCGCATCTCCCGCAGCGGAGGCCGTCAGCCATTGTGTTGAGTTCCCAGTCGCCGTGGCCACGCGCCCCGCCTATTACGATGCTCATCAGCGGTTCGCCTTTTGATCCATCAGCATGGCTGTAGTAGAGCCACATCATGGCGCCCTGGGTGCATGTCGCCGGGGTAGTCTCCCAGAAAACTTCCTCGCCTGCGTCAACGGCTCCGGGATAGAATACGAACCCGTCTTCGAATATCTCGCCGATTGTGCCCATTCCTGTAAACTCTTCGAGCAGCTCAATTGGGACCCATTGCCTGTTGCTCTTGTTCCAGAATAGATTGTCAACTGACGGCTTTCCACTATCGTCCAGAAGCTTTTCATCCAAGCCCCAATCAACTACGAGTTTGTCCCCGTCTCTGACCATTTCAAAGTACAGACCGTCAAGGCCGCCCGGGTAAGCAGGTTTCCAGATAAACCTGTACTCGCCGATGCCTGGGATTACGAATGTCGCAAAGGTTTCAATAAATACATACTTGCCAATTTCTAACGTATTGTCCGCTACGCTGACAATCCCGGTAAAGTCGGTTGCGTATGTGCCGACCGGGATGTCGTATGCGGCGGTCTCAGCGTTGTACTTGAACAGATCGAACTCGAATTCAAGGATTACGCCATAATGTAAGAAGTATTCATAGTACTCTAACGCCCCGCCGAACATCGTCTTGTTGAAGTCTAATCCGCCTTTGGGGTCTCTCTCGCTCGGCTTGTTGACGATGTAGCCGCCGTCGTAAATCGGGACGAGCTGCGGCTGCGCGGTGACAAAGTTTTGGTTAAGCCTGCTGATCATGTAGACCAAGTCGATAATTTTGCTGTTGCCGTTAAAGCTCTGGTAATTTGCGACAACGTCCTCTATGATTGCTTTGGCGTCAGCTATCGCGTTTACATTAGAGCCGCCGGCTGCTACGGCAGCCCAGTTGATGGCGTCAAATTCCGCTGAAGGGATCTCGATCGCGCCAAGCAGATACCATGTGATGATTTGCGTGACTGGCCTGAAGTCGTTCAGGTTGCCATAGGTCGCTTCAATATAGTTGTATGCTTTCAAGAAATCTTCGTACGATGCGCCGTTTATCGCGTTTTCTTCATGCACGTCCGCAAATTTCTCAGCGACATAATATGCACCCGGGTTTTCATCAAAGTTCGTGGAACCCGCGTTTGCGCAGAATGACGCATACTCGTCCCCTGTCTCAACGTTCCTAACGCCTATGTAGAATATGTCTCCCGTATTGTTCAGTCCGGGATAATCAATTCTGTAACCGCCGCCGTAGCCGTTAACTATGGAGTAAAATGCTTCATAGTCAAAACCGCCGCCGGCTGTTCCGGCTTCATAGTGGCCGGTCAGGCTAATCATGGCTTTCCCGTTTTCAAATACCTGGACATACCATACTGGCGGGGTCTGGAAGAACCCGGCTGCCGGATCTGTAAATTCCTCTGTAACTGCGTACCAGCCCGGGAGTACTTCGCCGAACGAGATAAGGCCGGACAAGTCAAATTCGCCAACCCTAACGAAATCGCCGTATGTCGTCCCATCCGCCACGTCAGCTTCGGTCGCTTCCCAGAGCTTGAAAATCATGCTGGCAGTGAACGCGTTTATCTTTGCAAGCCCAGCTTCGAAATCCTCTGCCAGATCTTCTTTGTACAGATCCATCAACCATTCTATAATGGATATGGTTTCTCCGTCAACAGTGATTTTCTTCTCGATTTCCAGTTCGCCCTTAAGTTTTCTTTCCGGCTCGTTTACGAAGGCAACTGTTGCGATTTCGCCCCATTTGATTTCGATTTTCTGATCGGGTTGGGTTACATAAGTTATTGTTTCTTCTTGTTCGATAACATTACCATCGCCATCCAGTACAGCCGGTTTGACATATGATTTTGTCTGTTCAGCGACGACATACCAGCCTTCGGCGAGAAAGTACTTTACTCCGGCTTCTGCATTTGCTTTTACGAGGTCGCCGCGGTGGATAATTTCGCAGTCTTCTTCGCATTCTTCACCGCATTCGCCGAGCTTATAGATGTCGAACTTCGCTTTGATCTTGCCGGGATTGCCGTCCGCCCATTTTTTGTCAATAATGACGTATGGGTCCTCCTGGTTGGTAAACGTCACTGTGACCTTGTCGTCCGCCAGCGCCATTTCAGGAGTGATGACGATTGTGGCAGTTTTCTCTGCGACATCTACCACGAAACCATGGCTGGTCAGAATACTAACGAGAGTGTAATTCGTGATGTCCAGCTCTTTGATCACGTATGTTCCGGCCGGTAATTTGTCGAACGTGCCCGGACTTATCGTAGTTTTGCCGGCTTTTGTGCCGATGACATAGTTGATTTCGAACTTGACTGAAGATCCCTTCGAGGGATTGCCTTCCGCGTCCAGCCAATTCTTTACTATTTTGATGCTTGTCAGAGGGTGCTGCAGCTGGATGTTTTTGCCGTCCGGCGCGCCGCTGTTGTTGCTGAAGGATATCCACTGGGTGCTTCCGCAGTTGGGGCAGATGACGTCGCCGATGATGTTGACGCCTTTTTCGTCCCGCACATGGTTAAGTGTCCACTTTGTGGTATTTGCGACCTTGTCAAAGTAGAACATAAACGGGGTCTTCTTTAAGTCGTGCTTGGTGATTTTGCCGGTATCCTTGTTAATAATTTCCTCAGGCCACACGCGGCCGTTGCCGCCGAATGCATTGCAGTGGAAGTTAGCGTTGTTTTTGTCTACTTTTACACCGACGCCGCCAACATAATTATTGTTGGTGCCGCCGTTGCCTGCTGCGAACGCTGCCATTGGTACGAGCGACGCAACCATGATAACTGCAATTAGAATTGATAGTACTTTCTTTTTCATTGTTTGAAGCATCTCCTTATTAAGGTTAATAATTGAGTGCCTCTTTTATTTTGGGGTTGAGGTTCCCCGTTTTCAGCCTCGCTGCTAACGTGCAGTGTGGTCAAACGGCCTCTTTTGTTCTGAGGTTGTGGTTCCTCTTTTTCAGCCTCTTTTATTCTGAGGTTGTGGTTCCTCTTTTCCAGCCCCTTTTCTTCTGAGGTTGTGGTTCCTCTTTTTCAGCCCCTTTTCTTCTGAGGTTGCGGTTCCTCCTTTTCAGCCCCTTTTCTTCTGAGGTTGTGGTTCCTCTCCGTCCGTCTCTGCGGGCGTTTTCCAGCCTCTTTTATTCTGGGGTTGCGGTTCCCCGTTTTCAGCCCGGCGCAAGCTCGTCTTTGTGCCGCCCGGCAATTTTGCGTTCCCCTTCCCCTAACGAAGAGTGTTCTATCATCATTTCTTCCTGCCCTATCATCCCCCTTGGTCAAACTTGGTTTATGCGCTATGTTTCTCCACTGACACAAAAATTCGTGAAAGCAACCATTTTTTCTGGGGTAAAAGTGAGAATATTTAACATTTTTTTGTTAAACAGGGGCCGGTGCTTGTACACCGGCCCCTGTTAACCCATATAATTACTTAAAGTAGCTTGTGTGCGCGTCAGTTGCGCATGTTCGAGGTTCTCTTGACAGTGCTATCCGTTCCCATCGTCGTCATCGTCATTTTCAGGCAATTTAGCGTAATCGACGATCATTGCCAGGTGGACTTCGTTGCCCTGATATATGACATAGACTGCGTAAGTAAACTTATCCCCCTCAATGGTATAGACGCCGATCTTTGTCCCGTTTATGTAAGCGAATATTTTAACGTGCTCCCCATCTTCATCCGTAACTGTTATCACTACGGTGCGGTTTGCGCCGGTCCCTGCAACGGCGGCAGTGACAGTCGCGCCGAAGGTATCGCCTTCTTTTGTTTCGAAACCGGTTATGAAGACTATTTCGACCGCGTTCCCGCTAAAGCCCACATAGACCCTATAGTCGTAGTGGAGGCCTTCGATATTATATGTGGCCTCCGCAGTACCGTTGGTATAATCGAATACTTTCGAGTATGAGCCGAACATATCAATCAGCGTTATCGCGACCTTTCGCTGGCTGCCGCTGCCGGTGACAAGAGCGTACACTTCCGCGCCGAACCCAATATTGCCCTCGCCGGCGCAGATTTCGCATCCGCAGTCGCCGGGGTGCGTGTCGTCTTCATGCGGGTCTTTCGGCGGCGGCTCGGCCGGGTCGTCATCACCACCGGGCGGCTCGGTCGGGTCGTCGTCGCCACCGGGCGGCTCGGTCGGGTCGTCGTCGCCACCGGGCGGCTCGGTCGGGTCGTCGTCGCCACCGGGCGGCTCGGTCAGGTCGTCGCCACCGGGCTGTTCCGGCGGGTCGTCGTTGCCACCGGGCGGCTCGTTTATCGAGCCGTTTCCGCCATTATCTCCCGGCGGAGTCGTGTCCCGCGGGCCCGTGCGTCGCGGACCGGCGCCCCCCGGATTGGCGCCCGGCGGGTCGGCGGGCGGCTCATCTGCGGGCTGCTCGTCTGCGCTCTGCTCATCCGCGGGCGGCGGTTCGGTTGGCGGCGGGTCTGTAGCCGGCGGATCGGTGAACGATGCGCCCGGCGTAGGCGGCGTGTTGATAATGGCTTCGGCTGCGGGCAGGTCGCCGGACGGCTGATTGGGAGCCTGCGCGAGCGGCGTGTCCGGGGTGTTTATAGTAATGGCGTCGCCGGCGGCCGGGTCGTCGTCCGGCGTGTCGTCGCCGTCGCCGTTACCGGCGGTCAGGCTGCCGCCGGGATCGTTATTGTTGTTATCTGTGCCGACGGGCGAGTGGGGCCCGGTGGCGTCGCCGACCGCAATCCTACCTTCAAATGCCGCGGCTCCGCCCGCGCCTTCGGGGTTGGCGATTGCTGCGAACAGTTCGCCAAGCGGCATTTGCAGGATCTCCTCCAGTGTCATGTTCGCCCCCGCTACGCGCAGAAGCTCTTCAGCCAACTGCAGCCTGCCGGGCGAGACGCCCAGGCCCGCGGCTTTGTCGCGGTATGCTATGCTGCCGGCTTCAACGACGGTATACTCCAGCATCCCCCGTTCGCGCAGCGCGGTATTTATCGAGGCGATAAGGGTGTCGGGGGACCCGCCCCTTGCGGCGACCACCGTGACGAGCACATTCGGCCCGCCGCTTGAGCCATCGAGGAAGTCCTTCCGCCGGGCGGCGTCGATCAGCGATACCACGGCTTCGTCCGCCGTCCCCCGCAAACTCAGGTCGCTGAGCAGCCGCGTCCCGTCGCTGTTCAGCGCGGCGGCGTCCTTTAGCTTGCCCAGCCCGTTGAACCTCATCTCGACGCTGGGGTTGATATCGACATATATATAATGGTCTGTGATACTCCACAGCCAGGTGAAGATGCTCATGAAAGCGACCAGTACAAAGCAAGCCGCCGCCGACACTATCCGCATCACGCTGACCTGCGGTTGCTGACTTACGTCTACTTCCGTCCCGATCGGCTTTGCGGAGTGCCCGCGGACAAAACGAAAGCATCCATCGTGGTCCATAACATACGAACCGCCGTTCTCATGGCTGAATATTATTGCTTTCGTCGCTTTCACAGTGATCTTCACCTCCCATCCCCTGTATACCGCAAAGCCAAATCCCCATTTGACTATCTATACGATATATTCGGAAAGCAGTTCGTAGTCCCCGGTTTTGATAATTAATGATGCTAGTATATATATTCGCGCGCGCTCCAGTTTTTTCTGAGGTAATCCTGTCATTTTTGTGATGGCTTTTATCGGAAAATACCGTTTTACCTGGATTGTATGCATTATTTCCGGGCTTTCCGCCACAGTCGACAGTATGCCTTTGTATGTGTGGCGCAATTCTTTGTGTTTCGGCGACGCCTTCACGAGGGCGTCCATCGTGATCCCCCAGGTCGCCGCCTCAGACATGAACTGTTCGATCTCCTCCGCCAAAAGCTCCCTTTTGCGGTCCGCTTCGTATTTCCTCATCGAAATCACGTTGATAGCGGAAGACTCGGTATGCGTCTGTTCTTCGTCTTCGTTGAGCGAGACCGTCCTGCCCTCATGCTTGCTGAGTTTCCTGATATTGTCGATTATGCGCGCGCAAACGACACGATTGGCAAACGGGTAGAAATGCCCTTTTTCAACATCGTAACTACGTACCGCTTCGTAGAAAGCCATCATAGCCGTGCTGAGCAAATCTTCCCGTGTGTATTCATCATGCCGCGCCGAATACTTGGCGACCCTGCCGCGCAGAAAAGGCATAAACTCTTCAATGAGCGCTTTTGCCTCGGACTCCGACGTCTTGGCGGAAATCGCGCGCTGATTCAGGTTTATTGGTCTTTCCAGGATTTCCTCGTTGAACTCGCTCAATTATCGCACGCACCTTGTTCTCTCATTACGAGCATAATCCGGTTTATCTCCCGCACTGCCAGCATAGCACATTTTTCACAAAACAAGGCGAAGGTTTCGAAAAATTAACCTCAACCCCTGCATCAATGTCAAACCGACAAAAAAAACATACCACCAAATAATAAAAATGTCAATGATAAATGCATTAAAAACCTCTGGATATGAGATCGATATGAGTTCCTGGCGGCGGAATTTTCATAGAATTTGTACCATAATAATCCGGAATTTGCGAAATTATCCCTATCTTACCAAAATTTTACCAAAATTTTTTGAAACTTCTCTTGCAATCTTGCGTATTTTAATGTATATTGTACTTGGTATATTTGTAACCAAATTAAAAAAAATGTAATTTGCGGCGCTGATGAGAACCAATAATTCGATTTGGCAAAGCATTGGGAAAGGGGGGGATAATAGTTTAGCCCTTGAGAGCTGATACTGTGGGCGGGATGGGAGTAAACAAGCGTTACCTGCCGGAGAGCATATCGACGCACGATCAGGGGAAAGTGAAAACAGAGGGGGGTACCTTATACCCACGGAAGGACCTAACAAGCTTGAAGCGGCGACACCAGCCGCGCCGGAAGCAGAGAGCCGTGACTCCTTAGCCTTTCTTCGACGAAGGGAGGTTTGATTGTGGAGATTTGGGCGTCCGTTCTTCGGGCGTTGAGGAAGCGCAACCTCATTAAAAAAAGGGCTGTTTCGGTCTCATTGTGCGAGTCAAGGAGATTGAGAACGGAGAACCTCAACTCCACGGTTATATTTGCCAGGTCGGGATGATACATAATACTCCGGAGGCGACGCATAACCGCAGAGTGGGAGGCTCTCAACGAGCACCCAACTGGAAAATAACGAGGCTGAAAATCCTGAATCCCAACAGGAGAAGAAAAGAGACCGTTTAACCACGTTGAGCGTTATCAACGAGGCAAATAAACGGAGCACCCCTGCTCCATAATGGAGGTTTTCAGTACATGAGTAAAAAGATTCTCGCAACGCTTCTTATGATGGCTATGGTACTTACGCTCATCGTACCCGCGTTAGCGGCAAACGGCCCGCAAACGCTGGTTTGGGAAAAAGGCTTCGGTTTCCACTGCAATTATAATGGCAGCAACAGCCAGACGAGCGTGGAGTATACCGGCAGCAACCAGGCCGTCATCAATTCGATCAAGGGCATCAAGAAGCCGGCGGACGCAAGCAACCTTATGATCGTTGCCAAAGGCGACCAAAAAGACTATTTCGGAACAAAGACTTACCCGATCACGCTCCAGAGGGTCGGCGCCACCTCAAGGTGGGACCTGCTGACCGGGACCGACATCGTGTGCGTGACATGCGGAAGCACCAAATGGGTAACCTACAGCAACAACAACAATGGGATCAACGGCAGTAACATCCAGGCGCACCACCCCCCGTTCTTTGAGATCGTAAAACTTTGGGACGACGGGAATCCCGGCGAGCTTACAGCTCTCTTCGACGTCTACAAAAGCAATAAAAATGGCGTCCGCGGCGAAAAAGTGCTCGACGGCGTGCCCGCAGGAAAGTACGAGCTTGACGAAGGCTACTATCTGATCGTTGAGCTCGAAAAAGAGGGTTACAAAGCACAGCCCGACCAACTCATTGAATTAAAAGGTACAGGCAAAAAAATTACATTTACGAACTACCCCGAAGACCCGTTGAAGGAGCAGCTCAGGCTGATCAAGAAAGTCGTCGACGGCGAAGCAAAACTGGGTATTATCGATTGGCTGATTGACAATGGATACGAACTGGAAGAAATTTTGGATATTCTGTTCGACATCACATTTGAGCTGTATGAGTCCGACGCCGACGGGACGGTTGGCGCCCTGATCGGTATCGGCGAGCTCGACACGCTAGGCTTGATCACCTTTACCGATCCGGACGGAGAATATCTTGGGCTCGATCCGGGCTACTACATCGTCCGCGAGGTCCTCGGCACGATAGCTGCAGACTACTTTGAGCAGGCGCCGGACCTTCACATCTACTTCAACGGCAAGGTCGCGACAGATCCGGGCTCAAAACCGGACTTTGACGAAGATACAACATTTACGATCGTTCAGACCTCTATGGCAAACGGACGTAAGGTCGGGCGCCTTGTCCAGGTGGTTTACGAGCGCAATGATCCGCCTAACGGAGATCCTTTCTACTTCCGCGGCCCTTCGCCCGCACTATTCGGAACCACATTCAAGGGCGGATTCGCCCTCGAAACATCGCAGTTCGAAACGACGCAGAATAACGGCGATAAGTTCATCTCGTTCTGCGCGGACATCGGCGCAGTCGGAGTCGAAAGAAACTACGTCATTGACGAAGACAACCACGGGCTGACCGATGAAGAGGTGTACAAACTCGTAGCGGCGCTTGACTTCATCTATAACAACTATGGGCTCGACACGGTCGACAATGAAGAAGGCATAGCGCTCGCGCAGCTCGTCGTATGGAATCTGGTACTCAAGTATTCATCCGACCCGATGATCGCCGACCTGTGGGCGACCAGCGTAACGGGTACGCTCTACAAGGATAAATACGGAGACATCCTCAAGATCGAGGGCAACACTAGGGCTACGCCTCCGTGGTATCCGGTAGGGGGCGAGTACAGGACTCTCATCAACGACATCATCGAGGACACCGAAAAGTATGTCGATATCTATGAAGCCAGGATAGAAGCAGGCGATGAGGATTATATCGTCGGCGCGGCGTTCCTCAAGGGAGATGGGACACGGCCGGCCCACTACCAGCAGCGCCAGGTCATCATATGGTTCGGCAGTGTCACTTTCGACAATACCCCGAAAGAAGATCCGCCAAAGGATCAGCTCAGGCTGATCAAAAAAGTCATCGATGGCGAAGCAAAACTGATGATTACCGAATGGCTGATTGTAAACGGATACCTTGAAGACGCATTCGCTATTCTGGGAGACATCACGTTTGAGCTGTATGAGTCAGACGCCGCCGGAACGGTTGGCGACTTGATCGGTATCGGCACGCTCGACCTTAATGGCGTAATCACCTTTTCAGATCCGGACGGAGAATATCTTGGGCTCGATTCGGGCTATTACATAGTCCGCGAAGTCCTGGGCCCGATAGCAGAAGAGATCTTTGAGCAAGCGCCGGACCTTCACATCTACTTCAACGGGGATGTCGCGTCAGCTCCGAACACAGACCCGGATTTTGACGAGGATACTAGATTCACGATCGAGCAGACCAGCATAGTCCCCCAAAGACTTGTTCAGGTGGTTTACCGGCATCCGGTCACTGGAATACTCTACTACCACCGCACAGGGTCGCCCGCTATATTCGGAACCAGCTACGGTGGCGGATACCAACTCGAAACATCGCGATTCGAAGCGGAGCAGGTTGACGGCGATACGTTCTTATCGTTCTGCGCGGACATCGGAGCGGTAGGCGTCAGGGGAACATACGAGGTAGACGATGACAACCACGGGCTGACCGATGAAGAAGTATACAAACTCGTGGCGGCGCTTGACTTCATCTTTGTTAAATATGGGCTTGACAACGACGACGGCATATCGCTCGCGCAGCTCGTCGTGTGGAATCTGATCCTCAAGTATTCAGACGACCCGATGATCGCCGACCTGTGGGCAGAAACCCTTGCGGGTCCGCTGTTCAAGGATTTGTACGGAGATCTAATCAGGATCGAGGGCAACACAAACGTCCCCGCCACGTGGTATCCGGCAGACGGCGAGGACAGGGCCCTTATCAACGACATCATCGCTGATACCGAAAAATATGTTGGTATATACGAAACTAGGCTTGGATTAGGCGTGGAAAGTTATGTCGCCGGCGCGGCGTTCCTCAAGGGAGACGGGACTGCGTCGGCTCACTACCAGCAGCGCCAGGTCCTCATATGGTTCGGCGGGATCACCTTCGACAATATCCCGAAAGAAGAAGATCCGCCTAAGGGCGCGATTCAAATCGAGAAGAGGGTAGCGTTCGAAGAAAACGGGCAGACCGTAGATCTTCCGATCCATGTATGGCTGGGAGAGACGTTTACTCCTGAAGAAGTGATAGCTATCCTTGACGGCATGGTATTCAAACTGTACAAAGTGGACAAAGAGGGGGACGCGGTAGCAGAACCTCCGCTCCTGTCAACCAGCCCTGATGCGCACAGCCTGATTGTTTTTGGTCTTCTCGATCCGGGCTGGTACGCGATCACGGAAGAGTTCGAAGGCGCGGCCGCAAACCTCTTCAAGGCGCCACCCGTGTGGTATGTCCTGGTTCTGGCAAACGGGACCAGCGTAATCAGCCTGACGGGCCACTATGAAGGCGGAACGGTCGGCGGCGGCGGTTTCGACTACAACGCTTACTACACGGTCGTCAACGGCTATGGCCGGGGTTACACGCTGGGTTATCCGGGACTAAACAACACCGGCGACATCTTCCCGATAGCTCTCACGAACGTTGAAAATGGCGTAATCTACGACTCCTTCTGCGCCAACGCCGGTTCTACAAACTTTGATGAAGGCCACGGCCAGTATATGGTCGCGCTGGATTTCAGGGACGTGGTTACCAGGGAAGCAGCCAACGGCGTGGATTTCGATGATTTCCTGAAGGCCTACAATTACATCTTCGA
>Ga0123353_10010349_pt1 | contig 12991 bp, 9 predicted proteins | sample TergutLab28metaG_3_FD_92763 | JGI IMG/M metagenome (GOLD analysis project Ga0123353, IMG submission 92763) | Labiotermes labralis P3 segment gut microbial communities from Petit-Saut dam, French Guiana - Lab288 P3 | ecosystem: Host-associated > Arthropoda: Insects > Digestive system > Gut ...
AAACGGGACGCTGAGAAGCGGTATGAGCGTCGTCGCCGGAACGTGCGCCGGAAAAATCCGGCTCATGACTAATTATAAAGGCGATACGATAAAGAAAGCGGGCCCCGCGACAGCGGTGGAGATATTGGGGCTTACAGAGGTCCCAGAAGCGGGCGACGGGTTTGACGTCGTTAAAGAAGAAAAAGTCGCAAGGGAGATCGCGGAACACAGAAAAATCAAGCTGAGAGAAGAAATTCTGGCACGTAACGCCAGTACGACGCTTGAAAAACTGTTCAGTCAGATACAGGAGGGCGAAGTCAAAGAACTCAATCTCATCATAAAGGGCGACGTACAGGGGTCTGTCGGCGCGCTTGTGGCTTCTCTTGAAAAACTCAGAAATGAAAATGTCAGGGTAAAGATCATACACGCGGGCGTGGGGACCGTAACGGAATCGGACGTAATGCTTGCCGGGACCGCGGGCGCCGTGATAATAGGGTTTAATATAAGGCCGAACGCCGCTGTGACTTCGATGGCTGAAAGGGAGAAAATTGAGATCAGGACTTACAGGGTGATCTATGACGCGATAAACGACGTCGAAGCTGCGATGAAAGGCATGCTCGATCCGGTCTATAAAGAAGTCGTACTGGGCAGACTGGAGATCAGGGCGATATTCAAAGTACCCGGGGTCGGCAATATCGGCGGGGCTTATGTAACAGACGGGAAGATTATGAGAAACGCCGCCGTAAGGCTTGTCAGGGACGGTATCGTAATACACGAAGGAAAGATATCTTCGCTGAAAAGATTCAAAGAAGACGTCAGAGAAGTCATGCAGAATTATGAATGCGGCATAGGGATAGAAAACTACAACGACCTTCAGGAGGGCGACATCGTGGAATGCTTTATAATGGAAGAGATACAGAGGGATTAAAGGATATCCGAAAATGAAAAAGGAATACAGGCAGGGACGGCTTGGCGAGGAAATACGCAAGGTTATCAGCGATCTTCTGCTCAGAGAAATAAAGGATCCGCGCTTGTCGGGGATCGTCAGCATATCCGGAGTTGAGGTCACATCAGACAGGAGCTACGCCACGGTTTATGTGAGTACGCTTGACGGCGGCGGCAATAATGAAGAAAAAAATGAAGACGTCCTGACGGCGTTCAGGAGCGCGAAAGGGCTCATCAGGCGTGAGATAGGCAATCAGATAAAAATTAAACATGTGCCGGAGTTGATTTTCAAGATCGACGATTCGATGGTGTATGGCAGAAGGATAAGCGAGATTATCGACAGCCTCGGAGTGAAAAAAAATAATACTATAAACGATATCGCAAATCAACTTATGAAGGCCGGCTCGATCCTTATATTTCCGCATATACTTATGGACGGCGATACTTTAGGTTCTTCGATCGCGCTCTGCAGGGCGCTTAAATCCATGGGGAAAGAGTCGCATATACTGATTGAGGATAAAATTCCGGGGTATCTTCAATTTCTCGACGACGGTTCATGCACTTTTGACGTGGAAGTAATACGGGAACCGGACGTCTGCATCTGTATCGACTGTGCCGACATTGAACGCTTTGCCCTCCGGAAACAAAAGTTCCTGCAGGGGAAGGCGACTCTATGTATCGACCATCACAAGACTTCGGAATGTTTTGCCGATTACAATTATATAGACAGTAGCGCGGCGGCGGCAGCCGAGATAATATATGAACTTTTAAACGAAATGGGCGCCGAAATAGATAAAATTTCAGGTGAAGCGCTTTACGCGGCGATCATAACCGATACGGGAAATTTCCAGTATACAAATACGAGAGTCGAATCCCATCTGATAACCGTCGATCTTTTTGATCTGGGTATAGACAGAAGTTATGTGAGCATGATGCTGTATCAGAACACGCGGATCGAAAAGATGCACGTTTCAGGGCTGATACTGAATACTATAAAAATGATGGCAAACGGTGAAGCCGTTATGGCATACGTCACAGGCGATATGCTGAAAGAAGTCTCGGCCCTCATGGAAGACACCGAGGGCGCGTCGGAAATGCTGCGGAATATAAGCGGCGTGGAGCTTTCAATATTTGTTAAAGAAACAGGGCCAACTGAAACGAAATTCAGTATGCGTTCAAAAAAATGGGTAGACACAACAGAACTGACGGTAAAATACAGGGGCGGAGGGCATACACGCGCGGCGGGATGCACTATGGAAAAGCCCATATTTGAGGCAATGAAGATAATGGAAGGCGACGTCGAGGAATACTTTGTGAAGCACAGCAAAGAAAGATGATGAGCGAAGGGATAATCAATTTAAACAAACCGAGAGATATGACTTCCCACGACTGTGTACAGGCGATAAGAAAGATTACGGGGATAAAACGTATCGGGCATACCGGGACCCTCGACCCGCAGGCGGACGGGGTCCTTCCAATTTGTATAGGCGGCGCGGTCAGGATAATGGAGTATCTCGACCTCGATTTCAAGACATACAGAGCTGAAATGGAACTCGGGCTTGTGACAGAGACTCAGGATATATGGGGAAGCGTCGTCAGCGACGGCAGAGATAAGATAAACGATTTATCCGCTGAAAGTATAGGAAGCGCGTTTGAATCATTTAATGGTTTGATAGAGCAGACGCCGCCGAAGTATTCGGCGCTCAAGTACGCAGGGAAAAGGCTTTATGAATACGCGAGGGCCGGGGTGGAAATCGAAATAAAAAAAAGAAACGTATTTATAAAGGATATTTCAGTTAATGACGTCGATTTGACAGGGCACAAGGTTTCTTTTAACGTGACGTGTTCAAAAGGGACGTATGTAAGGGCGATATGCAATGACGTCGGCGCAATGCTCGGATGCGGGGGCGCTATGAGCGGCCTGACGAGGGTCGCGAGCGGCGCGTTTTCACTTGAGGATGCAGTTACACTCAGCGGGCTTTCGGATATGGGCAAAGACGGGATAAAAGATGTCATAAAGCCGGTTGACTTTCCGCTCGTCCACTTCGGCAGGGCAATAATAAATGACGAAGGCACTGCGGAACGGTTTACCAACGGGCGCCCCGTGGCTTTTGCGGATGCGGTGGTAGAGGATGCGCCGGAATACTCTTTAAAAGAACCGTATTTTGCGATCCGTGAAGAGTATAAAAGGGCTTACAACATGTATACTGTACAGAGCGGACAGAGCGTTTTCCTCGGCGTCGCGTTCCTTGACGGCGAAAATCGGGAATTCGCAGCAGACAAAGTGTTTTTTAAGGGAGAAATTAGTGAAGCTGTTCAATTCGCTGGAAGAAATTAATAATATTGACGGGACTGTTATAGCGCTCGGCAATTTTGACGGGATACACAAAGGGCATCAGGAACTGATCGCGCGCACGGTAAAGGCGGCCGACGCGGCGGGCATCGCGGGCTCGGTATTCACGTTCTCGAACCATCCGAGAAATATACTGTCAAAAGGTAAAAAGGTTAAATGCATATTGTATCCCGACGAAAAAGCGGAGATCATCGAGAGGTCGGGCGTCGACTATATGTTCAACATCCCTTTTGACGACGGGATACGCCATATGGATGCGGTCACATTCATAAAAAAACTTCTCCTGGACAAGTTGAAAATGAGGGAGGCGTACTGCGGATTCAATTACAAATTCGGGTACAGGGCGTCGGGAAATGTTGAAACGCTGATGCGGGAAAGCGTAAAGGAACGGTTCGGCATCCATGTGATGGAACCGGTGAAGATCGATGGAATAACCGTAAACAGCACGCTTATAAGGGAGATTGTCGAACAAGGGGACGTCGACCGGTGCATGAAATTCATGGGGCGGAACTATACAGTGGGCGGCGAAGTCGTCGTCGGCAACAGGCTCGGAAAGACCATAGGGTTTCCGACGTCTAACCTCATAGTCGACGATTCCATGGTTTCGCCGGCAAACGGGGTCTATATAACTTACTGCATCTATAACGGCAAGAAATACCCGAGCGTAACCAATGTCGGAGTCAGGCCCACAGTCGGCGGGCTCGGCAAAAATATGGAAACGCATATATTTAATTTTGACAAGGAGTTATACGGCAAGACCATCCGCGTTGAATTCCTTAAAAGGACCAGAGACGAGAAAAAGTTTGGGGGCCTTGATGAACTGGCAAAGCAGATCACCGAAGACTGCATCATGGCGAGGAGTTACCATCGCGTGAAAACTCACATGCGTGAAAATTTCACTTGAAAAATTTTAGAAAGCATGCTACAATTAATTATGTTTATTGATTACCTTCTGCTCGGTTTTAAGAACACTCCGACTTTAATCAGGGCGTAAGGTGGATGTAAAAAAGGAGAAAGAAAAATGGTTGATCAAGCAAAAAAAGCTGAGATTATTAAAGAGTATCAGCAAAAAGAAGGCGACACGGGCTCGCCGGAAGTACAGGTAGCGATCCTTACGTACAGGATAAATGACCTGAATGAGCATCTAAAGATCCACAAGAAGGATCATCACTCCAGGCGAGGACTTTTAAAGATGGTAGGACAGAGGCGAAACCTTCTGAATTACCTCAAAGAGAAAGACGTTGAAAGGTACAGAAGCCTGATAGCAAGGCTGGGACTCAGAAAATAAAAGGAATATCGGCGGGGAATTAACGACCCCGCTTTTATTTATAATTAAAGGAAAGAAAATTAACAGGAGGTAGTTGTTAATGAGATTTGAAGATTACAGGACGTTTCGTACAGCGGTGGGGGGCAGGCTCCTCGAATTTGAAGTCGGCAAGGTTTGTGAAATGGCTAACGGGCAGGTATGGGTCAAGTATGGGGACACGGTCGTAAACGTTACGGCGGTCGCATCTACAAGCCCGAGGCCCGATATTGACTTTTTCCCGCTCAGCGTGGATTATGAAGAAAAAATGTACGCTGCCGGCAAGATACCGGGCGGATTCATTAAGAGGGAAGGAAGGCCGAGCGAAAGGGCGATACTGAATTCGAGGCTTATCGACAGGCCCATTAGGCCGCTTTTCCCGAAAGGGTTTTATAACGACGTTCAGGTAGTGGCGACCGTGCTCTGCGTGGACCCGGACTGTTCGCCCGAAATCGTAGGCATGGTGGGTTCATCGGCGGCGCTTTCGATATCGGATATACCGTTTGACGGACCGACCGGCTCTGTACTCATAGGTATGATCGACGGGGAATTTATCGTAAACCCGACGCTTGAGCAGAGAGAAAAAAGCGATATGCACCTCGTTGTTTCGGGAACCAAGGAAGCGATCATGATGGTCGAAGCGGGCGCGAACGAAGTCCCGGAAAATGTGATCCTTGACGCCATAATGTTCGCGCACGAGGAGATTAAAAAAATCATCGAGTTCATAGAAGAGGTGGTGGCGGAAGTAGGAAAGCCCAAGAAGGAAGTGGAGCTCTACATAGTACCAGAGGAAATCGACGGCGCTGTTAGGGAATACGCAGCGGATAAAATGCGGCAGGCTATTCAGACTACCGACAAGATGGAGCGCCTGGAAAACATGGACGCGGTGGAAACCGAGGCAAAAAAGTATTTCGCGGAAATCTACCCGGACAATCCAAAGGATATATCCGCTGTGCTGTACAATATAACTAAAGAACAAGTGCGAAGCCTGATTCTGGACGACGGAGTAAGGCCGGATAACAGAAAGAGCGACGAGATAAGGCCCATCTGGTGCGAAACCGGCGTGCTGCCCAGGGCGCACGGTACGGGGCTGTTCAAGCGGGGCCAGACGCAGGTGCTCTCTGTAGCGACATTGGCGCCTGTCGGGGAAGCGCAGACCATCGACGGAATATCGGAGGAAGTTGAAAAGAGATATATGCACCACTACAATTTCCCGCCTTACTCGGTTGGCGAGGCCAAGCCCATGAGGAGCCCGGGGAGAAGGGAAATAGGGCACGGCGCCCTTGCTGAGCGTGCGATTATTCCGGTACTGCCGGGGGTTGAGGATTTCCCGTACGCGATAAGAGTCGTATCCGAGGTATTGTCGTCGAACGGTTCCACTTCGCAGGCCTCAGTATGCGGCAGCACGCTTGCGCTGATGGACGCGGGAGTGCCTATCAAAGCGCCGGTCGCCGGAATTGCCATGGGGCTTATCGAAAGAGACGGAAAGATAGCCATCCTTTCAGACATCCAGGGAATGGAGGATTTCCTCGGCGATATGGACTTTAAAGTCGCGGGAACGGCAAAGGGCGTTACAGCGATCCAGATGGATATAAAGGTTCACGGGCTTTCGAGGGAAATACTCGACGACGCTTTAAAACAGGCGCATGACGGCAGGATATTTATAATGGAAAAGATGATGGAAGAGCTGAGCGGGCCGAGGCCGGAACTTTCAGCTTATGCGCCGAGGATCATAACCATAACTATAGATCCCGACAAAATCAGGACGGTAATCGGGCCCGGAGGAAAGACTATCAACAAAATCATCGCGGATACCGGCGTCAAGATAGATATCGACGATCAGGGCGACAAGGGGGTTGTTTATATAGCGTCGCCGGATATGGACAGCGCGCAGATGGCGGTCAAAGCTATAGAACTCCTCATCAAGGAAGTTGAAATTGGGGAAACCTACGATGGCACCGTAACCCGGCTTATGCAGTTCGGGGCGTTTATAGAGATACTACCGGGCAAAGAAGGGCTTCTGCACATATCGAAGATGGCTAAGACGAGGGTCGAGAAAGTCGAAGACGTCATGAACGTAGGGGACGCGGTAAAAGTAAAGGTTACTGAGATCGACAGTCAGGGCAGGATCAACCTCTCAAGGAAGGAACTGCTGTAAATAGGGATAAGAATATAAAAGTATACGTTTACTTGCTGCAATAATTGGCGAGCGCTTCAGACACGAATGCCGCAAGCCCCGGATGATGCATGTCGACGTCTTCGGTTTCCGCAAGATATAGACTTGAGAGCTCGGTCAGCACATCGTTTTCGCATGAAAAAAGATGGCTGCTGACATAAGCTTTAAAATCCGCCACAGCTTTCATTGCCTGAAAGCTCGTCGCGCCGTTTGGCATTGCAGCTACAAAAGCAGCGCCGATTTCTTCGCCGGCAAGGCGAATAGCGTCCCAATCCATGCTTGAGGAATTCCTTATATTCCTTATCATTGATAAAACGCCTATTCTGGTGGTTAGCTTATATTTGATCAGAGGACGGAAGAAGTCGTAAAACGGGTCGCCCTCCGCAAGTTTTCGGACTGTAATTTTTTGGTTTTCCTGTTTTGTTTCCTCGAAAGGCCTCATGTCAAAGTCTTTGAGCATCATTACGTCGAAATTGCCTTCTAGGACATGGCCGGCGGAAGTTATAATTTTTGAAAGCTTCTCCTGCTTTTCGATGAGCAGATGCCGGTGTTTCTCCATAAGCTTTTTTTCAAGGTCAGGGGATGTATTGAGAATCTTTTTTATTTCTTCGAGAGTAAACCCGAGTTCTTTATAAAATAATATACACCAGAGACGTTCAAGGCATTGGTCGTCGTAGAGGCGGTATTTTGACGGTTTTACAGCGGATGGTTTTAAAAGGCCGATTTCATCATAGTATTGGAGTGTGCGTCTGCTCAACCCTGAAATATTGCTGACGTCCCGGACAGCTATCATTATAATCAACTCCTAACTTGTATTTTATATACGCTGTGCGAATAGCCATAACAGATAAAATGCCGCGGCCATCAGAAAGAAGTAATTGAACCACCGGGGGAGCCTTGTTTTTTTCGGCGAGTGCCTGTTAACCGACGCCGTAACGCTCCACTCGTTTTCCTCCCACTGAGGTTCATACGGCCTGTTCGCCATGGAAGCTTTGATGCTCTCGACTTTATCGAGCTGGTTTTTGTACGCCGCAACCGCCCGGGAACACTCGCTTCCTTCGCCTACGGGTTCCCAGGATTTTGAGTCCTCGTTGAAAGAAATGACCGGTATATTGTAATATGACAGTTCTTTGCTTTTTTCATATTGTTCCATGTATCTTAATATATATATAATAGTACAATATGTCAATGGTAATAAAAAATGATAAGGAAAGTTACGAAAAAGGCATAATTATTTAAAAAGAACGCCGAAATGAAACCAGTTTGAAATCAAAATAAGTATAATGAAATAGTACAAAAGGTTAAAACAACTTGAAAATGGGAAAAAAAGGAAAAGTAAATCAAAAGAGATGGGAAAAGGAGATGGGAAAAATGAAAAGGACTAAGTTGACAAAGGTAATGAGCATAGTGTTCGCTTTAACGCTGATGCTGGGGTCATTTACGACAGCAGTATTTGCAGATGAAGATGTTGATCTGGGGACACTTAAGTCAAATGCCGAGGGGGCGCTTTCAGATGCGAAAGAAGCTCTGCAGGAAATAACCGGAGGAACTGACGAGACGACAGGCGTGACGGCCACCGGCAGCAACGAGAAAGCCGAACTGGCGCTCGAAGATGCAGCGGGGGCAATCGAAAGCTTTTTAGACGCCGGCGTGATAACTGAAAAAAGCTTAGGCGATCTTAAAGACGCGATCGACGGAGCGGCAGACGCAGTCAACGATGTGATCAAAAGCGCAAACAAAGCGGTAGAAAGTGCGGAAACAGCCGTTGCGGCTGCAAACGAAGCCGCTGCGGCAGCCGAAAAGGCAAAAGCCGCCGCCGACGCCGCGTTGGAAGCTGCTAAAACTGCTGAAGCGGAATATCAGGCGATGCTGCAGGAGGCTGTCTACAATGACGCCGACTACATGGATATTGCTGAAGCAGAACAGGCAAGGATAGATGCATGGAATGTATATGTTGACGCTCAGAACATAGCCGACGATGAGTCGGAAGAAGCCATGAAAGCGGCGGTAGCCGGCGAAAAGGCAATTGGTGAAGCCATCAGCGCAGTAAACAGCGCCCAAGAGGCTGTAAAGACCGCATTAAACGCTTGGAAAGCGGCTGAAGCGGCGGTACAGGCCTTGAAGGGCGAAATCAGCAATCAAGAACTGAAAGATTTGCTGGACGCGCGTGACGCTGCCCGCGATGCGGCGCAGGACGCCTGCCAGAAAGCAAGGGAAACGATGGTTGCAGCCACGGAAATAATGGTCATAGCTCAGGAAGTAAAGGGTATTGCCGATACGGCTGTCAGCTATACTGAAGCTTTAAAAGTTAATCTCAACGCCAATGCGGACGTAAGTGAAATAATTGCCGCGCTGGGCGACGCAAACCAGATGATTGAGGATTATGTATGGGAATTCTCCGTCACGGATATGGATAAGAACAAAGTAACATATGATACCGGAGGAAGAACATTCAAATGGTTTTATCTCGGGGATCTGGCAAAAGGCGCAAAATCAGTAGAACTCGTAACAGTTGGGGCAAACGGTGAAGCCGGCTATTATAAACTGTCCTACAAGGCAAATGAGAACGACCAGCACTGGGGCCCATACGCATGGTATTTGAATTCAAAATTCAAGTATTCCGACGTAATTAAAGAAGCTAATCAGGGGGGCAATAACCACGGTGAAATGGTACTGTACTTCAGGATAGACGGCGCTTACTATGAGGTCACGTTCGCAACGTGCGCATGTGACGGCAACAACGGTCCGCTCGATTTTAACATAGGCAAATACTCAACTATTGACGGCGGCATAACCAAAAAAATCGCCTTGGCGCTTATCGAAGCCGATAACGGTCCCGAACTGAATATCCCCGAATTAATTTTATCCCGTCTCGAAGCGGTCGGCGGCCTTGAGTTACCGGAAGGCATAGAAGAGATCCCCCCGACTCCGGACAAGGATCCGACTCCGCCGGTTCCGGACCCGAACTTCAACCGACGAACCAACAGCGGCGGGACAGGGAACAATACACTGATCGGCGACCCGGAAGTTCCGCTTGCGAACCTTCCCGAGACAGTAATATTTGACGAAGAGATTCCGCTTGCGGACATTCCGCAGACCGGGGCAGAGACCGGTACTTTCAGTCTGGCAATGCTCGGACTATCCCTGATGGCGCTCATTGGAATGGCAATCGTGGGAAAGAGAAAGGACGATCCGACTTATATCTGATAACCTTAACATCGCGGATAACTTTGACCGGTGGGGCAACCCACCGGTTTTTTCAAACGGCTAAAAGGCCGTCCGCGGCTAACTTGGGCGCCATGCCCTGCATACCGAGGATCCATAGAAAATCGTCCTCATATATGATCATATCTTTTTTGATATCAGTTATTGAAAACCGTCCTCTTCTTATCCCTATTATATAACCGTCGTAAGCTTTCCTGAATTTCGAATTTTTTATTGTTTTTCTGTTCAGCGGGGATTTCCTTGTGACCTTGATAACACAGCAGACAAATCGGTCGTCCCGACCGATATTTTCCGGTGCGCTCAGGAACTCCTTTAGTCTTATCGGCGCCGTCGGGGCGTTTGCGATTTCCCCATACTTTTCGAGCATGCTTATGTACGATTCTATCTGGGGCTTGTTTCCCAGTATAAAAACAGTATCGCCGGTCCTGACTTTATCTGAAGTACGGGGCAAATATATCGTTTCTCCGCCTCTGATTATTTTGATGATGAATATCCCGAATACTTTTTTCGCATAAAACTCGCGGGCGTCGTTGTTTTTCGTTATTTTACTGACGTCAAACTGCGCGACAACCAATTCCTCATCTATCCCGCCGTAAGCGGCGGCGCCCTCGCGTTCGGCCGCATTTTCCAGGGTGTTTTCGTTATAATTAGCCATAAATCTTGTCTCGATGGTTATAACCGCGCTCTTGGTAAAATCGGTTCTTTCAATTATGATTATCAGTATCACAGCAAGTAAAAGCAGCAGCCAGACCGGAATCGTGTAAATTTTATTAAACGTAAGCATTATAAAAAATATCGCAAGCGCAACCCTTATACCGTTAAGCGCTAAAAGCGGGAGCCTGTTCGTCGGACTTTTCAGCCATAACTTGGCGAATAAAAATTTTTTTCTGCCGGAGCACATCATGCTTATAAACGGCGCCATTAGGGAAACGATAAACACGAATTCCAAAACCATCGCCCATGTGTTTTGCAGTATATATTCATGTATCAGCGGTACGGCGAGCTTTGAAGCTAAAATATATACGGCGAAAAGCGCTGCGGTGCATATGACCGTGCGGATCAGATATTTGGTAATATAAGCGGTCCAATCCTCGTCCTTGTCGCTGTCGCTTCTCTTTTCAGACGTATACCTGTCCAAGAAATTCACAGTCTTGTCGGGAAGGATTTTGCAGAGTAAGCTATAGACGGGTTCGGCATTTTTTATCATAACCGGGGTGAGAAATGTCGTAAACACGCTTACGCATACCGCAATGGGATATAAAAAATCGCTTGTTACCTTTAAACTGCTTCCTAAAGACGCTATTATGAAAGAGAACTCCCCGATCTGCACGAGACTGAACCCGGTTCGGACGGCAGTATGCAGGCTGTGCCCCGATAATAGCGTCCCCGCAAGAGAGAAAAGCATCTGCCCTATTATTACGGTAGCGGTTAATATCAGAATAGGGACTATATACTCTATGACCATATCAGGCACGACCATCATGCCGACCGACACAAAAAAGACCGCACCGAACAAATCCTTTATCGGTTTGACCATCGTTTCGATGCTCTCCGCCATTGTCGTGCCCGCCAATATCGATCCGGCGATGAAAGCCCCGAGCGCCGAAGAAAAGCCTATAAAATTTGCGAGGACCACCATACCGAGGCATAAACCGATTGAAGCTATAAGCAAAGTTTCGTCATTCATGAATGACCGTACCCTTTTTAAAATCGTTGGAATCAGATATATCCCCAAAGCGATCCACAGCACGAGATAAAGGAGCAGTATCGATATTTGGAATAGCAGGTCAAAGCCCGATACTTCCCTGCTGACGGCAAGGGTAGACAATATTATCATAATGAAAATAGCGACAAGGTCCTCAAATATCAGGATACCGAGCACATGCGAAGCGAATTTCTCCGTCTTGAGCCCGTATTCTTCAAATGCTTTGAGGATTATCATAGTGGAAGAAACACAGATCATACCGCCGAGAAATATACTGTCCATATTGCTCCAGCCCATGAGTTCGCCTGCGGCAAACCCTACGACTATCATGGCAGAAACCGCTGTAAGAGTCGTTACAATTACACTGCTGCCCAGCTTCGTCAGTTTTTGCAGGCTGAATTCAAGCCCTAACGCAAACATGAGGAACACTATACCGATTTCAGCCCATATGTGTATATGCTCGAAATCGTGGACGGCAGGAAACCATTTGAAATTCGAGCTCACTAAAAATCCAACGACTATATAACCGAGAACCACAGGCTGTTTTATTTTTTTAAAAACAATCGTCGTGACGCCGGCGGTTATGAGAACCAATGCCAAGTCAATTATAATTTGATCCAGCCCTGACAAAAATACGCCCCCTTTTTTTATTTAAAATCCCTAATAGCTTAAAAATATAGTATAAGTATAACCGCTGCTTTCGCATTTGGGAAGAACTAGCGGTAACACATTATCACGAATATTGCACTCAATATCAAAACAGGAAACAGCCAATTAAATATGTAAAACAGAACCTCATCCCAATAATGATGTTTTACATATGTCGTGCCGGAAGTAATTATAACACACTTTGGATATTGGTGAGAGTATTTGATCGGAACTTATGCAAATTCATCAGCATCAAAAAACGAAAGTTTCGGCAAATGATCATAAAACCCACGATAAAAAACCAGAAAAAGACATACCGTAACAAAACACACTGAAAATATTTTCGAAGCAGCTTCCTTCATTGACTTAACCACTCTATTATATAAATTATCAACATTACAATTATATCTCTGTCAGCCTATGAGGGCAACTCCTTTTGGTTTTAGGGGGCTTATGACAATTCAGTTGAAGCAGTTGGAAATCGGCTCAAATCGTGAAGCTGCCAGGCGGCCCACAGGAGTGGTTCAAGTAATTAACTATTAACCTATAGGCCCGCCGCATTTTGCGGGATTGCCTGTGGGAACAGTATAGTCGATAATTTTATGGGTCATTAAAATTTGGGAATTATTTGCCGATTATACAATACATTTGAATTAA
>Ga0123353_10010350_pt1 | contig 12991 bp, 14 predicted proteins | sample TergutLab28metaG_3_FD_92763 | JGI IMG/M metagenome (GOLD analysis project Ga0123353, IMG submission 92763) | Labiotermes labralis P3 segment gut microbial communities from Petit-Saut dam, French Guiana - Lab288 P3 | ecosystem: Host-associated > Arthropoda: Insects > Digestive system > Gut ...
AAAAATTTTTAAAAACAAAAAACACCTAAATATATAGCCTCCGGGTCAGCCCCCCCCCCCCCCAGTGAAAATTTCTGGGTGCGCACCTTAAAGGGCCAGGGTAGGACGCGCTGCTGTACACTGTTAACGGAAGCCCCGTACTCACTTATCAGAGGTACAGTTCATACTTTGACGTGTTATTGCAACTGTAAATCATTCCAAATTTAATTTTCCACTCATTTAATATTGACGGCTGAGACAAATTTTGATATTCTTTTTGAATTCAGTGTTAAAATCTATATTAGATGTAGCTAACTGTACAAATTAAACGGGGAACTAAAGATCAGCCAGTAACATGCGACAAGAGGCACTAAGGAGGAGTACAGGTATAGCTCTACTCATTCTTACCCTGCGCACTAGACTGGCGAGGGTGTCAAGGTTAGCCCCGGCCGCCTTGCCACCGGAAAAGAGCGCGGGTACCCATTGTAGAGGAGGCTGGGTGAGCCTCAGAACCCGTACCGACGGACATGAAATGAAAAACGCTTGCCCCCACCCGGGTCCGAACCCTAGAACGTCGAGTCCGTATCGACTCGCTATACGACTACGCTAATCCGGCTCCTAAAAGCCAGAGGGAAAAAACCCTCCTTTTCATCACATCAAACAAGAGTTTTTTTAAAAGCACGGCTCTGACACTTTACAAAGCTACCAGAATTTTAAAACGCTGCAGACACGATATTAGCGATCACACAATGTCTGCCTTCACACGAATCATCTACATATAATGGATGTTTTTGAAAACTTCAAAGCGAAATTTGAAAGCTACCAATGAGGAACTGATTAATACATGGCGGCTGCTGAACCCCGGAATTATGAAAAATAAACTGTCACAGGAGGCCATAAATTAATTATGAAGCTTTCATGGCAATACTCAAAACATTTGAAGACCCTGGCACTACATTCAAAAAAATTCCTTTTTCACTAACACACTGCCCCTCTCTGACGATACTTAACACATTGTTTCATATATATATATATACAAACCAAATTTATGGATACTTATGAATGTTTACATTTGTCAAAGGACGCCTTGTGTGATGTAATTAATGTCCGTCTTGACCTACTAACACGGCACCATGTTGCTAGATTTTCTTAAAATTGGATATAAGAGAATCCCACTTAAACATTGTACGACAATTACGATTTTCAGCCAAACTGGTCCATATTCGTAATATTACACCATTTCACAAAAATTGGTTAAAATTCTGTAAGGAGAACATAAAGCATACGTTGTTGTGTAACTGTAAATCTAATCCATATTAGTTCGTACAATGCCCAGTTGTGCCGATCTCGGTGACCGCTCAATCGAAGGCATTGGTCTGCAGCCGCTCGCCTGCTGGGAATGCGGGTTCGAAACCCGCAGGAGGTATGGATGTCTGTCTTTTGTGAGTGTTGTGTGTTGTTAGGTAGAAGTCTCTGCGTCGGGCTGATCGCACGTCCAGAGGGGTCCGACCGCGTGTGGTCTGTCTAAATGTATGTGATCAAGAAGCTTCGATAATGAGGAGGACCTGGTCCACTAGGGGCTGTTGCGCCATGAAAAAAACATAATTACTATAAGATTATAAATAGAATTCCAAGTATCCCATAAACCCGCACGCATACTCCGGTTAAATTCGATAAATTACACCAATTTCAAATACACTATTCCTACTGCAATTGAACTTAATAGATCAAAAATTTTAGACAATTTTGTGTACTAAGTTACGAAGTCTATCCTTTCCAGTCTTGCTAGTTTACGGCAGCACTGAATTATTTTCAAGAACTAACCACCCAACCACCCACCCTCCCACCCACCCACCCACCAACCAACCAACCAACCAACCAACCAACCTCTTGGTAGCAGAAGGAAAAGTTTGAGCAATACAGCACCAAAATTACCTCATGCCATATCTACCTTCCCACATCCAACCACCGGGCTCCCCCCCCCCCCAAAAATCGCCTTGACCAGGGTTTGCTGCAGACAAAAATGTACTGATGAAAAGCCAATCGTACTTACACATCACATTACAATCAGAGAGACATGATTTTCCTGTAACTGTATTAAACATTAACCATGTCGAAAATATCACCGTGTTTTCAATATTAAAGACAGGCTATTTAAGAAACGTTATACCATTCTACTTGGAATCTGGGTGGTACTGGAAATACGCTAACCTGAACTACATTCTTCCGGCCCTGAGGATGCACTCACAACAAGAAATTTCATCTAAATCTGGTCAGAATCCCGTATAATAAACATATGCACGATGTCCATACTGTTTATGCGGAGTGTGGATAATTCAGACGCAAGTTCAGTCTCCTTTCGGTGCACATGCCAGGTATGTGCTGTCGTAACGAAACAAGTAGCAACAGGGTCAGTTGTTGCTGTACTCTGGAACACAGCAGAACCTCCCTGCACACCAAGACCGTCAATAATAACATTAATAAACTTCTCCCGAATGAAACCACGCAATAACGTCACATCAGACAAGACATGCTTCACGTGCGTCTGAGCGCTTTAACCATTCTACAGTCTGATTGGAGATCAAGCAGATGGAATTGGCGAACAACACAAGGTAGTGAAACCAGGGGCACGCCGGTTTGTGGCCGTTCGAAACCTGTACCACTTGCACTGGGCCAGTGGACAGTGACAGCAAAAACCGCAGTGAAGAAATGCATTGCTATGACATTCAGTTCTAGACCACATTCATTACATTTACTCTTCCAGCCATCCATCCTCCCCCCCCCCATCCTCCTCCTCCTCCTCCTCCTCCCTTTAGAACTTCACAGATTAAGCCGTTTAGCAGGACTCCTGGAGCAGGAGATGGCCCATCGCAAATCATCTGCCTACACAGAATAACAAACATATGACACCGAACGGGACTTGAACCCAACATCCCAGGGTTCGAGCAGTCCGCAACAATTCCGTTCTCTCACTTCGTCGCGCAGGTGCCTTTGTACTTTACACGTGAAACACAGGGCGATGCAGCACACGTGACTGATTTATATACTGAAGAAAGGGCTACAATATTTAAATGGTAGTCGATGTACTGGCTTTCTCGGTAGAAGATTGTTTAAGCTTTTCTTCACTATGTCTGGGTGCATATGTGAAGTTCACGTCTCGCTGAACGGCCAGTTTCAATCATATTCTCACAGCACAGTCACAGTATCATTGTATCCTAAAATAATTTTCAAATGATGAACGTGTATCTTCTGTACACGGTAAGTAACAATACAATTCGCTTCAGCGTCACAAAGGGTAAGGCAGAACCGTTCTTATGTACAAAAAAATTAGAATCATGGAAAAGTCCTTCATCATTAAGTTCCCCACCTTCGTTGGAACCTAAAGCTTCTATGCCTGCCACTCGTCCCTCTTCTGAACGTTGTTTAATAACACCTAACTGGACCAAATTCCCATTTTATCCTTACGCCGAAGAGAAACTTATTACACATTGTTCGTAAGTTGAAAACTTATGAAAAGTGTAATACATTAATAAAGTGTGTTATTTAATAACACCTAACTCGACCAAATTCTCATTTTATCCTTACGCCGAAGAGAAACTTATTACACACTGTTCGTAAGTTGAAAACTTATGAAAAGCATAATACATTAATAAAGTGATGCAGCAGATTGTTTCTCATAGCATATTGCCAGCATTTGCCTTTCTGAATTTCATGACGAAAGAAATTCTAAAGAACAACTATACACGTCTTTCAATCATGAATGTTCTACACACACTTATTCAGGGACTCACACCACGAAATGAAGTATTTGTTAACTCCCACCACAGTTTCGGGCAGAAACCCCAAACGCCTGTCGCAGCGCAATCTCCTGCACCTTCTGGAAACACAGCAGTCATTGAATGAAGCCCGGCAGTTCCCTATTCTCGGAATACACAGTATAGCAGACCAAGTCTCAGGGGACACCGATTAGCTGCGTCTTCGTTCATAACCTTACCTGCCTTGCTAAGTTGGAATTCAGATCGCCATATTGTCTCAATGTACGTAATTCTTTTGTCCATTAATCTCAACTTTCGAACAAGTTGATCGATTATAACGAAACCTGGCATGAAAAATGTGCCACTCGAGAACACCTCAATTACATACGTTTTAGTTCCGTTCGCAAAATTGCGAAAAGTGACTATTAGCTTCGTCATGTCCGTCTGTCCGTCCGTCCGTCAGCCCGCATGGAACAAGTCAGATCCAATGGCCGAATTTTCATGAAATTTAATATTCAGGGACTTTTCGAAAATCTCTCGAGAAAATTCAACTTTCATTAAAATCTGACAAGAATAAACGGGTACCTTACATGAAGACGCATGAACATTTTTGATCATATCTCGCTCAGTTCTTCTTAGAATGGGAAATGTTTCAAACAAACGTTGAAGAGAAAATCAAAACGCATATTTTATGTTCAATAACCCTTTTTTTCTCGAAAATCGTGCCTTTTATGAGATATATGGAACAATATTGTAGAGCATGCCATAGACGACAACATGGAGCTCGGGCTTTGTATACTGGATAGGTTAGGCTACAAACATACACTCACGATATGTAATACTTATTGCTTTTCCACTGCAGCAATGGTTGCAAAAACAGTGCCCCCAAGTTACGCTACACGTACACTGCCTGTCTTAATTTCTTATAATAAGAAATAACAATATGGTGGACGCATGAACTTGGGTGGTGGAAGCGACATTAGTGGCCTTTCATCAGATGTGGAAATGAAAAGCGATAACAGAACAATGGGAAAACACGCAACTTCATTAAGATAATATATTCGTGGGATATAGAGCCATAATAAAGAGACCATGCCATAATTTTCTTTAGCTTTGGTTTTCATAGTAACAAATAATGAACAATAGGTGACAAAAACGTGGAATTAGGTATGGATATAGATCATAAACATACCAATTTATCAAAAGTATTCAACAGTCTGTGCAAGTTAACAATAACAAACGTGGCGACGATGAAAAGCACTAATATTACATGTAACACAAAATTTGTAATCACGCACTAAGATTAGCCTACGTGACATCCAAGGTAAGCGAAATTTGCACTTAAGCGATAAGTTCTTCATAAAAAAATAAAGCAAAAGGACAACAACAACAACAATAATAATAATAATACCAACAGCTAGGCAAACCTGCAAACACACGCAGTACGAAAGTAGGCTTCAGCTGCGCTTGGAACTCCTTGTTCCTTCACGAAATTCCATCACCAAACTCTATGGTATAATACATGCCAATTTGTTAACTGAAATCATTACAGCATTCCATTGCTGAAACAAAGGTGTAACTACAATGAATACCTGAAGCTGAACAATACAAACTGCAGCGTATTTACGTGGTGGTTCAGTCTGAGAGCGTCTGCCGTGGCAATGTTGGTACGTGTGGCGACTATATTGCGCAATATATCACTTCTAAGGTGGGGTGAGTGTCCATAGGGTGCAATCCAGCGACAGGCTGGGTAATTAGTGCCTAAATGTCTCACAACATGCAAATGCTCTCATCTGGTTTTTTTCTCTATAACTTACACGAACGAACACCAGAACCACACATAAAAAAGAAGACCGCCGTATGTACTGTGTCCGAAAAATTGTCAGTCTTCAGCTGGCGGACGGCATGCCAGCGTGTTGAACTGTATTCAGAGTTTTAATACTGTCGGCATACCAGGACAAACACAGAAAGATAGTATTATATGGGCTTTAGTGAAATAAATTATGCGCACGTAAATGGGACTCAATTAGACCAGGACTGCGAATAATGTCAGAACTGGGTATTAGAGATTCTGAACCAACAGTTTCGAAACCAGCAAGTTAATTAGCTAGTTAATAAGCTTAATACGCTTAAGCTGGTCAACGTTACGTCATAAAGGTTTACGCCTGCAGGAAGTGAAAGCAAACTCAAATTGCCTTCTGGGCTATAACGCCGTACAGACTTGCATGTGGATCCCCAACGACACGAGATGCAGCCAGCAGTTCCACCTACCTTTCACGACAAAGAACTCCGCAACATCCACGTTCACAGACGTAAAAGCCTGCAAGCTCACAATTGCAGGCCTAGTGTCTTACGTTCGGCATTGGATGTTCAGCTCACGATCCGGCCGTTTCACCCGCGGAGAAAGAGCTGCAGACAGTCACTGGACAGAAGGTGAGAAAGTCACAGAGCTGGTCCGGACGTGAAGGCTAAAGGAACGATCTCTGCCAGTCGCTCATCCACAGTCAGTCAGTTTACTAAATGAAGCTACCGCATTAGAATGCCCACCGATCAAATACTGTAGGCAGTAGAAAATAAAAATCTAACCACACGCACGAAATAAAGATTTCCTTCTAATGGAGTGATGTGATGGATCGTTTCTGCTAGTCACATGAAATTTGGGCCCTATAAAACTAACTACGTCTAAACATTTCAACAGGAATTTGTCGCTTAACTCTGGTAAAAGAGTTTGGAATACTTAGCACTGGAGCCAACTGTAACACAATTTGTATACGAAAAGCACCACCACGCCGACTTCTTTGATGTAACACTTCGGCAGTACGTACAGTAATGCGGGCGCCATTAGTTCTGTTCGCGTCGTTTTGAGGCTCTTACGGTACACAGAATTTAACGTACGAAACTCGTGCTACTAATATGAGTGACAAATATTTAGAACGGCTCTGTTACCGATAATACAGAAGCCGGATAACGTTGATACGTTGCACCTAATGCCGAAGTGAAGAATGCGCGGGGCTTTACCTCCACTGCTCCGCACTTCTTCATGGTGTGCAACTTAAAAACAAAATTACACATTACATTAATGTCTGATGTACCCTCTACCAAACTAAAGTATCAATATTAACTTAGTCGGGATTTCTGTCTTTACCGTAGTTTCCGACATTTTATCTGCCTGCCCCTCATAATTTTCCTGCGGTGGCGACCAACTATGCTTCAGAGGAACGCGATCTATGTGTAGTTGTGCATACAGAATATCTATTCTGGAACTAGCTGAGGTGAAACTTCGTGCAGAGTTCCAACAGTATGCTGACCGCAGAACTGTTTTATCTAATGGCACTATGTGGTTCATACGCCATCAAGTAAGGCCGCCTATGGAAGACAACGGACACTGGCACGCCGGAACTCACGCAGCAATACCGACTGACCGGCCGAATGTTTCCGCAGTTTTCCAACTACATGCATGACTAACTGCTGCAGAAGATAATTTCAAGAGAAGTACACAGAGAATCAATGATGAACGTTCATAAGACACACACACTGCAAATTGAGTTCGGTGACAAACATTTTCACGGATATTCCACGGGTTTCAATCGCACCAACCACAATCCTTGCAAAGATCCAGTGATATTTTTTACTTGCCGTTAGAGAGGAACTCAGAGACGGTTACACTAGTATACCTTAAGCATAATCGAGAATGGAAAAATAAAACTGAAAAATCACGTGAAAATTCCATTAAAAAAAAAAGCAGAAAGAAGCATACTCTCACGGAATGTAAAGAATTACTTCGAAATGAGCAAAAACGTGGGTAATTATATGCACAGATAATAAATTTACAAGTTGACTTGCAACGCTTGTAAAGGATACAGACACGTTAACATTAGCAAAGAAATGTTCACGTGACTAGCAGGTCTAAACGAACTACACTTACTCAGTCTAACACAATACAGGTTTACTTTAGCTCAGTTCGTTACATTTAAATGTGTGCTACATGTTTCGGCCTGTACTTAAGTCATCCTCAGGTATGTCAATATAAAAGCCTTGATACGGAAAAGAATCTAAGGGGTCCCTTTTTTACAGTCACTACATTCATAATGTTAAAACATAAAACATACAATATAAAAGTATAAGAGGTAAATAATTTTTAAAAAATGTCTAGGCCTTCGTGTGTTGAAGTACGAGGTTGTATCAAAATTCAATTCTGATTTGGTGCATTTTAACAGAAGCGACATGGTCTCATGTAGCGTACTCTTTTATAAAATCATTCTTTGAATTCCATTTGTAAATTATGGGCCAGGATAGAATTAACGGTGGTGATCGATCGATATTTACGTTCCGAGAGTTGGGACGTGACAAGCAGGTCATACAATTCGGTACATCGTGAACGTTAATCTATTGTTTGTGAATGATACACCTCACATCGATACAACAGTTTCCTTAAAAAGAATCCGTAAAGTAAAAATTTCAGTAGTGCTGATGGTCACAGGCACACAACTCGATGGAACACAGTCCTCCTTCAGTACAACACAGTCGTTTAGCTACTTGAGTAAACATCGCCATCTGTGAAACCAAACATCCGTAAGCAGTACAGGAGGGTTCGCCTAATGTTTAAACATGGCGAGCGTTTAGAATAATTAAACGGCAACCAGAATGTCTCCTCATTTCCTGTCTGTCCGAAGCGTGCAGTTGAAGACCACGAGACACTTCGGTCGCCTTCGTGTAAGTTGCTGCATCAGAACACAATACGTATGTTAATGTGCCTGCCATAGAATTAGGCCTATCCAGGTAAAGGTAAAGTTGTCCCTGTTAAAGCAATGAAGGCACATTAGGTAGTGTAGGTATAGCTCACCTTTTTCGTAAACTAGGAATTACATGGCGGTGAAAGGACAGCTTCACGACCCGGCCGTTTCAACCCAGAGAAAAAGGCCCTGTTACTACGAGGATGGACCGGCTTCCCAGACGACCTGGATGTTTTTGAAGAAGGGATACATCTCTTGCCACGGACGGGAATCGAAAATAATACATACTAGAACTAAACAAAAACACGGGGTTGGCTTCAAACATAATTTCCGTCTTCTTTCGAATCTCCCAGATAAAAGCCACAAACAACTCCACCGTGCTAACCTGCTTGCTTATCATTTCCCTCCGGTATTCCTGTCTACCTTTAACAATGCTGGTGTGTAAAACAGGGCAATTACATGCCAAGCGTCAGTCGCTCACTCAGCATGCTGCAGAAGACATTCAGCTACAACAGCAATAGCAAAAAGGCGTACATTTATGAAGTACGGAGTGCAGGTAAGTCACTCTGTATGTCCAGCTGTGATCTCCGTAACGAAAAAAAGCTGCATGACAACGTAAGCCTATGTGGGTCCTTCAAAATTCATCCCAAAAGAAAACCAGAAAGGGGAAGTCTAATGACAGCCCAGTAATTTGCGGTGTCGTCACGTTTATCGTGAAGTATAGTCTTCAATGATGAACATTCCAGTGAACACGTTTTTCCTTTAGCCTTCTCTCCCGGACTCACTACGCGTTGGGGAAATTTTCTTCAATATTAATGTCACTCAACAGACTTTCGTTCACATATCACGCCGCCTACAAATACATTAATTCTGACTGGACATTTGTTACAAATTCTTCAGGCCAAATCCAATGTTGAGGACCTTTCTAAAAGTACGGGGTCACTAAGACGGGCAGGACACCAAGTTTGGATGATTAAAGCCCAACAACATTCGTATGGCGTTATGAATAATCACAGTCCGCTGTGCCAGTCAGCACTAAGCTAGTATGTGGTATTAATCATTTTTGAAGCTTAAAGCCAGATAGATATCTTCATACCACAAACACGACGGCGTGCATCTCTGACGGCGGCCATATTGTCACCAGTGCCAAATCTTCCAATCTCGCACAGTGTGACCACGTAGTTGTGACACTAGTATTGTACAGGTTTACAGGTGGTCACAGAGGGTACTAATCCGAAGAAAATCTTCTGGGTCATGACACCGTGTAGGATCAAGGGACCAGTCGACTGGTCACACACCTTGCCTATAACCGACACACTTTCTCCCTTGTCTGGTCACACATCTTGCCCATAACTAACACACTTTCTCCCTTGTCTGGTCACACACCTTGCCCATAACTAACACACTTTCTCCCTTGTCAGGTCACACACCTTGCCCATAACCGACATACTTTCTCCCTTGTCTGGTCACACACCTAACCGACACACTTTCTCCCTTGTCTGGTCACACACCTTGCCCATAACCGACACACTTTCTCCCTTGTCTAGTCACACACCTTGCCCATAACCGACATACTTTCTCCCTTGTCTGGTCACACACCTAACCGACACACTTTCTCCCTTGTCTAGTCACACACCTTGCCCATAACCGACACACTTTCTCCCTTGTCTGGTCACACACCTTACCCATAACCGACACACTTTCTCCCTTACCGCTTTAGGCAGCAAATTCCTCCGAAACGTCGGCACCAACTTATGATTCTACAAAACGTCAACAACAAGCTTAACGTTTGCACTTTATTATGCACTTCCTTTCTTCGGACAAACTTAATTCATTAAATGTCATAAAGCCCATGAAAACCTTACCGTTAAAAACGAACTCCGTCAAAACAATCTCCCCTTAAGCTATACTAAACGACACAGCACGCACTGCTTTAATTCACAGTCGGCGGCTGAGTAATTTAACTCCCAACCGGCTGCAAATGACAATTTCTAATCTTCATTTGGTTTGTGAAGTCCACTAACAGCTATCTGTCGTTTCAACGTCGCTTCTTACCAAGACGTCTAAACTTCGTACGCATACAGCGTGTATTATTATTATTATTATTATTATTAATGATCTTGAAACTGCGGAAAATGGGCGGAAACATACCGTGCAGCTTTATCCCTTTATAACCCTCTAGCAGTGTACTAGGATCACAGAACGGTTACCAAACATATCTAGTGTTTCTACAGAATACCCTCCACTGATTAATTACTGCACATGAAATTAGGATTTCATGGAATATTGGAAAACTTAACAACATCCCACCTCTAGCTACGGTTTACGCAGATATCTCTCCTGCCGATTCACAATAACACAATATAACATAAGAGGAGGCACTACACATCACAACTGCAGAGTGAGTAACGCTCGTCAGCAGAGGTTGAGCTTGCAGCACCGTCTATGGGTACTGCATTAGTGCCAACTGAAGACCTTTTAAAATAACCTGGTGTTAGGATGCAATCGCTGAAGAATTCGAGGTCGCAGGCTTTTGTACACAGCTAACACAAGCCTCTCCCACGCCTCAATGATACATGACATGCTGAGAGTGACTCGTGGCTGAGCTCGAATAACAAACAGTGTGTTTCTAGCTACAGTGCTGGGAAGAACATACTAGTGATATTATCCTAATGGAGGCCTAGCATCCTCAGGTATTGGTGAAATGTCAGAACTCTACCGAACATAGTGGCGAAAGACAAAGATTTCACAGCGTCCACGAGTCAAACCCTAGCCGTTCAGTGTACAGTCCGCCAATACACTCCATGTGATATATTTCTATTTATTTATTTAGTTTCTTCAAAAGCCATGCCACTAGCTCAGATTGCATCAAATCAAACAGCATAATTATTAACGAATAATCAGCCGAGAAAGCTAAGGAAGGAAGCTGTATTGACCTGTCTTGAGGCGCGGTCCGAAGGATCGCTGCGGAAAGCGGAGCAAACCGCGAAAATTCTAAATCAGAATTGTCGGTATCGTAGCCAGCATTCGAAACCACAAACTCCTGAAGGTGACGATAAGCACGAAGTTTGGACTGTGAGATAAAAACGATAGCAACTGAAGCCTTGGGTACAATGTAAAATATTATTATTATTATTATTATTATTATTATTATTATTAATACAAGAAAAAGAAAAAACAGAGGACATTGGGAAAATACATTAATGCATAACGAATACCTCAGAAACACAGCCGGTCACACTACGAAGTCAATGTACACAGAAATACGAATCGTTATTTGAATTAATAAAAGTGACAAAAACGTTCTTTCCAATCACATGTAAGCCTACAAGCCTTTTATAGGCCTGTAAGAATGTTACGAAAAGAAAAGTGAAATCAGTGCCGTTTTTTTAAAATATTCCAATAATAGTTAAAAAACAGAAATGGTCTTCGAGGTATACGACAGTCTCCATAACATCCAGTCACACAGCCTACAGTACGGTACCATGTGGCTGTCAGGCCTTACCTGCCGCTGACAAATGACGCCATGCCAATTACTGTCAATGGCAAACAAAGCAAAGGAATGCATCACGATGGATACTACAACAGCAAGCATTTATTTTTCGTAGAAAGCCACAAATGTGCGACCGACAATCGCATGTGAATCCCAGAAGCAAAACGGATGTACAGGATAGTGCATTCAGTACAAAGGCACTCTTGTGCAAACCCATCAACATATGATCCACCCTGTTTGCACAAATAAGGCCTCAGTTAATGAGCCATACCGCTACAGGTATTGCACATTACGCATACATATGGACACACACGTACGTGTGCACATAGATACATAATGCATGCATGCATACATACACACATATATAGGTACGTATGTACATACGTACATAAATAAATACATACGCACTTACACACACATACATACATAATACAAGAATGTAACTCCTGACTGTAGTACAAAATAATTGTGGTACCACGTTTAAACATTATTTCTGATTTGGGCAAAATTCTAACATCAAAAGTCGTGTTAAGTTATAGTTCCTTGCATTTCAGTTTTACCAGTTTTCTATTTTCAGAGTTTCGAAAAGCCAATGCAAATGACAGGCTTTAAACTCATGAATGAATCTCTAAACAAGCCAGATGAAGCCGACCACGTGACGGTAACTCAAAATATACAGAAAGTTACTTTATACGACACTTACGAAAGGTGCCGATTCCGTCCGGCCCATTCACGTACAGCACATGGCGACTTTTACGTGCGTTTTCTCGTCCTCTCACATTTTCTTAAGTTTAATACGACGTTTCCAGACAAATAATAAGTCACTCCTGAAGACAACTTTCAACGAAAAAAAACCAATGTTTTCCTTCGATTCAAAAACATTGTTCAAATGTCCACACAGAGCCTCCATTACGAGGTTTGTTCAAAAAGTATCCGGGCTGACCACAGTACATGAAGTAGATAAGGCTTACGGGGTTTTAACCCTAATTGGCTTCAACATAGTTCCCTTCCGCAGCTACACACTTCGCCCT
>Ga0123353_10010352_pt1 | contig 12991 bp, 8 predicted proteins | sample TergutLab28metaG_3_FD_92763 | JGI IMG/M metagenome (GOLD analysis project Ga0123353, IMG submission 92763) | Labiotermes labralis P3 segment gut microbial communities from Petit-Saut dam, French Guiana - Lab288 P3 | ecosystem: Host-associated > Arthropoda: Insects > Digestive system > Gut ...
AGACTCTCTGCTACAGAACTGTTGAGTGCAGACTCTCTGCTACAGAAAAGGTGAGTGCATACTGTCTGCTAAAGAAAGGTTCAGTGCAGATTGTCTGCTACAGAAAGCTAAGTGCAGTCTGTCTGCTAAAGAAGAGTTCAGTGCAGACTGTCTGCTACAAAACTGCTCAGTGCAGACTGTCTGCTAGAGAACAGTTGAATGCAGACTGTCTGCTAAAAACAGTTCAGTGCAGACTGTGTGCTACAGAACTGTTCAATGCAGAATGTCTGCTACAGAACAGCTGAATGCAGACTGTCTGCTACAGAACAGTTCAGTGCAGACTGCTACAGAATAATTCAGTGCAAAACTTCTGTTACAGGACAGTTGAATGCAGACTGTCTGTAACAAAACAGTTCAGTGCAGACTCTTTTGTACAGAAAAATTCAGTGCAGACTGTCTGCTACAGAACATTTGAGTGCAGACTGTCTGTTACAGAACGGTTGAGTGGAGACTGTCTGCTACAGACCAGTTCAGTGCGGGCTGTTTGCTACAGAACAGTTCAGTGCAGACTCTCTGTTGCAGAACAATTGGTTGCAGACTCTCTGCTACAGAACTGTTGAGTGCAGACTGTCTGCTACAGAACTGCTCAGTGCAGACTGTCTGCTACAGAACAATTCAGTGCAGACTGTGTGCTACAGAGCCGTTCAGTGCAGACTGTCTGCTACAGAACAGTTGAGTGCAGACCGTCTGCTACAGAAGAGCTGAGTGCAGACTGTCTGCTACAGAACAGTTCAGTGCAGACTGTCTGCTACAGAACAGTTCAGTGCAGAATGCCTGTTGCGGAACAGTTGAATGCAGACTTTCTGCCACAGAACAGTTGAGTGCAGACTGTCTGCCACAGAATATTTCAATGCAGACTGTCTGCTATAGAACAGTTTAGTGCAGACTCTCTTATATAGAAAATTTCAGTGCAGACTGTCTGCTACAGAACAGTTGAGTGCAGACTTATTGTTACAGAACAGTTGGGTGGAGACTGTCTGCTACAGAACAGTTCAGTGCGGGCTGTTTGCTACAGAACAGTTCAGTGCAGACTCTCTGTTACAGAACAATTGAGTGCAGACTCTCTGCTACAGAACAGTTAGGTGCAGACTGTCTGCTACAGAACAAGTCATTGCAGACTGTGTGCTACAGAGGCGTTCAGTGCAGACTGTCTGCTACAGAACAGATGAATGCAGACTGTCTGCTACAGAACAGCTGAGCGTAGACTGTCTGCTACAGAACAGTGCAGTGCAGTCTGTCTGCTACAGAACAGTTCAGTGCAGTGTCTGCTGCGGAACAGTTGAATGCAGACTGTCTGCCACAGAACAGTTGAGTGCAGACTGTCTGCCACAGAACATTTCAATGCAGACTGTCTGCTATAGAACAGTTTAGTGCAGACTGTTGGCTACTGAACAGTTCAATGCAGAATGTCTGCTACAGAAAATTTCAGCGCAGACTGTCTGCTACCGAACAGTTTAGTGCAATGTGTCTGCTACAGATCAGTTGAGTGCAGACCGTCTTTAACAGATAAGTTAAGTGCAGACTGTCTGCTACAGAACAGTTCAGTGCGCACTGTCTCTTACGGAACAATTCAGTGCAGACTGTCTGCTACAGATCGTTTGATAGCAGACTGTCTGCTACAGAACAGTACAGTGCAGACTGCGTGCTAGAGAACAGTTGTGTGCAGACTGTCTGCCACAGAACATTTCAATGCAGACTATCTGCTATAGAACAGTTTAGTGCAGACTGTTGGCTACAGAACAGTTCAATGCAGAATGTCTGCTACAGAAAATTTCAGCGCAGACTCTCTGCTACAGAACAGTTTAGTGCAATGTGTCTGCTATAGATCAGTTGAGTGCAGACCGTCTGTAACAGATAAGTTAAGTGCAGACTGTCTGCTACAGAACAGTTCAGTGCACACTGTCTGTTACGGAACAATTCAGTGCAGACTGTCTGCTACAGAACATTTGATAGCAGACTGTCTGCTACAGAACAGTACAGTGCAGACTGCGTGCTAGAGAACAGTTGTGTGCTGACTGTCTGCTACAGAACAGTTGAGTGCAGACTGTCTGCTACAGAACATGTCTTTGCAGACTCTCTGCTACAGAACAATTCTTAATTAATACAGTGTTTTGACTTTACTGAAAATAAACTACGACGCCAGACTTCATTCTTTTTGATTGCGTAAGAAAAATATATTATAAACATCACCACAATCACGAATTTATATCAAAATATTTGTAACTTTACGTACAAAAAGTAGTCTCAAAAATGGTGTTACTATAAACACTAGAAACTTTTAGACAGTTTTTTATTTCAAGAAAATATGAAACTGTCCCTATTTTCAAGGAATGCCAACACAAGCTTAATGTGCAGTATTTGTGCCAGCATTAAAAATAATGTCTCACGCCATTTGGACTTTGACAGTGACAGAGGCGACCATGAGTAAAACCTTGTGTTCATTTTGCATGCGCAACTTCAGAACACATCAACACACATCAAACGAAATTCAGAACTTTCAGTCTCGTGCAGTTTCTGTCTACTGCACAGTCACGCATAGGCTTAAATGATCTTGTTAAGAGCGTACATGTTCAAGTGACGGTATGTATATGGTCAAATGACGACATGTATATGGTCAAGTGACGGTATGTATATAATCAAGTGACGGTATATATATGGTCAAGTGACAGTATGTATATGGTCAAGTGACGGTATATATATGGTCAAGTGAAGGTATTTATATGGCCAAGTGACCGTTAGTTTATGATCAAGTGACGGTATGTATATTGTCAAGTGACGGTATGTATATGGGCAAGTTACGGTATGTATATGGTCAAGTGACGGTATGTACAAGATCAAGTGACGGTATGTATATGGTCAAGTGATGGTTTGTATATGGTCAAGTGACGGTATTTTGTCTCCGCTATTGGTCGAAACGAATAGCAGCAGGTTTCCTGTTGACATGCAAATGAATAGTTTAGACTTAGCATTAACAACCGATTTCGGTTCGCAGAAACTGCGGTAATTTGCTTTGTTGGCTTTGACAAACACACAGCGCTGCCAAACTTCTCAGCAAGATCCAGTGGCATCGTTACGACAGTTTCGGTCAACAACAGAGATATCCAAGTCTGATTTTGGGGGTCTCATATTTCGTGTATTTTCCTGCTGCTGCTGCAGAGCGCACTTCTTGTCTCATCTTAACTCAACTTACCTCGAACATGTCTGCTGGTTAATACTGGGATGTGCAGTTTGTGTGATCAGATTCCACCAGCCGACTAGCTGTACCATCCAGAACTGTCCTACGAATACACGTAACATGCTGTATGAAGGACCAAACCAAGGCAGCATACAAAGCACATCGCTGTATCAGCACACACATCACACTGAATTTATTACATTTTACAAACATTTACAGCATGTTACAAAGGATGAATATGTGGTTCAGTTCTACATGACTTGACGGCGTTCAGACCGTGACTAGAGCAGAACGACTTGGCTACGAAATGCTCACCAATTGTGTATCATTGTTTCAGTCATTCTTGTTATCAAATGAGGGAGATGAGATGGGTGGTGCATGTAACACGACTGGGTACATACAAGAAAAGTTTGTACACCATTTTAGTCACAGAACGCAAAGGAAAGATACCACTTGGTAGACCTACGTGCAAATGGTGAGATAATATTACTATGCATCCAAAAATATAACGTTGAAATTCCATTATTGCATTAAACCAGCGTAGGACAGGGCCTACTTGGGGCTATTGTATACAGTAATGGGCACGCGCTGGTTCAGTAAAACGTGGGAATTTTCTTGATCAGCTGAACTACTATCAGCTTCTACAGGAGGAATAGCCTGAAAGTTTAGTTTATCCTAACGGTCCACTACATGCAGCGCATCCCACAGCAGTTGCCCAGTACGATGCAAAGCTTAAACCGGTAATACACAGCGATGTCCGTCTATCGCCGTCTGTATTCTCAAATTACTGGTAATAGCCGCTCTTATAAAAGGGGCTAAGATAGTACGCGTTCCCTTACGAACAGAATTTGGGTCGCAGCTTTGTATGTTGATAAAAATTGGACACTTCTGGAAGATCAGAAATACTTAGAAAGTTCTGAAATGTGGTGCTGGAGAATGATGGAGAAGGTCAGTTGGACTAACGGTGTGAAAATGAAGACGTTACGAAACGTCCGAATACAAAACACAAAGACAGGCCAACAGTCAAGTTGCAACGCCAGACGCACTGACGCTAACGCCAAGCCTCCCAAAACACCGGTTACTGCCTTGGCGCGGTGCACACCCATGTCAACACGACATCCATTGACACACATAAACAGGCAGCAGAAACAAAGAAATATCTGCATTTACCATCCGGAACTCTGCGTATACGGAAAATTCAAGAAACCTGGCTTCACATATGTGTACCATCTTGTGGCTCGAGAAAATATATACGTGTGTACGGCTACACCGTCTGTGACGATGGAACCTGCTGGTGCACATGGACACTGCTGAGCAGCAGTTTGTTACAGACAGAATATCGAGCTACGTTGAAAGAACTACAATTATTTTCAACATGTCTGTCAAAGTGTCACGATCACTCTCTGATATACTAAAGCTCCTCCTGAGAACCTGATAGTTCACAGCTAGCACTCCAGGTGCCAGCCACCGGCCGCATGCAGTATACACTCTACAGTCCTACGAGCTCCATTTTAATATCATCATCTTATCTGTATCTGTCTTCAATGTCGCTTCCCACCATAACTTCGGATACGTATAATTCCTGTCCTGTGTGTGCTACATGCCCCTTCCATCCCATTCTTCTCTCTGTATCTGGACAGCATTACACGGTTGGGGTATCAGGAAACAAACTGTGCGATGTGACACCGTGTAGTAGTGTAGACACAGACAGATACCACACTGTACGGCATCACATCCCACAACAATCGGTCCACATATGTGGAACGTTTGTACAGTTCGGTCTCAGCGCATCAGTCTCTGCTGGTTCAGCTCTCCCATGTAGTGCGCCAGCTCTGAGCCCACGAATTCGGCCCCGTCCAGGTCCTTCAGGCTCGAGTTGCTGATGGTGCTCTTGGCACTGTCGATGCTGACGTGACTTGACAACCTGTTGATGGAGTCTTCCGGAATGTCTTCATTTCCGCGCTCCTGCTGTGAGGAGAACACGTGCTTCGTGCTGCCAGCTAGCGGCAAAGCGCGCAGTTTCCTGGCCAGCACTCCGATTGAGGCCGTGCGAGGTGCCGACTTGAACTTGCTGGTGAATGCAACCACGCCGCTTCGGCTGCGCGGGTCGATGCCGTCTTGTTCCCGCCTGCTGTTCTTTGTACTGCTTGTACCACAACCACCACTACCACCACCACCACCACCTGTCGGAATCACATCATTAGGTGTCGAATGTTTCCCACAGTCCCCATTACTAGTCTTGGCGTCGTCATCAGCCGCGCCGTTCCATTCGGAACGGCGGCAGTGACCGTCGTCATTTAAGCTGAGTATTCCCAGTGACGTGTTTAGCGTTGTTTGACTGGAATTGGAGGACCCTCTCGGACGATAAGTATACATTTCGTACGAACTGCATGGAACGGTGTCAGCCGACAGTGCCACCGGTCTGCATTCGATTGGTGTCAGTTTCACTTCTTCGTCGTCACTGCAGTTCTGGGCCAGCAGCTGCTGTACCGACTGGTTCGTCGTCGATTTGTGTTGTTCCGCGCTGGGAAGGATTGGCAGGTCTTTGTCGTCGGGTTTGTTTCTTGGACGCTGCGGCTGGCGCTGAACTTGGTGCTGCTGTAGTGACATGTGTCTGCTGCTCTGCTGGTAATGCAGCACGCTGTAAGTACGTGTTTGGTACGAAGTTTTCCGCTTATATCCACATGGCTCTGCCAGCGTCGACTGAAAAAGAGAGAGAACAGAGCTGTGTTGAACACTGCGAGTGGATTAGAATATCTGTGGAGTGGACCGTGCGTTCTGTATCGGGACTGGACACCTGCAGTGGGCAGGCAGGCAGAGTTTGCAGCACCGGACAAGACACACACAATTACCAAAACACATCATGAAGGACAGTATTACACGGCATGTTCAGAAATTCGCTCCCAGTGTCCATAAAAAAATCTTTACCTTCCGATAATTTCTCTCGTCGGTTTGGAGACTGTGAAATACGCTTACACACCCTGTTGCGTTTGGATACTGCTTTGTTAAATAACCATTACGACAGAAATCTATCTTCCCACAAGCTATAACCAATCTTAGCCCAACTCGCAGGCTACGGACCACAGAACCGAGCATGCGCGGTGCACTGCATGTCAGCAACAAGTAGTCGTCTTTTTGCTGAAACGTCCAGGCCGGCGTTGCGGCACACCCAGCCGTCTGCTCAATCTGGGGTCAAAGCGGCAGGGTCGTGAAGCTGATCGCTCGTCTCCATCTCGTGCCTATGCTAAGAATGACAGCATTACGTATACATCTTCAGGGGTGTACACGAGTAACTTTACCTTTACATGCCGTTTATTAGGGTCGAAGATGACCAGCTGATGGCTGCTATACATGCCAGACTGTACACATGCAGTCATGTCGCTCATTTCTGCAGGGACTGTACAACAAATACTGCAGCATGAATTTCAAAGACAGCAAAAATGGAACTACGAACAATACGGTTCAGCTATTGTTGCAATTTTACAGTAGACCTACAGGGTGTACCTTTTCATAGTCTCTGAATACCGTAGCAATGTATCACAAAAAGCCTACATCCTATGAGGCATGACGTGATAGCTGCTGTGCTCAGCTACACCACGACAGGGGCGCGCTGTATTGTTTGCTAAGCTAGACTAGTTGATACATAGTTGATAAAAAGTCAATTTCTTCATCTTCTGTATCATTCAACATTTCCACAGAGATTTAAACACATAAAAGCCGGAACTTGAAACTCACACTTTTTCAGGGAAGGTAGCCTACAAAGACATGACGTCACACGTCACCTCCCCAACCGTGTCACAGCAAGCACAGTGGTCACTGTCTAACACGCCGGTGGGCCGTGTTACTGCAGAGTAACGCCACAGGAACTGCGCGTATGACGTAGCGTTTAGGTGCGGTTTTACAACCACTGTTGCAGCGGAAAGGCAATAAGTATTACATATTGTGAGTGTGTGTTTGTAGCCTTAGGTATCCAGCATGCAATGCGCATGCGCCATATTGCCATCTGTTCCCTGCCCCGCTGTACAATATTTTCCACACTATCTCGTAGACGGCGCGACTTTCGACAAGAAGAGTTACTGAACACAAAACGTGTTTTGTGATTTTCTCTACAACGTTTGTCTGAAACATTTCTAATTCTAAGCCTGAGCGAGATGTGATCACAAATGCATATCGGTCTTCATGTACAGTACCTTTCATTCTAACCAAGTTTTCATGAAAATTGATTTTTCTCGATAAGTTTTCGAAAAAATCTTCAAATATAAAATTTCACGAAATCCTTCCAGTGAGAGCCGAGTTATTGCGCGCGGGCAGACGGACGGACAGACACAACGAAGCTAACAGCTGCGCTTCGCAATTTAGCGAAAGCGCCCAACAACGAAAGTCAGTTCAACACATCAAATTATATAAATCGCTACATGTTATGTTTCGGCCCGCAATATGGCCATCTTCAGGCGAGATTAACACATCACATGTAAATGAAGGTACTATTAAAATAACACAGGCTCCTCCCTTGCGTTAAAAAGAAGCACAGCTACTCCAGGAAGTATTGCAATGCACAGTTCTACTGAAATTAGACGCTGCTTATTGTGACAGTAAGAGGTCACTCTCATCTTTACAGTACTTGCCTTAGCACATTGCGCACTAGTCTCGCATGAAGATGGCCCTATTACGGGCCGAAACATGCCGCTACTCCATACAGCTGATGTCAGTTTGCTGACAATACAGCGCTGTGCTCGACTGCCTTCAGCACTGTTTGGCCACACAGCAGCAGGTGTCACGGACAGCAGCGCACTTCAGCCACAACTAGTACTAACAGTCGGCAGCCGAGTGACATTGCCTGCAGATAGCAAACCAACAAGTCACCTGCACTCACGCACATGGCACTGTCAGCTCTCGCTCCAGTACGTGATGCAACTTTCACTAGCAGCGCAAAGCAACAACTCGGCCATGACCTACCACACCAATAATCGATATCTTTAGCTACAGTTTCCACATATCCGTTTGTTCACTCCTTGGAAGAAGATCACTGTGACTGTCACGTGGTAGATCGAGGTTGGGACTATGTGGGTTGCAGAACTGTACTGCGCTGCGTCTACAGATTGCATACGCCGGTCTTTCGTTCGTTTATGGAATTGGCTGAGCGCAGCAATGTGGGTCACCTTCCACTTGTAGGCCACAGAGGGAAAAAGACCTTGGTAGACCAAGTAAAAATGAAAATAGGTTTATGTTATGGGAGGAAGAATAAGACGATAACATGGGCTTGGAAGTTATGTTATGATGCACTGATATGTTGGTTCATTTCTGAGCATTAAAACCGAAAACCAATTATTCTTAGAAAATCAGGAGGACTTGCCTGTAGATCTTAGTTTATAGTCTGATGCCGGACACCAGACATCATCATCATCATCAGCAGCAGCAGCAGAATTATTAAATACAGTCACAATATGTTTGTTTAATCAGCATTTTATAACCAGACTGCAGAGTTACGGGTTTTTACACAGTTTTTTTTAATTTTCGTTGTTACACCGTGCATGTTGTCAAGTCACTCAATTATTTTACCAACCACTGCACTTATATAAATTTTACAAATTTATATAAGTGCAGTGGTTGGTAAAATAATTGAGTGACTTGACACAGTTGTTTCTGAGGAGGGAACTCGGTGAAAGGCAAAGCCGAAGTAATAAAGTTGAAAACTGAAGATGGAGGCAGCATATCCCTTCGAAACTCCACTGTCACGTTGCGACTATGTACAGTCAGAACAGTCATCTTCCGTTGAATCATCCATCGAACACTCTGTATAAAGTACGGTTGCTCCGGCCGCCTTTAGCCAGCCTAACAGCTCTGATATCGTCACTTTTGAAACGCGGCCTCCTATTCAAAAGGTGTCAGTGGCCCTTAACCGGGGTAGGTGGCTGCCAAGTGAAGATCACCGCTCACCACTCGTCTACATATACAGAGCCGAAATCACGGTACCTAAGACACCTCCACGCCCCCATGTACCTTCACGGTGGCTCCTGTATATACTTCAGGTATCTGTGCGAAATCTGAACAGTCCTTTCATCCAGTTGCCGTACATAAGACTCACTCAACTAGCGACAGGACAAGCGGAGGTTGGGTTCCGCGTCGCAGTAACAGCGACGCTCACAGCTGCAATGAAGGCGACCGACCAGGTTAGTCTAGTCAGCTATTTGTTGGTGCACGGTGTTCATTTGTTTGTTGTGAATCGAGCGAGAGACAGGTAGACACTGACTTGCCGGTTTCAAGGCCACACACGTCACACAGCGATTCCCAATCAAACTGGCGTAAATCTAGATTTCTCGAATCGGTGGAAATTCTAACCACGTCCTATGTTGCTGTTCTTGAGATTCCAGAGAAAGGTCGTCCCTAAGACTGAACAAAGCCGCACAGCGAAATCAAACTCTCGCGATTCCTAAGGTTCCCACGGTAACGCGCAGTTCATAAAAAGAATTGGCTCTTTGTGTTCAAAGCAAGTGACGTGGTAAGGAGCTGCTCTCTACCGCACTCGGTTCGACTCCCGGCTGCTGCACAATTCTGTGCACAGAACGGACTGCACACAGGGTGTTTCTGTCGGTGTGCAGTCTGCTGTTACAGTTCAAATACACGCGAAAGACGCCAGCTGTCCGGTCAGAAATGTCGCCCCGTCTAGTGTTATCACTGCACTGCTTTAATTAATATGAGACACAGAGACGCTACCAACATATGCACAGCGAATGTACCTCTATATCCTACTTCCCTTTCCTGACGAAAGGAAAACGCACAATCTCGAAATCGCCATGCGCGCTGCGCTGTGTATTAGCCTCTACAGTACTGAATCAACTGAACATTTTGCACAAAATCTGGTGTGAAAGTTGTGACACTCTTGGCTGCCTGCGATTGGAAATGATGATGATAATGATATGGCGGATGCAAGAACTTGTGAGATGGGGCACCAACAGCCCCAAATGACAAACCTCCTCAACCTCATATTTTACAAACCCGCAACTCCCCGCCAAGTGCACAACAGCCGCCACCTGTCGCTATTCTGAGCCACATCAATTCAGTCTACAGCTTTTCGTCCTATTGTTAAGGTAATTTTAATATTATCCTTCCATCTACGGCTACGTCTTCTAAGCGGTCTCCTTCCTTCATATTTCCCCCATCGAAACCATGTATGCATTTCCTGCGTGCCACATACTCTGCCAATCTCAACATCCTTGATTTTTCGTCGGAATAACATTTGGTGATAAGTGCACATCACGAAAAGTGCACATCATTAAAAGTGCACATCACGAAAATCCTCATTTCGAAATCTTACACAGCCTCCTGCCTCTCCAACGTTCCTACGTCTGTCAGTATGCATCTCCCTCTCTCTCAGACACCAGCACGCTGTACACTGTGCTACTGACTGCACCTAAACCCGCACAAAACAACAAAACACGTTCCATTCTGTACATTTTGATCTGCATGTACTCATATAGCAAACTCAAAGACGAAACTTAATTTCTATGGCAAGTAGCCGTCAAAATTGTCACTTTGCTGCTAGCATCAATTCAGATACGCTCATGAATAATAATTACATTCACAGCTGTTACAGTAAACTACATGACGTCACATTTTGTTCCAAACATGTCTATAAACTTCAGACGTGCGCTCATCTGGCTTACTGAGCGGCGTACAGTGGCAGCTCCTCACCGACGTTTCGGGACAACCTATCGGGTCCTTCTTGGTTTTGAAGATGTGAGAAATAGGTTGTCCAGAAACGTCGGTAATGAATTGTCACTGTACGCTGCGTAACAACCCAGAAGAGCGCAGATCTCATCTACTTCGTGACGGAAGCCAGACATCACGCATGTTACAAACCCAACCAACCAGCACCAAACAGCTGGCAGCAGTAGCTTTACTGAGTGGTCAAACGTTATGTCGAACAGCAGTGTCCAGTGACGTCAGCGTGAATGGATGCTGTTACGTGTAGGCCGTGATCTGACCGTGACCGTACCGTGAGCTGACCGTGACCTTACACATGATGTGCATGAAAGATACTCCTCTGTGCTTATGACGTCACTCGGTGCTACGTGTCTCTCGCTACGTTGCATATTTGCAATACTGTATTGACAAGCTGAAACTGCCGGAAAATGAATTTCTGGAAATGTGTGTGTTTTATAATTTCCCTAAGCTTAATTTTCTATTTCCCGAACGCACTGTTACGTCAGCATCAGCGACAGTTGAATGAGTACGGAGCGCTGTTGGGCGACGCTGACAGGAGACAGACGCTGTCTCAGCGTCTGTCGCCTTGTGACGTGCTGCAGTGACGCCAGGCGACTGACCGACTGGGCCACTGCACTGCCTTATTGTAGGGTAGACGTCGGAGCAACAGGTTAGAGAGTTTGCTGCTGCTGCTGCTGCTGCTGCTGATGACAGGAAGCGTGCATAGTGGGGGACATATGACGACTGACCGAGTGTTTGTTGTTCGGCGGACGGTCTGACAACATCGGAACATTACGTTGATATCTTAGAGACAGTCCTCCGTGTGAGCAGCTGGCCTTGTCCACAGATGACCATACTGAGGAAGATCGCGATAACTGCAGAACTGCCAGCGGCCGAAACACTAGAGTAGCGGTTCCCAACTTCAGGTCACGACACAAGCCAGGTTCGCGGCGAGTCTGACGTAGGGTCGCGAGAGGGTTTTCTTTGGAGAACTGGATAATAGTGAAGAAATCAAGATTTGTATCTGAATTCAAACAGAATTACCGAGAAAATGTGCTTGTTGAATTTCTCTTTTTACTATTCATTACAACCAAAGCACGCACAATTACATCACAACAGTCTGCCTGTGCAAACTACACTGCTACATGTTTCGACAGTTTCCCGTCACCGACAGTTTACAGCCAGCGTCTTGTTAAGTTACACAAGTTCTTCAAATTGCAGCTTTTGGTAATACAGTTTATAACATTAAGCTGTTCCATCTCAAACTGATGTCAGCTCTCCGACTGTAGCTATTGAATTCACACTTTTATAACATTTTCAAAATGTTACAATATTGTAGTTTCTACAATGAAATGGAATAAAATATTTTCGGTGTTACAGTCTGTGGTGCAGTCAGAATATGTCTGTGGCTGCACATACAGTGCTCTGGTTGCTGTTACTGCTGTACTGGTCCGGCCAGGAGTGCAGATCACACAGCGAGACAGTTGTGATATCGAGTGTGCGTCTATCGGTTGTAACGAACAACAACAAAAGATGCACGGTACATGTACTGCATTAAAATAATGTTGAATCTGTGTTACGCCATTTCGTTTATCTGCATTAAGCTCACTGCGGGCGCTAAAATTTCGTTAAAAAATCCAACCTATCACAAATTGCCGTCACTAAAAATCCCCTCATTCCATTAGTCACGTCACGCTAAGTCCCCACAGCTGCTGCATTTTGCAAGTTCCTACCGTTCCCACGATCTGCACACGGTCACTGTTAGCACTACAATAACATCTGGTTTACATAAACAAGACAGCCAATTAATTTTCAGTTACTCGGTTCTGCGCACTACAATTCAGTTATTTCAGTGTGATGTACAGCTGCAGTGCGCTACAGACTTGCACTGTCGCATTAGCCGCAATGTCAGTAATGTGACAAGCGTCATTTAATATAAACTATATACTTACTTACTTATTCCATGGTGCAGAATCCTTCTTGAGAAACTAACTGGTTTGCAGCTAGTCAAGAAATTCCCCGCATTTCACGGAACCCGAAGGTTCATTACCGCACTCACAAGCGTCCGCCACC
>Ga0123353_10010354_pt1 | contig 12990 bp, 10 predicted proteins | sample TergutLab28metaG_3_FD_92763 | JGI IMG/M metagenome (GOLD analysis project Ga0123353, IMG submission 92763) | Labiotermes labralis P3 segment gut microbial communities from Petit-Saut dam, French Guiana - Lab288 P3 | ecosystem: Host-associated > Arthropoda: Insects > Digestive system > Gut ...
CCCCAAATCAATAATGTTGATATCAACGCAAGGCTAAACAAAAAGAGCAGTTTTGATTTATCAGCTATTATATCAATATCGATGTAAGAGAATACAATGAAAAGTATAATGCCTATTACCATCGCACCGATTTGAACATTTGCTTCTCCTCGATACGGTGTGACATTTCCGGTTATACTGCGAATAAGCATAATCCCATATACCGAACTCGCTAAGCATAACGCCAATAAAAGCATATCGGCATCCCGAAGAAACCGGAGTGCTCCTCTAAAAAAATTGACTATAATTGTCATAATTGATATACACCTAAATTAGTATGAAAAAATATTATCGCAAAGCTTACAAACTATTGTGTGGTAAAATAAGCAGGAAATGCTGTCGTGTATTATACCATTTTTAGTTGATTATTGCAAATAAGTCCCTTTGTATGGTATAAATGCATGATACTATAGTTGCTGCTTAGTAGAACTACTCAGGGAGTTTAGCATGATAATCAAAACAAACAGTGAAAGCGAAACCATTATGGAAGGCGAAAAGCTCGGACGAACACTCAACCCGGGTTCAGTTGTTGCACTTTACGGGGATTTGGGTGCCGGAAAAACCGCGTTCACACGGGGAATCGCAAAAGGGCTTGATATTACAATGAATGTATCCAGTCCAACTTTTACAATAGTTAATGAATATCCGGGAAAAATACCGTTGTTTCATTTTGACATGTACCGTCTTGAAAGCGAAAGCGAACTGTTTGACATCGGTTGGGATGATTATCAAGAACGTGGCGGCATATGTGTTGTGGAGTGGAGCGAAAAAGTACCCGGAGCGTTCTCACAGGATACGATTATTGTTAAGATAGAGAACCTTGGCGAGGATAAGCGCAGCTTAATAGTGGAAAGTGGAAAGTGGAAAGTGGAAAGTTAAAGACGATATAAGTGTACGAGGTATAACTATGCTCATATTAGCTATTGAATCATCTGCGAAACCTGTATCTGTCGCTGTATATCAAGTGACCGAGCAGGATAATAACGAATTAAACAGGTCGGAAAGTATTGAGTTTAGCGAGTCGGATAAAACCATAGTAAAGGCTTCCGCTCACGGCAAACTATTAGGTCAGTATTTTCAATACACCGGTTTTTCACATAGCCGCACTTTACTTACAATGACTGAATCATTGCTAAGAAATCTTGAATTAAAACCATCCGACATTGATTTACTTGCTGTGGCAAAAGGACCGGGTTCTTTTACGGGAGTCAGGATAGGGGTTTCTGCTGTAAAAGGGCTTGCATGGGGACTTGATATACCCGTTTGCGGTGTATCGACACTTGAAGCGATGGCGTATCAAACGCTTGTAAAGCCGGATATTCTTGTCTGCCCGGTTATGGATGCGCGGCGCAATCAAGTATATAATGCGCTTTTTAAATGGCATGAGGGTAAACCGCAAAGGCTAAGCGAAGACCGTGCCATATCTATAGAAGACCTTAAGGCTGAGCTGCGCTGTTATTCCAATATACCGCTTTTACTTATAGGCGACGGTATTGCCGTATGCAATGAGTCTGATCTGTTCTCAAATTTCGGCGAACTGCCGGAACCGATCCTTTACCAAACAGCCTATGGTGTTGCACTCGCGGCTCTGAATAACAAGCAAATATCGGCAGTGGAGCTTGAACCCTTCTATCTGCGCCCCTCACAGGCAGAGAGAGAACGGAAGCTAAAGAATAAATCATTGTAAAGATGGTCTGGTTACACATATAACCGGTATGGACTTGTGTACATTGCCTCTCAAAAATTTTTGACGCCACACAAGCGAATCTCGCAAATTTATAGATAGCCTTGAGTGTTCCTCAGCAAGCGAGATGGGTGCGTTAGTGTTGGTGGCAGAAATTTATGAGAGGTAATGTGCATAAGTCCCACAAATAATGCTACCCTGCTCTTTTGCATATTCTCATGTTACATAGCTTGCAATAGCCTCCCACTCCTCCAACATAGCCTCAAGATGCACCCTAAGTGCTGCCTCTTGCTCGTCAAGCTCCATCAGCTTTTCATAATCTGTTGCATACTCCGTCTTGGACACATTTACTGCATCGAGCTCTGCTTCGAGATTATCAATTTCGCGTTCCAGTCTTCTTAATTCTTTTTGCACCTCTGACGGTTTTATTTTTAGTTTCCCGCCATTTTGAGTTTTGCTTTTATTTGATTTCGCCGTAGATTCTGTATTCCCATAAGTTGAACTTGCTTCCCTGAAGGTGCGTATCTTATCTCTGACAGACGAGCTTTTTTCTTGCTTTTTGTCCTGTTTCATTTCCTGTTTCATTGCAACATACTTTTCATATGAACCATGAAAATCCGTAAACTCACCGTTATCAAGTTCCCAAATGCGGGTCGCGAATCTGTTGATGAAATACCTGTCATGCGAAATGAACATAAGCGTTTCATCATACTGTGACACAGCGTCTTCTATCCACTCGCGCGAATCCAGGTCGAGATGGTTTGTCGGCTCGTCGAGGATAAGCAGGTTTATCTCACCGTTCATCAGCATGCACAAACGTAAGCGACTTTTCTCGCCGCCCGACAAATCACCCACATGCTTAAACACATCTTCGCCCGGGAATAAATATGCTCCGAGCCTGTTTCTGGCTGTCTGAGGACTTTCATTTTGCTCATATATCAATGTGTCTAAAATAGAGCGGTTTGGATTTTCAAACATGATAATCTGCGGCAAATATGCTGGCTTTACAGATGGGCCTAAGCGGGCAAAACCTGAGTCCGGCTTTTCCTGACTCATTATAATTCGGACCAATGTTGTTTTTCCTGTACCGTTATCCCCTATTATAGCTATCCGTTCTCCGCCTTTTACTAATAGCTCATCAATATCGATGAGTTTATTCTGATTAAAGGATTTCGTCATGCCCTTTATAACCATAATCTCGTCACCACGAAATTCCCTCGCTGAAAACTTATTGTTCATTTTTTTGTCTTTGTCGGGTCTATCGGTCTTGATTGCCCGTTCTGCACGAGTCCTCAAAGCAAATGATTTTTTCATCAGCGTACTGTTGCCTATCCCCCACTGATGCAGCCTGTCAGCAGAAGCGTGAAGACGCTTGGACTCAGCTTGCTCACGCTGATACTTCTCAAGCTGCTCCTCGAAACGCCGTTTCTTTTCAGCAATATAGTAGCTATAGTTGCCGCTGTAGAATTCGGCTTTTCCGTTATTTATCTCAATTGCCCGATTGATTGTTCTGTCAAGAAAATACCTGTCATGCGAGATTATCAGCACTGTTCCTTTAAATCTTATCAAAAACTCTTCAAGCCACATTGTCGCATTCAAGTCGAGATGGTTTGTAGGCTCGTCAAGTAAGAGAATGTCAGTTTTTTCCAATATTAAGCGCGCAAGGTTTATTCTTGTTTTTTCGCCGCCCGAAAGTGTATTGAACAGTTGTTCTCTTTGCGAGTGAGGAATTTGCAACCCATTAACAACACGATTGAGTTCTGTCTCTATCATATACCCGCCCGAACGGTCAAATTCATGCGCAAGCATGTCATAGCTTTGCAAAACCTCTGTTGACTCATCACTCTGCATTTGCTCTTCAAGCTGTTCCATCTCCGCCTTTATGACATAAAGCTTCGAAAAAGCCGTTTGCAATACGTCTTCAGCAGTGTAGTCTGCCGGAAATACCGGAATCTGAGAAATCATGCCTACCACTTTACTCGAGGGTATAACAATATTGCCCTCATCTTCTGAAAGCTCACCGGTAATGATTTTAAGAAGTGTTGTTTTTCCTGCTCCGTTTTTTCCAAGTAAACCGATGCGTTCACCTTCATTTACCTCAAAAGTGATGCCGTCAAGAATGTCTACGCCTTCTTCAAATGCCTTCTTTATGTTTTGTACGGATATATCAATCATATGGCTATTGTATCACAATCATGAATTTTGTGCATTGACCATAAAATTATTTCAATACTTCGACCAGCACCGCGAGGTTGCTTTCCATAATCGACAGGAATGTTACTCCTCTTTGCACGTCTGCTGTAGTTATGGATTGCATTGAGTCGAGCTCCAGGATTTGTTGATCTTTCGTCTCCGTATTGCTTATGACCGTTTCAGCTATTGCTCGATTTCCTGATTCTGTTATCATAACAGTACTCAGACCCAGTTCGTCTACTTTTCCTGCCAGAAATATTATCGTTGAGAAACTGGCTTCGGTTTCCGCTGAGCAACCTGAAAATGCCGCATAGTAGTTGATACCGTAATCATCCGCAAGATAACGGAACGGGAAACGATCCGCAAACAGAAGTGTTTTGTTTTCAATATTCCCAAGGGCTGCTCTGTATTCTTCATCAAGCGAAAGCAGCTTTTCCACATAAGCAGCCAAATTTGCTGCATAATAGTCTGCATTAACAGGGTCAAGTGCTGAAAGAGCATCAGCAATTGCGTGACAGAAAACCACGGCATTTCGAAGCGACAGCCAAACATGTTCATCACTTTCACCATGGTGATGATGGTCGTGGCCGCAGTCATCGTCATCACCGTCATGGTCGTCGCAATCGTGATGGTCATGGTCGCAATCATCGTCGTCGCAATCGTGATGGTCATGGTCACAATCATCGTCATCGCAATCATGATGGTCATGGTCGCAGTCATCGTCATCGCAATCATGATGGTCATGGTCATGGTCGCAGTCATCGTCGTCACAATCGTGATGGTCATGGTCATGGTCGCAGTCATCGTCGTCACAATCGTGATGGTCATGCTGCATGCCTTCGATGATTTCTTCAAGCTTTGCACCGTCTCCGAGAACTTCCATCAAGTTAATGACAACAATATTTGGATTTGTAGCTTGCCTCAGAGCACCTTCAACCCAGTCGTCAGAATGACCTCCGACATATATAAACAAGTCGGCGGTAGCTATTGTAGCAATATCGCTTATTGAAGGATTAAAGCTATGCAAGTCCACAGCACTGGATATGAGCAGTGTCAAGTCCATATTGCTTGCCTTTTCGCCTAATATCTCCCTCACCCAATCGTACTGCGGAAAAATCGTACTGACAATACTAAGGCTCTCCCCTGTAGACTCCTGTGTTACACCCGGTGTTACATCCGGTTGACCCGGTGCTTCATCCTGTGCACACCCCGAAGCCAATGATAATACCAGTGTACATATAAATACTATAGATAAAATACGTCTCATTGTAATATAACCCCCATAAATGCTTTTACTCTTGATAATTACTGTATCATTATTTTTACCCTCTGTCTATACACGTTTGATTGTAGAAAAACTCTACAGGGGGACGGTTCTCTTGACAACAAATGTAGATTTTTCTACATAAACTGTCAAGAGAACCGTCCCCTTGACAACTTTGTGGTTTTCACAACAAACCCGAAGTATATCACATGGCATAGCCATATGATTAATAATATGATTCTTACAACTATGCTTACATTGGTTACAGTTAACACCGCAAAGCTTAAGCCCATTACTATTGTGACAGATATAAGCAAAAGCAACTTCGCTCTTATCGTCATTGCTCGCTTCTCTACAAAGCCCTCTATAGTGTTTTTATAGAGCCTTGTAGAAATGCACCATTTATGAAGTCTTTTTGAGCTTTTTCCAAAGCAGACCGCAGCTAAGATAATCAGTGGCGTGGTCGGCAGCAGCGGCAGCACCGTCCCGATTATTCCAAGACCAAAAAAAACGACACCACATGCTATATAAATAAACTTAAAACAAGTTTTTGCAGAGCTGAGAGCAGAAGGATTTTCCTTCCGCTCTCCACTTTCATTGTCTTTTGTATTACTTATGCTTTTTTGTTCTTTTAAGAGCATGCTATCTTAAAAGATCGAATCTGTCAAAAAGGTCAAATCTGTCAGCGTTCATGACCTTGTTCCATGCGGCGATGAAATCGCTCCGGAATTTATCCTGTGCATCATCGCTTGCGTAAACCTCCGAAATGGCACGAAGCTGCGAGTTTGAGCCAAAGACAAGATCAACTCTTGTTGCTGTCCATTTTTGATTTCCGGTTTTCCTGCAAACACCATTAAACAAATTTGCATCGTCAGTGGCTTTCCATTCTGTTTCCATATCAAGAAGATTGACAAAGAAGTCATTTGAAAGTGTTTCGAAATTCTCTGTAAATAATCCGCGTGTACAAGGACATGCATTTCCCAGTCTCTCACAGTCGCAGTAGTTGTTCCCCAACACTCTTAACCCGCCAAGCAACACTGTCATTTCAGGTGCTGTCAGGTTAAGAAGCTGCGCTTTATCAATCAGCAGCTTTTCCGGTTCAGTCGAAAAAGAACGTTTCAGATAATTCCTAAAGCCATCATAGACAGGCTCCAGCACTTTGAAGGAATGAACATCAGTTAATTCCTGCGTTGTATCAGACCGCCCTGTCGTAAACGGTACATTGACTTCGACTCCGGCTCTTCTTGCCGCTGTTTCTATACCGACGACACCGCCAAGTATTATCAAATCTGCTAAGGAGACCCTCCCGCCTGTCGCCTCAAAATCTTTTTTGATATCTTCGTACTTGCTAAGCACCGATTTGAGATTTTCCGGCTGGTTGACTTCCCATGAAATCTGCGGCTCTAGCCTTATACGGGCACCATTGGCTCCGCCGCGTTTGTCTGAACCTCTGAAAGTTGCAGCACTTGCCCACGCCGTACTTACTAATTGTGAAACAGTCAAGCCCGAGTTTACAATTAGCTTCTTAAGGTTCTCTATACCCAATTCCGACAATGCATAGTCCCTGCACACAGGAATGGGATCCTGCCAGATAAACTCTTCCTTCGGAACCTCTGCTCCATGATACAAAGTCGATGGTCCAAAGTCCTTGTGGGTCAGTTTAAACCAAGCTCTTGCAAAAGCCTTAGCAAACTTATCGGGGTTTGCTAAATAGTCCTGTGCTATTTTTTCATATACAGGGTCAAACTTGATTGACAAATCGGCTGTAGTCATCATCGGGCGGTGTTTTTTGTTCGGGTCAAATGCATCGACAACCATATCCTCATCATCAACATCCTTTGCAAGCCATATATACGCACCTGCCGGGCTTTTCAAAAGCTCCCACTCATATTTGAGCATGACTTTCAGATAACCCATATCCCATTTTGTCGGATTTGGCTTCCATGCACCTTCAATGCCGCTTCCGATTGTATCACCTGCATTGCCGGTACCAAAATCGCTCTTCCAACCCAACCCCTGCTGCTCGATGGGTGCGCCTTCAGGCTCAGGTCCGACATGAGTAGCGGGAGCTGCGCCATGAGCTTTCCCAAAGGTATGCCCACCGGCAATAAGAGCAACAGTCTCTTCATCATTCATTGACATTCTTCCGAAGGTCTCTCTGACATCTTTTGCCGATTCCGCAGGTATAGGCTGACCGTCCGGTCCTTCCGGATTAACGTAAATCAACCCCATCTGCACGGCTGCAAGAGGACTGTCGAGTTGCCTTTTTTCTGCATATCTCTCATCGTCTTCCAGCCACGTAGTTTCAGAACCCCAATAAATATCCTCTTGCGGCTCCCAAACATCCTCACGCCCACCGGCAAATCCAATCAGCGGACCTCCCATGAACTCAATCGCACAATTACCTGCATATATCATCAGGTCTGCCCATGAGATTTGACTGCCGTACTTTTTCTTAACCGGCCACAATAATCTTCTGGCTTTATCAAGATTTACATTGTCCGGCCAACTGTTAAGCGGTGCGAAACGTTGTGTCCCGTCTCTTGCTCCGCCCCGTCCGTCCATAGCACGATATGTACCTGCACTGTGCCAGGCCATTCTGATAAAAAACGGACCATAATTTCCATAGTCTGCCGGCCACCATTCCTGTGAATCCGTCATCACAGCAATCAGATCTGTTTTTAATGCTTTTAAATCCAGTTTATTAAACTCTTCAATGTAATTGAAGTTACTTCCCATGGGATTGCTCAAATTTGAATTTTGATGCAATACGCTAAGGTCAAGCTGGTTTGGCCACCAATCCCTGTTTGTGGTCCCTTTTGTGAAATCCGGTCTCCCGCCATTTCCGGTCACGGGGCACTTTGATTCGTTACTCATACACTAATACCTCCTTAGTTCCAGTAAAATGTCTGTTCTTCCGCTATTATATAAATCCGTTTAGTAAAACGTCAAAATACTGCTTCTGTTTTAGTGTAGCATTACCGTAAATGCCGTACCGACAACGAGACCCAGAAATGCAAAAATCGTCGGTATGCGGTCTTTACTCATTACAATTGACTGAGGTATTATTTCTCCCAGTACAACGTACAGCATTGCTCCGGCAGCAGCACCAAACGAAAGCGCAACCGCTATTTCGGAAATACTCCCCAGAATCACACCGATTACCGCGCCCAAAACTGTTGTCGCTCCCGCTATCAATGTGATTACAATAGCTTTTGTCTTTGATAAACCACCCAGCATTAGCGGAGCTGATACCGCCATGCCTTCAGGAATATTATGAAGACCAATAATAATTGCAAGAGTAAGACCAAGTCTGGCATCATAGTTACCGGCTGCCCCCATAGCCAAGCCCTCCGGCACATTGTGAAGACCGATTGCAAAAAGCATAATTAACCCGGAGCGCAGCATCTTCGATTTTTTTGATATGACATCGTCCGAGTGGAAAAACTCGGCAAAGGTATCATGCATTTTTGACTTTCCGCCCGACCTGGATATATTGTCCATCAAGTAGTGCAGTGCCCACACTAAAACAGCTCCTGCAAACAGCCCGATTATCAGTATCAGAATATTTGATAATTCAAGCGCTTCCGGAATGAGCTCCACAAACGATATACTAATCATTACGCCGCCTGAAAAAGATAAAAAAATACTGATGATTTTATCATTCTTGTTTCCGAATAAAGCGGTTAGCACCCCTCCGAGCCCCATACCGGCTACACCGGCTAACACACTCATTAGAATTATATTCATTAACTTTGATTACTCCTGTTTTGTTTTTCGCAAACCATTCTATCACAAGCAATATGGTCATACAAGAAATTTAACTGAATGTAGACAGGTATATCTGTAAAGTGTTACAATACCCTTTGTAATTACATGTTTACATTTGAGAGGCGGATTAACAATTGAACTTTACTTTTGACATCGGAAACGTGCTTATTGTCTACAGGCCGGAAATATATGTACATGCCTTATTTCCCGACAAATCCTTGGCAGAAAAGATAAATGATATCATTTTTAAGAGTCCCGAGTGGCTGGACATGGACAGAGGATTACTTACACATAAAGAAGCGACTGAGATCTTCTGCAGGCGAGAGCCAATTTTCCAACAGGCTATTCGTCACACTATGCAAAATTATTGTATGATGTATAACCCTTCGCAGAGCTTTTGTAAAACTTTTATTGCAATGCAAGATACCATAGATCTGCTGCCAAGAATAAAAGAACTCGGGCATAGCTTGTACTTCTTATCAAACATGCATAATGAAACACGTAACTATATTTTGGAAAACTACGATTTTTTCAATATGTTCGACGGTGGTGTTTTTTCATGCGATGTGAATGAGATAAAACCATCGCCTGAAATATACCGCCTTTTCCTTCAAAAGTATAATCTTAACCCCATTGATTGTGTTTTTTTCGACGACATGGACGAAAATGTTTCAGCGGCAGATAAAGAAGGCATTAAAGGCGTTCTTTTCACCACCGCTGATTGTGTTTCTGAATATTTGTAGTTTACATATTTACCCCGTCATTGCGAGCCGTCCGCAGACGGCGTGGCAATCCACATATCTCTTCTTCAAATTCTTGCGTTGAGTGTCGACTGAACACTGACCGATTACTTCAAGTACAAGTCTGTAAACTTCTCACTCAAATAGTCCGCGTAATAATTCGGATTAAATTTCTCTCCTGTTGCTTGTTTTAAGAGATCATCAGGGAGCAGTAATGCTCCTTTTTCGTGAACATTTGTTTTTAGCCATTCAGTTACCGGTGATATATCTCCTTTCTTTATTGCCGCGCCGATATCAATGCTCTTCTTCATCGTATGCATCATTTGTGCGCCATAAGCTGTGCCGACAGAGTACGACGGGAAATACCCAACCGCACCAATAGCCCAGTGAGTATCCTGCAATACACCCTCGGCAAGGTTAGCTGGGCGTATGCCGATTATTTCTTCATACTTATCCGCCCACAGTCCCGGTAAGTCAACTACCTTGATATCACCTGTTATCAAGGCTTTTTCAAGTTCATATCTGACCATGACGTGCAAACTGTATGTAAGTTCATCAGCTTCAATGCGAATCAGCGAAGGACGGGCGATGTTTATAGCCCGATATAACATGTCCTCATCCCAATCCGCAAAGAAATCAAATTTTTCCCGCAGCTTCGGAAGCATTAATCCCGCGAACTCACGGCTTCTGCATATCATATTTTCGTACAGTCTCGACTGACTTTCATGCATACCCATTGATGCGCAATCTGCCAGGTCGTACCGCTCCATATCTTCTCGCATATTCTGCTCATAAATAGCATGACCGCATTCGTGGATTATTGAATAAAGTGCGGAAGCCAAACTATCCTCATGATACTTTGTTGTAATCCGGACATCATTGCGGCTGATTGTTGTGCAAAACGGATGCGCGACTTCTCCCACCTTGCCTCGTGTAAGGTCATAGCCTGTAAACTCCGCAAGCCACGGCACCAGTTCTCGTTGCGTTGGAATGTCAAACATCCCTTTAACTTCTTTGGGTTGCTTTCCTGTTTTTACGATTTCCTTAAGCAGCGGTACAATTTTTTCTCTCAGCGGGTTAAAGAACCCGTCAAGCATTTCTACTGTCGCACCTTTTTCGTAGTCGTCAAGCAGTGCGTCGTAGGGATGCTTATCAAATCCGTACCAATCGCAAAGACGGCGTTGATAATCGAATATTTTCTCGTAGTACGGGCGTATCATTTCATAATCCTGCTTTTCCCGTGCTTTTTCCCATACTGATTGCGCCTCTGTTACCAGTGCACTGTATTTTTGGTATTCCTCGGGCGGAACCGCTTTGAGTTTTCTGTACTCTTTACCCAGCTCACGAACCATTGCGCTCTCCAACTCATCAAGCTCGCTGCTGACGGATTCCAGTGCTTCTATTGCTTCCAACGTGTCGGGTGCAATGAAGCGGCGAAAGCCTTCCCCTGCCAACCAGCCTGTTGCTGCTCCTCTGGCGGTAAGTGATTTTTCGGGAACACTCAATGTCGCGGCATCCCAATTCATAAGTGCGCCTGCCATGCTAAGCGCGTGTCCTGCTTCGATTTTGTCAAATAATAGCTCAAGTGCTTGTGTTTTTGTCATAGTTTTATGTTTCCTCTCTTTTCTATAGTCATGCAATTGCAAAACGAGTGAAAAATTGATACCGGAAATTTACTGACGATATTAATTAAAATTCTGCATAGCTTTCTGCGTAACCCGGCGATTTCCCAATATTTTCAACTTTCAACTTTCAATTTTCAATTGCTGTTAAGGCTCTCGCCCATTGCTGCTGTTTTGTTCGGACTGCTTCTGCCTTCTATATCCGGCGCACGGCGCTCGAGTGCCGCAAATCCGATTTCTATGTCCTCCCTTGCCTCATCGGGTGTAAAGCATCCGACAGTCACCATGTCACAGGGACGAATTGTAGCATATGAAAATGAAAGACCAACAAACGGTGTAACACGTCCCGCAGCCATCGATTTTATTGTCATAACGGGCTTCTTTGCGTTCCAAATAACCTTATGTATATACTCAATCTCTACCTGCATCATGTAACCCATGCAATTATAAATCTGTATGTATGTTTCTACATCATAACCTTGCTCATCCGAGTAAACAATCAGCTCAGGCATATGAGCTGACAGTCCGGGAATCATCCCATACTCCCTAATCATATTGGTGTAATCAGGTAATCGCTCAATAATGCACTTATTCTTGTTAACCAGCTGCTCAACGGAGCTATGGTGAGGCATACAAAATGAAGCACCAATATCCCGGCTGCTTTTTATTGTCGCTTCTGTCTCCCGCCGGGCATCCGCCGTATCGTCAACATTAATAATTGGAGTATCAATCAAAATAACACGCTTGCCTGTACGATCCTCTGCAAGCTTGGCACCATCTGCAACAACGGGATTCTGGGCAACCGGTGCCATAACCGCATCAATGTCGTGCGACAGGAATACCTCGATGATATCGGCAATTGCTACCTTATTTCTATTACGTGTTTTTATCATTTCATCTGCTGATGGTGAACGATGGCTCCAACCTAATATCCAGTTAGTCCCGATAATCATGCGAGGAAGCGATATCCCCCCAACTTCAGTGCGCGGAAAGCTGTTTTTATCCATTGACTACCTCCAAATTGTATGTTCTTTATTAGTTTGTGTGCAACGGGAATTGGAGTTATAATTTTCAATTCCTACCGCCAAAGAGTACGTCCTGTACTCTATTGTCGGACGCTCCACCGTCCGTGCCTACGCTTTACGGAATTGAAAATTATAACTCCAATCCCCGTTGTTCAACTCCTCTAGCTCTCTATAAACCCTTTACCTGCCAGTATCGACTCGGCTTGTTTCAGTTTGCCTTCATTGACCATGACAACAGGACCCGTGCAGCCCATGCCGCTTTGAGCGTAAATGTTTTCTCCCCAAAGTGCTGCAACGGCATCGTCTAAATCTGTTATCTCAATACCTGAGATTTCTGCTGTAACGGGTTCTTTTGGCGGTTCCTTAGCCGATGGGCTGCCGGCCCCTGAAGAGGCCGAAGCACGTTGCGCTTCAAGTATCGGTTTTAGTTTTGCTTTTTCGGCAGTGGTAAACTCTTTTGCAGCTACATCTTTGTAGTGGCCTTTAGCCAGCTCTGCTGCATACTCGATAGCACCGGCAACTACAGGAGCACCTGATGCTCTGGACAGTATCAACACCAGCCTGTCATAGCCCTGTCCTATTCCCGGGCCGTACCCCCAGCCAAGAGACTCATAGCTGCCTCCTGTTGTAAATGAGCTCATGGTTTTCATTA
>Ga0123353_10010355_pt1 | contig 12987 bp, 12 predicted proteins | sample TergutLab28metaG_3_FD_92763 | JGI IMG/M metagenome (GOLD analysis project Ga0123353, IMG submission 92763) | Labiotermes labralis P3 segment gut microbial communities from Petit-Saut dam, French Guiana - Lab288 P3 | ecosystem: Host-associated > Arthropoda: Insects > Digestive system > Gut ...
GTTGCACTTTATATATTTATTCAACAAATATAGGTACTGAATATTTTAAACACGGTATACACTCTCCGTTTTTTTCTCTTCAAAATGCAGTTTGTTTTATAATTCTAAGGTATTTGGTTCCTGTATTATTCACATTTTATATACAGAATGTGCTAAAATTTAAAAAATAATTCTGGCGCCAAAAGGTTAACTTACTCTTCATAAGGTACAAAGCCTAGGATGCTTATAATGGTGCAGGCTAGTTTTTCATATACTTGTCAGTAAAACATTTTGTTTTATAGGAGAATGGTTAACTCAACTGCATCCATTTGGTTGCAGTTTTCTGACAGCCTTTATCAAATGGAAGACTGTGCAAAAGGCACAGTTTCTTGATTCTCTTATTCCATCTTGAACAATTTTCATTGTAACATATATACAATTTATTTTTTTGTTGATTCTATATGATTTAACCTCAGCCACACAGTTTGTACACCTCAAAAGTAGGAAGAAGTAAATTATTTAAGCACATTAAAGGAAAAAAATATGATTGTTGTAATGTGATTTCATAATTGCTTATTTGGTATAGAACTGTGTCCAAATTTGTTTCATATGTCACATTAGCTGTAGCTCTAACATTAAAATTTGACAATAGATCTATTTTCATGTCACAACAAAAATATAAATTGTGCTATGCAGCCACTATAAAATTAAACAGTGACATCAGATACCCACTGAAATAACTAAATTAATATTCAACTGTGTTAAGAAAAGTTAATGCAGGGAGTTGAGTTACTGTCAGTGCCTTACAACAAAATAAGATGGTAGCAACAAACACATAGCAGTTAGTGAAACCAGAGGTGAAGCATCACTCTAGGTTTATAATTTGTTAAATTTAAAAAATTTCCAGCTTCCATCATCGCATGACAAGATAACCTGATGTTCTGTAACATGATATTTTCATATTTGGCCAACCAGCCAGTATCTATTTACTATTTTCAAAATACAGTCACTAAGAACAAGGGTCAAGACAGGATTTATGTTTCAGCACTCAGTGACAGAAGTTTTAAGCAGTTGTTGTTGGTGTGCTCTTGCACTGCCAGTTTGAAACAACTGTCTTTCATGTTTACTGCTACCATTTGTTGCAGGCTAACAATCAAAACCCTTGCTTCTATACACAACATTAGTGGTTTAGTGGCAATAAAAGGGAAATACAGAAACAATGTAACATACCAAGTCATGACACAGACATTGCCTTGACCCACAATGAAACACATATAAGAGTTAATGTAATATAAGAGGAGTACAATGCATGCCACAATAGCAAACTTTACATGCATACACAAATGAGTTTGTCCATTTGTCTTGTCATTCCACGTGAAATTAAATGTGTTTTCCTGCATTCTACAATCCAACAAGATAATGGATTCATTTCTTTACTTGTCATTCATACTATATGACAATTTATTATAGTTCACCCTGCTGTGCTAAGAAAAACATAATTAAATACAACATTGACTTACACATTTTACAGTAACTGCATGGTAATTCTTTCACAATTTAGAGTAGCTATAATCCATACACACCTATAGAGACAAACAATTATATTATAACATAAATTGAAAGGTGAACTCCAGTTTGGATCATACATATTTTACAGCCATTTTCATTGCAACTTAGCATTCCTCATCAGTATTGCTGTACAGTTACTGTCTGCTACTTAAACAGCCTTTGCACTGGACAGAGACATAAAATGTGTGCGCATGCGTGCGTGCACACATATATATATAAAAAAGCAATGTGATTTCAGCTTTCTTACAAGATCTCTGAACCAAGGTAAATGCCTCCTAAACCAACATTCATCATAATCCATTAAAAACAGCAGATGACATAATTTCCCCATTATGTATCACCTTGTGCACTCACACAAAAGAAATGCAGAACATAGGTAATAATTATAATGACAACAATACCAGTAATATAAGTTGTGTACAATGGTTATCAAACAGAAAAAGTAAACGTTAAATCAGCACAACATGCAAGAAGTAATCCTGTAGAGATAAGTAGTGGGATAGTTTGTATATTACAGTTGAAACTTGGCTCAGAAAAATCATTCTAAAAATGAGCTCAATGTATGTATGCATAGCATGTGCAGTTTCCATGAGTTAGCATCTGAATGTCAGCCAGAAGGGTTCACGTTAACAGCCAATCACACTACAGTACTCACCTAGCTGTAAATTATTCTGCTCTGATGGAAAGTATCAATCCTGCAATGCTCTGCAAGATTGTATCAAAACTAGAATTTCTTTACCTTGCACTAATTAATCAATGGCAAAAAAAGTTGCAGAGAAGGAACATAGATGCCTTACCTCAAAATGACCACAATATATAAAAAAAAAAGTGTTAAAATACAGTGTAAAACAAAACAAATAATTTTCATCCATGACTAACCAGATTTTAAAAATACACCAAGTGACCCACATCAGCATTTCATAGGGACAACTTCTTGGATATACATATTTACTACCTACACAGCAATAAATGAGAATATCCATCATTGCAGCTGATATTAATAATTTATTCATATTTCTTAGCAGAATACTACATACTCCAAATTACAGTGTTAAAAAGCTTCTCAGTACAATGTATGACAAATAAGTTAAACTAGCATAGAAGACAGTAATATAAAATTAATTTGAAAGTTAAAACAGCAAATTATTTGATGCTTACAAATAAAATTAGACAGATGTTTCAGAGACAGCTGAGCTCATGCAAACATATCAATACAATTAAATAAATGCCCCATTTGTAAAAACTTTATATGTATTAATATATTAACAGGTTCATAAGATCACACCTTGGTTACACCATGTGTTCATCATTTACTACCCAACTGATTATTGGACAGTACAAGTAACCCTCTGTGAACAATGAAGATAACATTTCTCCTGTACTTTCGGTCAGTCACAGATATGGCAGTTCAACACCAGGGAATTCGTCACAGAAAGAACATCCACACATTTTTGTCTATATTTCCTTCTATTTTTTGACTGTTAATCAGACAATTAGGGAATTTAAACTGTAGCTACCCAGCTGGTAAAAACAGTAACATACAACATTCAGTCATTAAATTAGAAGGAATGTCAGCAGTGGTGTCCATCCCTACTGTAAATGTTGTGTTCACTTTATAACACACTCAAAACTAAATATTAAATTTATCACTAATATAAGACATAATTTCAGCAGGCCAATTGCTTAGATATGAAGGATGTAAAAACCAAAACAATGTTATGTTAATGTCATTGGTGGTACATAATACCACACTATTTCCATGAATCTGGGCAATACTTTGTAAGAGGCAAGAAAGATACAAAATCTACTTGAATATGAAAATTTAAGAGTTTGATCTTCTCGTTATGACATGGTGCACTTTGGTATTTTTACTTTCAAATTTGTGGAGAAACCTGCTCACTCCATCTTAAGCACAGAAGTGCATACAGAGGCAGTAGGTTCCTCTGAATTGATGGTACACTACTAGACTGCAAGATAACAGTCCAGAAAATGCTTTACAAAGGACTGCTTATGTAACAGTACCCAACAGATTGTTACAATCAGTTATGATTACAATACTGATGGGCATGGAGGAACTTCTGTATGGGATATATGGACCAACAAACACAAACAGCAGAGTTAAAACATTTCCAGTAAGGGTCAGTAAAGTATTTACATTGTCAAAGTGTAACATGGATTATAATGTCAAAACAATGCCAATACAAATTAAAAGAAAACACATCTTCAGTCAAAACACAACATATATTTTCTCGCTGCAAATAGCTACATATTTCAGATTAAATAATTCATCAGTGGGCTGATTAAAGAATTAACTGCAACATGCCGAACATATACTATATGTTCGGCAGGAAGTGCTTTTTGCATGTGATTAAATCTTGTATCAGCCAGATGATGGATTAGTCAATCCCAAACATGTAGGTATTTACAGTGAGAAAATGAAAATTATGTTTTGACTACAGATCTATTACCTTTTAATTTTGAGTTTACAAACACAATGGGATGTGTTCTGTCAAGTTAATGCCAAAATGGATCAGTAGATTATTTGTGTTGTCAGTACAACATAAGCTAAATGGGGCCAAAACACTGCTTTATGGCTCAGTAACTGTTATAACATCAAAGTGAAACTGCAGAGAACTGCTTTAAATTTACAGATGGAAGGCAGACTTCATTTTACGTTAATAGCAGAATTCAGATGCTAGCTCTTAACTCTTGTAACCAGCACATGAATCATGCAGGACACCACTTATTCATTCACCTATAAACACAGATGAAATTTTTCATGTTACAAGGTCAACACATGCCCCTCCCCAAACCCCTCCCCTCAAAAAGTGTCCAAAATATCTAGGACACTCTTTCAGACACAGATCCCCAAAATGTATAGCAATAAGTGGAGATGAAATGAAAGATGGGACAGCAGGCTCAGGGTTTCAACATTGGTTCACAGTGGCATGTCAAAATCATGCACCATGAAAAACAGCTGAAGTTAGAACTGTATCTATATGAAACTCTGTCTCAGACACCGTGGTGTGTAAAAATGACAGCAGATCCAACAAGACAAAAATTAAACACTGAAAACATACTTGCGTCCACTGGTTATACCTAAAACTGTGTATAAGAATCACACACCGCATACAGAATGCCTTCAGTACTGTATGTTGTGCCATGCTATAAAATAGATGTTGTGTTACCTACAGAGAATACATTTCTTACAAATGTCTAGTAAAACAATAGAGTAGTGGGAAAGACTGGAAATGTTCCTGGTACTGACACAATTGATCTCAGCACAGACATCTGAACACTCAGAATCAGAACGTATTTCAAGTGCATCACAATACCTCTGAATTCAATGTTACACCTGCTTTCCTTTCTTGTTACCTTAAATAAAATACGGTAACCTGAAACCAACTCAATTTTGTCATGAATAAGAGATGCTCTTATATATATATGGCCAAAACACTGGCCGCAGACTGCAAACAATGAGTGAGTGAGAATAAGCTATCTATCCTACTCTGAGACACGCACATAACAGGAAACTTTTAAACATTTTTTTCACATCATTTGAACACAAGACTAGCCAGAACATACTGGACAAGATAACATGTTCACATTGCTGCATTTATCAATACGCAAAACAAAAAATAAATCAAGCCCTGAACACACACTGCATATCAAGTTCAACACACTTCATAAGCAACAAATGCATTACTCTACTTTCTGATAAGGGAAATCCTCATTAAAGGTATTTTTGTCTATGTTATGATAATCCTCAGGTATCTTTTGTACAAAACTCGGCTACAAGTTCTCCAAAAAAACGTAACTCTAAATAAGACTAATATTATGGGTTTTTACCAAGTGGTTTCTAGCTGATGAAAAGAATACAGACATCGCAAAGCACAGATGCCAATATTTCCGCAGCAAGAAATAAGTCCAAATTTTACATCAATGTGTGTACATTTATGTTACATTCCTCAGCATGATCATTGGTCATAGCGAGTGAGAGAGAGAGAGAGAGACAGAGGGACAGCAGGTGTTGTTGGAATTAGGAAATATACCTATGTAAAGATCTGTAACCACTGGAGAAACACAAATTAAAACTCTGAGATTTTGACATTTACGTTTACTGTGGATCACAACTCAACTTTGACTAACCATTAGAGTGTGCTTAAAGCTTATATGCATTAGGATGTCTATTATTTTTAAGCAGTTTAAAAAGGGGTACAAACCCCATTATCATGTATGACTATGCAGTTGCTTGCACAAAGTTTACAACAGTTGATAGGCAAACACCATTTGATGTTTCACCAGTAATCTGATTGCAAATGAAGCATTATCCAACTTTCTATTGATGCGAGTGCTGGAGAGTATCAAAGTCCCCTTCCTTAAACAGAGAACTGTAACTCTGTTCTCACTCAAAAAATTTCCACATTTGCCAAGGCTCTAAGTCTCTCTAATCTTTAATTCTAATTTTTGCAGTTGTTTTTTTACGTCTGTATGGATCTAGTAAAAGAGATGAATATATTTTACTGTAATTTTTACCTGTACGAGCAGTGAACCAGTCACCATCGGGCTGTTCTGACATCTCCACTCTGTACGTCACCGGCTCTCTTGGTCCAATAGGAATTGAAGGCTTCCATGACAAAGTGAGACGACGATCAGTCATACGACTGATGATTGGACGATCTGCTAGAGGTAGTGGTGCCCCAGTCTTGCGGAACTTGTCAAAGTCGACATACAGGTCTCCAACAGGTCGCTTTGGCTTACTATCAAGAGCTAAAATATATGACTCGCATTACAAGCAGAACAAAAACATTCCTTATGACACAAGAAAAGGAAGGCTCACCACATCTTCGTAAGTATACCATCCCCTTCCCCATAATTTTGACTGATGGGTGGGTATATTCATTTGGTATGAAGGTAGTTAAGTCACTAAAGTTACCCAGTAGCTATGAGAATTCAATGTAATGAAAAAGGAGTCATCATATCTCCAACTTTTATGCACATGTGTCGCAGCACATTTATGGCAGGATCAGCTTTTCGATTTTAATGGAAAACAAATTTTCTATTGACCTAAAATTAAAGTCTGCCACTAAAGCCTTCCACACTACTTACATTACATTACATTAGAGCATTTATAACATTCTTTACTGGAAGACAAAAGAGTTGAATAGAGTAACTTCTGTCTGTTTTCATTAATACTCTGTAAAATAGGATAGTTTGCATGAAACACTGACCAACAGCTGTGGCAAAAGGGGCAGTATTCTTGATATCACTCATAATTAAGCTAATAACTTTAGAAGGCTATGAGTATCAATAAATGTGTGTACAGAAAGCAGACACAGCAGAAATGAAAGTGCTGATATATTGTGCTACCAGAAATGAACAATATACATTACATATATTTGGCCAATTTAATTACTGCTAAAGGTTTGTTTTGTCAAAATGCCTTTGTGTATCTATACTCCACAACTTTGGACCAACACACATATTTCATACAAGTACATATCATTATATGCTACCACAGTTTAATAACTACCTCTACCATACCAGTGACTGAAACTGACAGCCATGATAGGACTTTTCTTTGTGAAACCTAATTTGTATTTGGTCACATTTGTTTGTATACGTACCAGTGACCAGCAAAGCTTCTGCATTTTTTGTTAAGAACTGATGTTTCCACCCTGCAAATTAACATCATCAGCGCAGACCCTCCTAATGACAAGTTTCAATGTAAAGTTCAAAAGCAATGGCAATAAAGCACCTCTTTGTTTCAGACCATTCTAAGTGGGTAATGCATCAGAGAAATGTTCACTCGCTGGACTATACAGCAGGTTTCATTTAATCACATTTTAACTAACTACCTCGTGTCATTGTTATACCAAACATAATGAGAATTTATATAAAACCTCTCTCCTAACTTAATCACAGGTTTTTGTAAAATCTATAAAGAACTGATGGACTGCCTCACTGTATTCCGACATTAATGCACACAAGAAAATCATGAAATGTATAACTCTTAATTTATAATTTCTGCTCAACATGTATACACACATTGTTGTAAAGTGACTGAAACATACAGTAAACGAATTTAATTCTACTCATCTCTTTATAAAAATACAAGCATTTAAAGGAAAACAGATGCCACATTTTCACAAAACTTACATAATAATAAGTGTTTATTTTATGATATTAGTGCTTCATGTTACCCTGTGTTATGACACTTGTACTCTTAGGAGGTAGCTACCAATGTTTTTGAGAAGCACAATGCCACAAATGGCACAAACTTGATATGTGGCAAGATCATACTTCACAATACCACAATATGAATCACCATTACAATGTTTACTTTCAGTAGTTCACCCTCTTGTTCTGACTGCTTCAGAAATACTTACAATCATAATTGAGATCAGCCTCACAGCTGGCTTCACCATGGGGATTGAATATCCGTAACTTGTACTGCCCCACATCTGATGGAACAACACCTTCAATGGACAGCCTGAGAAGACCCGATCCTTCACTTTCCATATGGATACGGTTGCTGGGGTAAACCTTTTCTCCATTGTGGAACCACTCATATTCTGGTTCAGGGTAACCAGATACACAGGCTGTGAACTTGGCTGTCATGCCCTGATATACCTCACAGTCACCAATCTTCTTCAAGAACTCTGGAGGTTCTATCTTCTGCTTCTTCTCACTGCAAGATAAAGCTTCCCCTCAGTGGCAGTGATTGATTTGATAACATAAAATACAGAAAACATGTGTCAGTGACATGACCAGGGGAGTACAGATGCAGACACAAAACAATGAGATTTGTGCACACTTCATTCCCTAGTAAGAGTAAAAGAGAGATAAGGTTCCACCATCAACCCAGATGGCACAAATAACATTCATAATGCAATACTGACTTCTTCTTTCATAATCTTTTAATTTTAATTTTAGTCCACTTTTCTTTCCAGAATCCTTATCACTAAAAAGCACAATTCTTTTACGCACATCTTATCCACAACTTCGAGGTTAGCCTCACATGAGGCTTCCCCATCACAGTTTGAGGCCCTGCATCTGTAGCGCCCGGAGTCCGACGGCTTGCAGTCTCTCACATACAGGCATACAGCATCACCATCTCGCTTCACACGGTACTTATCCGTATCTGCACCAGTACCAGGGGTGATGAGTTGGTCATTAAAGTACCATGTCACATCTGGTTGTGGAATGCCAGTCACACGAGCTGGGAACTTGGCATCAAATGTTGGGAGCTGAATGAGGACACAGAAGTATTACTTTTGACACCACCATAAGTTCATGTGTGCACCAAAATATATTTTCAATAATTCAAAATATAATGGACTCAATTTATAGATTTCAAAATAAATAGTTCTCACATTAGTGCCTTTGGATGTCTGTGAGTTACCTCACTTCTAAGGAATAATTCCTCACAGATGGGTAAAGGAATAATTCAGCATAATCCAAATTCTTATCCTTATAATCCTCTTCCACAGAATTATAAGCCTAGTTTTAAAAATATCCTACTTCCTACTGGGACACATAGATGGCCAATTTTCAAAAGGAAATCAAACCACACTTGTGAATTAGTTTTTTACATTTTTTTTTCCAACAATACTAAGATGTCCACTTATGTAATCTTTACTGATTTGATTACACTAACAACACTAAAAGATGTAACACCTTTAATCATAACACTGTTCCTAATGCTTGCAATTCATATGATCAAAAATAACATGTCTTATAAAATTTTGGAAAACTTGCCAGTGACAAAAACTCTGCACCCTTCTCTAGGTTCTGCTGCACTTGAAATACTGTGATATAAAACAATCTGCAGGTTTATCATGCTTCTTTGTTTAGATCCCCAAACCTGCTTACCTGCTGAAGGTCAGTGAACTTCTGGGTGAAGTTAGGAGCTTGGTACACCTTCCTTACAGAAGCTTTTGCTGTTGACTCATCCTCACCCAGGGGATTCTTCAACTGACAGAGGTAGTTCCCTGCATCACTCAGCTTCGCAGGCTTGATCTCCAGACCCACCTAATGTACATATGTATTTAGTACCCAATGAAACCAGCAGGTAAGGTTTCTTTGAGGAGCAGTAGGTCACAAAATTTTGGAAAATGCTGAAGAAGGAAACTTAATTATTACGAGACTGACTTGGGATCCTAGAAAATGATGGCAGAGCTGGAAGATTAACTTACAACACAATTCTGTCTGTACAACACTGCAAAAGAAAATAAAGAACATTATCAACAAAGAGAAAAGACTGACTTTTTATAATACCTTCTTTCCATCACAAGTGAGCATTATGCGCTCAGATGGTAGAACAGGTTCTCCATCCTTTGTCCACTTGACATCAGGAATAGGGTTGCCAATGAAGGGTGCTCCAAGCAGAAGTATGTCTCCTTCCTCTGCTGTTACATCACGCAGGCCATGGATAAATGAAGGCTTCTCTTCTGGAGCATCCCCACGACCCTTATCTGCAGATAGCAACTAACTTACCACAGTGTACAGCAACACAACACAAACATTTAAATTGAAGTATGTTTCAAGATATGCATTGTTCTTGACCAAAATAATTTATGTACTGTGATGGTAAGATTAAAAATCCATTATCCAAGAACACTAGAACACCTAAAATTCAACCAGATTTAGCAAACGAATAAAACTTAATGGCACCTTACATCTGGATAATATGCCAAGAAAAACTGGAAAATAAAGGTCTCTCTTTCTAACCTGTAACATCTAAACGAGCTTTGGATGAAACTGATCCCTTGTCATTGGCAGCTGTCACTTCATATTCTCCAGCATCCTCTGGCTTTGCCTTCTCCAGCACAAGTGTTGTTGTTCCATCAGGCAGCTGCACAATCTTCACGCTCTTCCCATCTGGCACAATTTCCTCACCATTATGAGTCCTTTACACAAATGAATAAAAATTAATGCATCACTTTCAGATCCAGTACCCCTTTCTGGTCAAAGTAATTGTGAGTAAATAAAGTATCAGACATTGATAGTATATTGAAAAATAATAATGTACAATTGATTAAAAAAAACTTAAATAATTTTTTGTAATTTTTTCTCCCTTTTTGCCATTAATTCTTGCAATAGAAATGAACAACACAAATTGCTAACACACTAAGCCCTCTATATTTTTTTGCAGTAAAGCACTCATATGCCAGTATCTTGCCATATGACCAGAAACACATAATAACCTAACCCTTGCAACTGTATGTTTAGAGCCCAAAAGGGACAGTAACTGAATGAACTGAACTGTCAAATAATTAATTTTAGTCAGAAAATAATTCTGGCTGGTTTCCTAAGGTTACCATCTGTCAGAATTAGGGATTACCTAATATTTTACTACACAATCCATACCATCAAACTGTACAGATAATTACAACACAGTACACTCAAAGAAGAGACCTCCAGATTGGAAGGAGAAGTGTTAAACACTTCACTAATTATGTTCAGTCCTTTATCAGTGCTTACCACTTAAGTGTGGGTGGCGGATGTCCCACAACTTTCACCTCCAACTTGGCAGGGAAGCCCTCAACAACTGTGCTAGGCTGCAACCCTGCCTGAAAACTTGGTTTCTTTTCTCGAGCATCAACAGTAACTTTGGCTTCTCCTGTCAGGTCACCCAACTTATTGTTTACTGTAACAGTGTAGTTACCAGCATCTTCTGGTCTCACAGAATCAATATGCAGACCAATAATGCCACCAGGCTGGTTTACAAAGTTGACAGCCTGTGTAGGACGAATGGGGTGGCCATCCTTGAACCTATAAGCAACGTGGAAGAACAAACCTACAAAGATTCTTTTCAACATGGAGTTTAAAGCTACATTTCCTCCACTTCCCATTCCTCAATGACCTTGCTGTAGATGTATTGCAAAAGCAAATATCTTGTCCAAAGAATTAAAGAATAAAAATACTACACATCAGCGGCATAGGGCCTGTTCTTGACAGTGGAGACAATATATCACACAGAAGCATAAATTCTCTTCTTCTTGTGTTTTCCCAAGAACACTTCCATTAATAACTGTTTCAAATGAATGTTACAACCCTTACAGGGGAATAAACAAGAACATAAAGTTTCACAAGGTCAAGTGTATTCATATGTTCCTGAGGTTCAATCTGGTGGACAACAATCAGTAATAAATTTTATGTTTATGGTTCCATGCATCGCTGATCTATATTAATAATTGTCCAATAAGATGCAAAAAAGCAGTCTATTTATTATTCTGCAATTCACTCTACATGTTTCGGGTGTCAACCACAACCATCATTAGGAGTACACAAAACTGTAACTACAGCCTCCGGTACTGGTCATATTTTTTGTGCAGCTACCTCCCTCCAACATGGCCACGTTGCAGGGAGGTAGCTGCACAAAAAATATGACCAGTACCGGAGGCTGTAGTTACAGTTTTGTGTACTCCTGATGATGGGTGTGGTTGGCATCCGAAACATGTGGAGTGAAATTGCAGAATAATAAATAGACTGCTTTGTGTTGCATCTTGTTGGACAAATATTAACATTTAGTAATTTCATAGTAAAACTCCTTCCATATAAGATTTTAAACAGTTAATTCAGAATGCAAACACACTGCTTCCTAGAGACATCTTAAACACAATGTCAGTGTAACAAGTCTCTGCCTAATCACAATAACTCACTAACACTCACCATTTTACCTCTGGTGCTGGGAATGCCATGACTTGGGCTTCTAACTTGAGAGGCTGACCAACAACAGTCTTTGAATCTTCCAGTGGCTTCACAAAGGTAGGTTTGCGATTAGTGGCTGCAACAGTGAATTCATCAGAGCTCAATACACAACACTTTTTGGTAAAAATGTATTCAGAAAATTAAATGATGCTCTTAAGTAATGTGCCAGGGGTAACACAACCAGGACACAGCACGGACCACACATCCCAACCTAGCACTGAGGTTAAAGAAAGAGCAGAACCATATCTCTGCCCTCCCTCTGGGCCTTCATGGCCTGTTCTAGGGTAGACTTTACTTTTTTTTACCTTTCAATAATACATACTTATGAAAGAAAAAACTTCAGATTCAGCTTCTTACAGCAGTCATTATTCTAAGCATTCTGTTGTTTTTATGCCTGGTAGAGTACATCTCATTACGACAAAATACACACTTGCACATACAGTGATTAAATCAAAAGACGTGAGATAGATGGGCCATGCAGTACATGTATGTAAAATAAAACTGAATGTGAAGTGCAGACTGAAAAATACAGAAAGAGATCAGAGATCTTCATAAAATTACATGTATACAAACATTCATGTATATGCACATATGAATACATATAACACATGGTCATATCTGTGCATACATGCACACACATGAAATGAATGAATGAAAACATGCAAGGAAAAACTGAACTGAACAAATTTAGAACAGGGCCCAATACTGGAATTGTGCTATCAA